>Ga0182015_10002676_pt1 | contig 21074 bp, 19 predicted proteins | sample 712P3MmetaG_FD_120478 | JGI IMG/M metagenome (GOLD analysis project Ga0182015, IMG submission 120478) | Permafrost microbial communities from Stordalen Mire, Sweden - 712P3M metaG | ecosystem: Environmental > Terrestrial > Soil > Wetlands > Permafrost | place: Sweden: Stordalen | collected...
ATGCGCATGCGCGCGTGGTACGACATCATCAGCCTGGACAGAAAGACCCGGGAGGATGAAGCCGGGTTTCGCGATTCCGAGCGGGCCATCCGGGGTTTGATCGCCAGGGAGGTGGGGCGGGGGATTCGCGCCGATCGCATCGTTCTGGCCGGTTTTTCACAGGGCGGAGCCGTCGCACTGTACACGGCGCCCCGGTATCCCGAACGCCTGGCCGGTGTCATGGCGCTGTCCACGTACCTGCCGCTGGCGAGCCGCTTGCAGGCGGAGCGCTTGCCGCCCAACGACGGCACGCCCATATTCATGGCGCATGGCATTGCCGATGCGGTCCTGCCCATCGGGATGGGGACGGAGTCGCGCGACTTTCTGAAGGCGCTGGGGTTCGGCGTCGAGTGGCATCAATATCCCATGGCTCACGCGGTGTGCTCGGACGAGATCGCCGACATCCGCAGCTACTTGTTTCGCGTACTGCCGAATGTGAGCCTTGCGTGACAATGGGTTGGGCGCCAAGCAGGCCGGCTCAACCCGCGATCAGCTCGTCACGGCGCTCGGAAACAGCGTTGCGATCACGATCATGAGGAACAGCAGCGCCAAGAACCCGATCAGCTGACCCAGCAGCCACAGCCCAAACGCCTTGCGGGTCGCCACTTCCATGATTTCGCTCAGGCCCATGACCTGAATGACCACGCTCCATAGGGTGAGTAGGACGTAGGTGAAGAACTGAATCCGCAACAACAGGGCAACGAAGCCTTCGACGTCCGGGTGCGGGACGTCCTCGAACGCCGACTCGCCCGTCAGCAACGCGGCGAATATCCACACGATCAGGGAGGCAGCCAGGGGCACTCCGCCGTACGCCAGCACGTGGAACACCTGGTTGCGTGCGGCGGATTTTCCCGCTCGGGAACCCAGTCGTGAATAGATCGTGCCCATGAGGAAAAGGCTGGCGATCCCGGCGAAGGAGCCCAACAGCAAGGCCTTGCCGAATATCTCGACGACAGTGCTGGAGGCGCCGGCATTCTGTGCCCGGCTGAGCGCGAGCCACCCGGTGATTCCTTGCGCGGCGCCCAGCAGGTAATCGGCGCCGCCGATGGGTCGCGAGGCCAATTCACGGAAGACGCGCCGCGGCCTAAGCCATACATCGTGCAGCGGTCGAATGGGTTCTGTGGGTAGCACGAGAGCAGCGTACGCAATCCGTGTGACCGACTCCAGCATCACACGCAGATGACAGCGGACTTTTTCAGGGCTACTCTCACATCGGGTAGCCGTAAGACCGCGAGGAGAAAAGTGATCATGGCAAAGAAGAAGAGTAAACCGAAGAAGCGACCTGTGGGGAAGACGAAGCACACAGCCGCAAAGAAAAGGGTGGCGAAGAAGAAGACACGTCCGGCAAAGACTGCGAGCAAGGCGAAAAAGGTCGCAAGGAAGGCGACGAAGCCCGTGCGCAAGAAGGCCAAGGCGGCGCCCAAGCCAGCGCCCAAGCCCGCGCCGGTCGCAAAGAAGGCGGCCACGAGGAAGGTGGCGAAGCCGAAGAGCGTGGCAGCCGTGCCGCCGCCGCCTGCAGCGCCTCCTTCCGTGGAACGCGAGTCAATTCCGGAGCCGACGACCCAAACCGACACGGCCGCGTCGACGTCGTAGCCTTAGAGACGCGCGGTTTCGTCAGGCGCGTATCAGCCCTTGGAGAGGGCGCGCGCCGTTGCTGTTCGGGAATACGCGGGTCGCCAAGGTTGCGGCATCGATGCGCAGGTGATCGCCGAGGACGGTTTTGAACACGCTGCGTAGGTCGAGGGTCGGTCGAAGGTCTCGGCCGTCGAGCAAGGCGGTGCGCGCGAGGCCGGGCCATTCTGCAAGCACCCGGCCGCCGCGCACCGCTCCGCCGGCGAGAAACGCGCACCCGCCGGTGCCGTGATCGGTGCCGCGCGTGCCGTTCACGGCCGCCGTGCGGCCGAACTCGGTGACAACGAGCACGGCGGTCTGGGGCCAAAGCGGTCCCAACCCCTCCGCGAGGGTGCGCAGGGCGCTGTCGAGGCCTGCGAGTCGCTGGGCGAGGGCACCCTTCGAACCCCCCTGGTTGGCGTGCGTGTCCCAGCCCGTCGCTTCGAAGACGGCGACTTCCGGGCCACCATCGCTGCGCATTAGCGCTGCGGCCAGGCGAGCGGCGCTGCCGACCCGGTCCGACGCCGCGGATTTGTCCGATTTGGCCATGCTGCCATCCGGCGTGGCCGGCGCTGCCGTCATGCGGCGGCTGTCATCGGCCAGCGTCTCCCCCTGCACGCCTTCGCTCAACCGGGCCGAGAACCAATCGTCTTTCGAATACAGATCGGCCAGCCGCGCGAGAAGATCCTCGTCCACGTCCGGTGTGGCAAGGGGCGATTTCGACATCACCGGGGCGTCGCCACGAAGGATCAAAGGCACGTTCTGGCTGATCGCCACGGCGCGTTCCGGTTGACCTGCGCGACGCCGCGGCAGCGATGCCAGGGCGCGATTCAGCCATCCGTCGGCCGTTCCTATGGGCTTGCTGAGGCCGTTCTCGAGCACGTTCTGACCGTCGAAGTGGGAGCGATCACGGTACGGTGAGGCCACCGCATGGAACACCACGAGTTCTCCCGCTTGGTATCGATCGTGCAGAAAGCTCAATGCAGGATGCAGACCGAAGCTTCCGTCGAGCGCCAGAGCGCCGTCGGGCGCGCCCGGCGCTGCAATCGCCAGTTCACGGTGCAGCACCGAATAGTCCGGGTCGCCGTGCGGCGGCACCGCCGCCAGTCCGTCCATTGCGCCTCGCAGGACCACGACCACCAACCGCGAGTCACCGCCGGTGTTCGCAAACAAGACTCTCGGTAGCGCGGCGCTCGCCGCCAGTGCGCCGGCACTGCGCAAAAAACGCCGCCGCGAGACTGAATTGTGGACACGGTGCATGGCTATCTCCGCTGGAATTCCGGGCTCATCAACAGAAGTGCGAGGGCCTGCGTGCCGGAGGCGGCTCGGCGCAGCGCCGTCAAGGTGTCCGTGCGCACGTAGCTCCCCAAGGCGGATGCGGCGAAGTCGCCCGGATCGATGCCCTGCTCGAACCGCTCCGCCACGTGCGACGCCCACAGTACGCGGTGCATCAGGGCATCGGAACCATCCCACGCCTTCGAGATGTCAGGCCATCCGGCTGGAGATCCTGGGGTGTACTGCCTCTGGCCCAGCAATTCAAAGCTGCGGATGACTTCCTCGGCCTTGTTTGGCGCCGTGTCGAAGGCGCGCAAAGTCGAAAACACGAAGTCCTCCGGCGTCTTGAATTTTCGCGGCGTTGCGTCCCACGCCTCGGGCGAGTCGATCAGCGCCGAATACACCTGCGGCAAATCGCCGTCGGACTTCACGAAGGCTCGAGCGACGCGCTCCACTGCCTTGGGCGGCGGTTCGTCGGCCACGAAATGGCGGACCAGCTTGGTCGCGATGAATCGAGCGGTCGATGGATGTCTTGCAAGATCCTCGAGCACCGCCTCGCCCTGCGCCTTGCCGTCCTCGGGGTAGCGCTTGCCGAGAAAAATCTTCGTTCCGGGTTCGTGCAGGTTGTCGCGGAAGAAAAAACGGCCCGTTTGACCGCCCGCCAGGCGTCCCTTGCCGCCGCCGATGGACCACCCGGTGATGATCTGGGCGAAGCTGGTGACGTCATGCTGGGTATAGCCGCCGTCGACGCCCAGCGTGTGCAACTCGAGAATTTCACGCGCAAGATTTTCGTTGATCCCGAACGCCCGCTTGGATGCGTTCCCCGCGGAGGCCTGTCGCTGCGCCATCTGTGCAGCGACGGAATCCGTCCCCACCGAGTACTGATTGTCGAGAAAAGCGATCATTGCCGGATGCTGCTCGACCGCGGTCAGCATGTCGACGAAGCGGCCGTTGACGTGCGGCCGCACCGCCTCGTTCTCCAACGTGCCGGCCAGACCGAATATGGCCCCTTTATCCGCTGATATGGCAAAGTGATTCGACCAGAAATGAGCCAGCCGCTCGGCGAATGGCCGTTTCGTCAGCGTGGCGCTCTGGGCGCGCGCCAACACCTGTGCGCGATAGTGCGGAAGATAGGCGTCGCGAAGCACCTTGGCCGCGGCCTTCGCCTCGGCGTCGGATTGCGAATCGGCTGCGCGCTTCATCTCCTGACGTTCCTGTCGCGCAGCCAACACCTCGGCAAAAATCTGATCGGAAGGCGCCAGTGAGGTGGTGCCCGCGACTTCAACGATGCCCTGGAGTTGCGTCCGGAGCCAGGCCCGAGGATCGCGCGCCGCTGCGGCCAGATCGCCGGGCCGCGCGCCCAGTCCGAAGCGAAGAACGGCTATCTCTGTTTGCAGCATTAGAGCAATAACGGCGCAGCCGCCCAACGGTTGACCGCAGATTGGTCAAGTATTAATTAAATCAATGACTTGATCGCTCCACGGCGGCCGCAACCCAAGGCGGCGTCGTGCTCGCCGGCCAGGCTCGGAGCAGGCCTGATTACCATTTTGTCATCCCCGTTCCATGAACCCTCGGCCACCGCGGTCGGTCGATTCTTACATGCGCCTGTGAATGGCGACGGATGACGGCGTTGGGCATCAGTTGCGATGATTGCGGCTGGGCGACGAGGAACTTCGCATGTCGTATGGAAAAAGCAGACTTTATGATGATGGCGAGGTCGCCGCGCAGCAGGACTTGGCCGCAGCTCCCGTGCCGACCCGGAGCAACGCTCCCGGGTCGCTTTGCGAGGCACAGCGGGAGATCGATACGTTGCGCTCCATCAACGCGCATCTCGTGCGGCAAGTGGTTCGGCTGAGAGTTAGCGAGGCGCAGGCGCAACGCTTGGCCGATAGAGACGGCCTCACCGGCCTCTACAACCGTCGGAAAATGCATGGGTTGCTGGATCACGCGATTGCTGATGCGACGCTCAACGAATTGCGCGTCGGGCTGCTATTCATGGATCTGGACGGATTCAAGGAAGTGAACGATGAGCACGGCCATGGCGTCGGCGACAGATTGCTGATGGCGGTGGCTTCACGCATCGGCGGGCGGACCCGGACAGGCGACCTGGTTTGCCGGTACGGCGGCGATGAGTTCGTCGTCATTTTGCCGCGGGTGGCGGACACGATGTCGGTGCTACAGGTGGCCGATAGCATTGCCAGGCGGGTGGCCCTCCCGCATCGCATCGACGGCATCGAGTTGCGCGCGACCGCCGCCATCGGCGTGGCCATATTCCCCGACCAGGCCGAAAGCGCTGCGGAACTCATGCAGCTCGCCGATGCATCCATGTACCGCGCCAAGGCTGAATGGACGGATCCGGCGCTGGTGTCGGGTGCCTCGCCGCCTCCCGCCCGGCGTCGCGACGATCCGTCCAGAAGCCGCATGCCGACCTAGGAGCCTGTCTGAGTAATCTGCCGTAAGCATTGGCCACCTAGATTACTCAGACAGGCTCCTCACTGCATTCGGGGCGGCTCACATAGATTACTCAGACACGCCCAGGCGATGGCGGCGCGGCGCTGGGGGTGCTCTTTATCCGTCGGAGCGCTATTCTTGCTGCCATGCGTTCGTCCCTGGTCCGCTCTGCGTCCTGCCTCGTGCTCACCGCTGCACTCGCCGGGTGTGTGGTCGTACCCGACCAGCGGCATGATCCTGGCGGGGTGGTGATGGTTGCCCCGCCGCCGCCCCGGGAGGAAGTCATCGGTGTTCCACCGACGCCCGGTTACGTCTGGATCAGTGGATTTTGGGGTTGGGTGGGCGACCGGCATGAGTGGGTACCGGGACGCTGGGTGGCGCCGCGGCCGGGGATGCACTGGGTGGCCCACCAATGGGTCAGACAGGGCGACGGCTGGCGCATGAAAGAGGGGCATTGGCAGCGCGGGTAGCCACGGGCGTAGCCAAGAGCGGGTTGGACAGGCTCCTAGCGCGGCGTCGGCCACGACCCGGACGCATGAATATCCCGGAGCCGCCGATCGCCGCCGGCATCGAACCAATGCTCGATGAGCCGGTACGAGATGGATTGTGTCGGAGGCAGGAGCGGTACGCCCGATGCGACGTCGGAGCGGGTGAACCAGCGGGCGTCTTCGAGTTCCTCATCGTGCAGGCGCACCGTCTGCGTCAGCGCGTGCGCGGTAAAGCCCAGCATCAGCGAGGCCGGAAACGGCCAAGGCTGCGACGAGTGATACTCGATGGAGTCGACCTGGATCCCGGTCTCTTCCAGCACCTCGCGGGCCACGGCATCCTCCAGGGATTCGCCGGGTTCAACGAATCCGGCGATGGTGGAATAACGCCCGACGGGCCATGATTCCTGACGACCAAGCAGCGCTCGCTCGCCGTCGCTCACCAATACGATGATGGCGGGATCCAGGCGCGGAAACTGTTCATGCCTGCAAGAGGGACTGGTGCAGACCAATACGTGCCCGCTCTTGGCGGCCACCGTCTTGGCGCCGCATGTGCCGCAAAATCGATGTCTGCGCCGCCACGATATCATCGCGCGAGCGTATCCCAGCAGACCAGCCTCATCCGGCGGAAGCAGCGATGCAATCAGCCGCAAATCCTCGAAGCGCGCGCCGTTCGAGGATTGCGGAGGCTGGAGGGATTCGAACTCATAGGCGAAGTAGCTCGAGTGGTCGACCCTTCCCAATAGGATCAGGTCATCGGCGCTGCGCCGCTCCGCAGGCAAGTCACCGACGCCGACGAACGCCGCCCGCGGCGCATCGCCGGCCGCAATGAGGCTGCGCGAGTTCCACACCGGAACCACGCGGCTGTTGGCATCGGCGAGTGCGCTCGCGAACCATGCGGCATCCTGGCGCAAGTGCGAGGCGCGATCCACGTACGGGCCCGCGAATACGTTCCGTGTCGGCATGCCTCAATTCTATCAGGACGCAGGCAACCGGACCGCAGGCTGGGCGCTGAAGCCCGACGCTTCGCAATTGCCGCATGTGAGCCGCCGTTTCGACAACAAGTCGCGCAGCCGCACCCCGCCGCACACGCCGCACCGTGCGACGCCCAGTTCCTCGTGACGGGACAGCGCCAGCAGCAGGAACCAGGCATGCTCGAACGAAATGCTCGCCGGCGCATGCAGATCGAGGTACGCCTCATAGGCCTGGCACAGCAGTGTTCCCGATTCGAGCGATCCGACGCGATAACCCGATACGAGTTCGATATCCGACCCGCACAGCAGCCCATACACGACGAACAGGCTGGCCAGCTGCGCCGCATGGAAATTCAACTCCGCGTTGCGGAAGAAGAACGCCGCCTGGCGCGGGGATTTTCCACGATGGCGGAGCACCTGCCCGGCGTCGTGGTGCAGGACGTAGCTCCGGTACAGCTTGCGGATCCGATCGTCGCTGAGGCCGGTCCATTGGCGAATGGTGAATGTGCGCGCCTCGTGGTGTATCAACCGCAACGCAAGATCCAGGCGCTGGCGGTCCCGGGTGTAACGGTCATCGGACACTCTCATGATCGGCTCCTTCCCTGATGCAATTCGTGTGATTCCGGTCTAAAAATAATTTGACAGAAATTAATCACAAAGTTAGCGTACTTGCCAAGTGGTTCGTGCTCGCGATAGCCGGCGTGTTTGGCCAGGAATGCGCGAGACTCCGCTCGGGCAGGGCTATGGATCGGCAAACTTCGAGGTTATCGGCATGCAGGACGCACATGTGGGGAGCTGGGCCCGAGAGGCCCATGTGTCGGTCGAAATGCGAGAGTCGGTGCGCGAATTGAACCGCCGGTTCCTCGAACTGGCCTCTTGTCCGCCGAACGGCTGGGATTCTGCGAGGCGCGGCCTGTCTCCCGACGTATCGGCAGGTGTCGCACCCTTGTCGGCCGCCCAAAAGGCGGCTGCGTCGAATTGTCCCTATGCGTTGTTCGATCTGCGCTTTCACGACGATGGTCATTGGCAATCCCGGCTTCGATCCGCCGGGCAATGGAGGGTCGCCGAGGAGTCGAGCGTGGATGCCGAGACTCTCGAGTTCGCGCGGCTGGCGCTGTTCTTCGCGTGGCACGTTGCCTCGACCAGCAAGCTCGCGGCGCAGCTTTTGCTGGGCATGCGCGATGTCACGGCCGCTGCATTCCGCAGCGCCACCATCGACTGCCTGCCTGACCTTGCCGTGACCGAGGCGGCTCATTTGACCGCAAGATGGAACGATTGCGCCCCCTATTGGAGCGCGCTGACCCGCGCCGCGGCCGGACCGGATTGCGCCGAATTGAGGAGGATTCAGCTCTATGGACTGCAGCTCGCGGCGGCGGTGCGTTTGACCTGAATTCGGGCGGGCGTCCCAAGGACCCCTTGCGCCAGGGGTTCCTTGGTTGCGGGAGGTGAAATTCGAGTTTAGGCTACCCGGCTCCTATGCAAGCCCTCGCCCTGCGCCAGCTCACCAAGACCTATCGGAACGGCATCCAGGCCCTCAAGGGCATCAATCTCGAAGTGGCCGAGGGCGATTTTTTCGCACTGCTCGGCCCGAACGGCGCCGGCAAGACAACCGCGATCGGCATCGTCACGTCCCTCGTCAACAAGACCAGCGGCACCGTGGAGGTCTTCGGGCACAACATGGACAGGGAACTCGAGGTCGCGAAATCCTGCATCGGCGTCGTGCCGCAGGAGATGAATTTCAACATGTTCGAATCGCTGTACACGATCGTCGTGAATCAAGCCGGCTTCTACGGCATACCCCGCTCGCTCGCCAAACAGCGCGCCGAAAAATATCTCAAGCAGCTGAGCCTGTGGGACCGCCGAAACTCCATCGCCCGTTCATTGTCCGGCGGCATGAAGCGCCGTCTCATGATTGCGCGCGCCTTGATGCACGAGCCGAGGCTGCTGATTCTGGATGAACCCACCGCCGGAGTCGACATCGAGATTCGGCGCTCGATGTGGGATTTCCTGCGCAATATCAACGAGCAGGGCACGACCATCATTCTGACGACGCATTATTTGGAGGAAGCCGAGAGTCTGTGCCGCAACGTCGCCATCATCGAGGGGGGGCGCATCATCGAGCGCGACTCCATGGTCAATGTCCTGCGCAAATTGCAGACGGAGATCTTTGTTCTCAATGTGAGCGAAGCACTCGCAGAATGCCCGTACATCCCCGGTTTCCGGACCACGCTGGCGGACGGCCACACCCTGGAGGTCGAGGTGTCGAAGGGCCAGACTTTGAACGATATTTTTGCGCAGCTTTCGGCGCAGGGGATCCATATCGACAGCATGCGGAACAAGGTGAATCGACTGGAAGAGCTGTTCATTCGACTTGTCGACGACAGCGCACGCGCCGCGGTCAAGGGAGCCTGAGGGATGATCGGCTCGCGCGCACGCGCCGAATGGGTCGGTTTCTCGACCATCATAATCCGGGAATTCAACCGCATCGTGCGCATCTGGGGCCAGACCATCGTGCCGCCGACGGTCACCGCGGCGCTGTATTTCGTGATATTCGGCAGCGTCTTCGGCCGGCGGGTCGGACTGGTGGGCGGCTACCCATACATGCAGTTCATCGCCCCCGGTCTCATCATGATGACGGTCATCACCAACTCGTACGGCAACGTCGTGTCGTCCTTCTTCGGCGCCAAGTTCGGCAAGCATCTCGAAGAGCTGTTGGTGTCGCCCCTGCCGAACTGGCTGATCTTGTCGGGCTACATCGGCGGCGGCATGCTTCGCGGCCTGCTGGTCGGAACGGTCGTCACCATCGTCGCGTTCTTTTTCACCCGCCTGGCCGTGGTGCATGTCTTCGCGATTCTCTCCGCCGTCCTGCTCACCAGCATGGTGTTCGCACTCGGGGGATTCATCAATGCGCTGTTCGCCAAGAATTTCGATCAAATATCGTGGTTCCCCACGTTCGTGCTGGCGCCGCTCACCTATTTGGGCGGTGTGTTCTATTCCACCAGGATGCTGCCCGGGTGGGCGCAAACGGCGTCCGAGGTCAATCCGATCCTGTACATGGTCAGCGCGTTTCGTTACGGTTTTCTCGGAACCAGCGATGTCGACCTGGGTCTGGCCTATGGGATCATGGTCGGGGCGGTGGTGGTGATGTTCACGTTGGCGGTGACACTGCTGAACCGAGGCACCGGCATCCGCGAGTGAGGGAGATTTGCATGTCGAATGCGTCGACGCTCGGGTCGGTTGCGGTGCTGACGGCCATGTTCGCCGCCCGGATGGCCGGCGCCGCGGATGCGGCGGGCGCCACGAACGCCATGGAAGGATTCTCACCGCGCTCCACGGCCGGCGAGACGCAGCTGGAGCAGCGTTTCGATGCGCAATTGTCGCCCGCGGATCTTCGCGCGTGGATGGAACAACTTTCGTCCGCCCCAAACCACGTCGGCAGCCCCCATGACAGGGCCAACGCGGAATTCATTCTGGCGAGGTTTCGTGAATGGGGCTGGGACGCCTCGATCGAGGAATTTTCAGTGCTGTATCCCACGCCCCGGGAGGAGTTGGTGGAGATGACGGCGCCCACCCGCTTCGTCGCCAAGCTGCGCGAGCCCCCGATCGAGGGCGACCGGACGTCCAACAACATGCAGGACGCCCTGCCGCCGTACAACGTCTACGCAGCCGATGGCGACGTCACGGCAGAGCTCATCTATGTCAATCAGGGCATGCCGGACGATTACAAGGAACTGGAGCGTCAGGGACTGAGCGTGAAAGGCCGCATCGTCATCGCGCGCTACGGGGGTGGCTGGCGGGGGCTCAAGCCCAAGCTCGCCTACGAGCACGGCGCCGTCGGTTGCCTGATTTATTCCGATCCCCGTGATGACGGCTACGGCGCCGGCGATGCATACCCCCGCGGCGGCTATCGTCCGCGAGACGGCGTACAACGCGGCTCGGTGCAGGACATGACGCTGTATAGCGGGGATCCGTTGACCCCGGGCGTCGGTTCGACACCCGGCGCCAAGCGACTCGCACTCAAGGACGCGAAGACCATACTGAAGATTCCGGTTCTGCCGATTTCCTACGGGGACGCCGAACCATTGCTGGCGGCCCTGGGCGGTGCGGTGGCGCCGGTCGCGTGGCGCGGCGGGTTGCCGATCACCTACCACGAGGGTCCGGGGCCGGCGATGGTTCATCTCAAGGTGCTGTCCGACTGGCGGCAGAAGCCACTGTACGATGTCATTGCCAAGATCCGCGGCTCGGAAGAACCGGATCATTGGATAATCCGCGGCAATCACCATGATGCGTGGGTATTCGGCGCCGCCGACCCGCTGTCGGGGCAGGTGGCCCTGATGGCCGAAGCCAAGGCGATCGGCGCATTGCTCAAGGGCGGCTGGCAACCGCGGCGCACGCTGGTCTATGCGAGTTGGGACGGTGAGGAGCCGGGGCTGTTGGGGTCGACGGAGTGGGTCGAAACCCATGCCGAAGAGCTTCGCAGCAAGGCGGTTTTATACGTCAATTCCGACATGAACAGCCGGGGAAGCCTCGACGCGCAAGGCAGCCACGCGCTGCAACACTTCGTCAGCGAAGTGGCGCGCGACGTCAGGGATCCGGAAACCGGCGCCTCGGTGCAGGCCCGGGCGCTGGCGACCCGGCGCGTCGCGGCCTACGAGGCCGCCAGACCAACCGAATCGGGCGACGATTTGACCCTTGGCGCGCTCGGCTCCGGATCGGACTACACGCCGTTTCTACAGCATCTCGGAGTGAACTCCCTCAACGTGGAGTTCAGCGGAGAGTCCGACTACGGTGTCTATCATTCGGCTTACGACTCCTTCGATCATTTTCGACGCTTCGTCGATCCCACGTTCCAATACGGCATAGCCCTGGCGCAGGTGGCGGGCAGGTTGGTGCTGCGGGCGGCCCAGGCGGAGCTGATTCCGGCGCAGGAGAGCGAATTTGCGAGTGCGGTGGCCGGCTACGTCGATGAGTTGCACAAACTGGTCGAGAACATGCGCGCCAAGACCCGCGACCTCGGTCAATTATTGGACGACGGCGCATTCCAGCTCGCCGCCGATTCGCGGCTGCCGCGTTCGCCGCCGCCGCGTGCGGACGCGGTTCCATACCTCGGCTTCGCACCGCTCGACAATGCGGTCGAGCGGCTGCGCTCGAGCGCCAAGGCGTTCGACAAGGAATACAAGCGCGCGGCCGCTGATGAGAATGCGCGGCGGGGACGCCTCAACAGCGCCCTCGCCGGACTCGAATTCGCGCTCACGGATCCCGGTGGGCTGCCGGGACGCGAATGGTACCGGCACATGATCTACGCGCCCGGAATGCATACCGGCTACGGTGTCAAGACTCTACCCGGCATCCGGGAAGCCATTGAGGAGCGGCGCTGGAGCGAAGCAAATCAGTACGTAGGGGTGGTCGCGCGCGCGCTGGACTCCTACAGTGACCGGTTGGAAAAGGCAATTGTTGCACAGTAGGCGATAATCCGCAGGTTCCTCATTCCGGTCCTAGTCGTGTATCGTGCCGGGCGAGACGGGGATATTTTCAAGGAGTTGACCAATGACCGAAGAGAAACAGCAAAAATTCACGGCCAAGGTGCGTCGCGGTCTGGTGTGGATTCACACGATTGCCGCCGCGGAACTCGCCAGGAAGAGGGCGGAGGCCACGGGCGTGAGAATCGAAGGATTTACCGCGAGCGAGCTGGCGGATGTTGAGTCCGCCTTGACCTGGATCGCACAGAATAAGGAAGCGCCCGGCTCGGAACCCACCTGATCCGGCTGGATTTGATCGGACTTAGGCATGGCCCGAAAAAGCGCACTAGTCGTTGACGACTCGAAATCGGCCCGCGTGATCTTGAGCCGGATGCTCGAGAAGTACGATATCGAAGTCGACATGGCCGAGTCCGCCGAGCAGGCGATCGCTTATCTTAACAGTAATCGGCCCGACGCCATTTTCATGGACCATCTCATGCCGGGGATGGACGGGCTGCAAGCGGTGCAGGCAATCAAGGGCAATCCGCAGACGGCGACCATCCCGATCATGATGTACACCTCGCAGGAGGGCGAGTTGTACGTGGGCCAGGCGCGTGCGCTGGGCGCGATGGGCGTGCTGCCGAAACAAGTGCGTCCCGTCGATGTATCGAAGGTGTTGTACGAACTGCATTTGCTGCCGGACCGTCGCGATATGGCGGAACCCGTTTTGGCGCCTGTTGAACTCGACGGCAGCGGCAGCGTTGGGACGGGCGGCGCGCCGTCCGCAAGATCGGCGAGCCCCGATTGGGGCCGCCGTGTCGAAGCCGCCGTCAAGGACCAGGCGGCCGACGTTCGCCGCTTCATCATTGCAAGTCTGGACAGTTTTGCGGCGCGAATCGTCAGCGATTTGCGGGAGGCGCCGCCGTTGATTCCGCCGTTGACGGCGCCGGAGCGGCCGTCACCCGGCGTTCCGCCGAGGCAGCCGGTATGGCCCTGGGCCGCGTCACTGCTGGTTGCATTGTCGATCGCGGCGGCGGGCGCGTATCTGTTGGCGTCCACCCGCGAGCAATTGACGAAGGCGCGTGCGGAACTCGCTGCGCTCACGGCGGCAAATGCCGAGCTTCAGCGCTCGAGTCAGGAACTCGGATCGACATTGAAGGACCTGACGGCCGCATTGGCGGCCAGTACCGCCTCGTTGGCTGCGGTGGCGCCCGCGAGCGGCGCCACGGCAGCACGGGTCGAGCCGGTTCCCTACGGCGAGATTCCATTCGACAGGAGCCGTCTCGAGGTATTGCGCGAATACCTGTCGAAACTCGAGGCGCAGGGATTTCGCGGCGCGGTGAGGATCACCAGCGCGGCCGGTCTGTTCTGTCTCAGTGGGAATGCCACCGACGGGTATATGCCGGCGGCAGCCGCCCTTCAGGTGAGCAAATGCGATCTCGTCGGCAATCCCTTCGACGAATCCCTGACCGCGCAGCAGCGTCAGTCGGTGGATTTTGCCAACTTGATCGCCTCCGTGCGGCAGCGGACCTCGGGCGCGATCAGCGTTACGATCGAGAACTCGGGAAGCTCGCGCCCTGCCGCTCCCTACCCTCAGCGCAACGAGGTGCTCACGGCAGGGGAATGGAATCGTGCGGCGGCGTTCAATAATCGCGTTGAGTTCGCGGCCGAACCCGCGTCCGGTCCATAAGACTCCTAAAACGCGACCCGGAAGAACATTTCCGGCCCCTTGGTGCTGAAGTCGAAGAATCCCGACTCATTCGATTTCGTCGAGCTGACGTGCAGCGTGACGTCGGTGTAGCCAAGGGCGAACGATACATTGGGCCGCAGGCGATACAGAGCATCGAACTCATATATGCCGATGGATCCGTCGATGTCGTTGACATGCGCCTTCAGGTATTGCGCGCGGGCGTCGAAATAGAATCGCCTGCTGGCGACCCACGTGGCATCGATTCCAAGCGTGGGAATCTCGCCTGCTTGGTCCTCGGTCTGAATGATGTGCCGGGTCGCCGTTTCGACCTTTGCCTCGGCGGATAGGTCCGTGACGTGCACGCCGACGGTTCCCGCGATCTCCAGGGTCTCGCTGTGCCAGAACGAATAGCCGTACGTGATGCCGAATGTGCGCATGTTCAATTGAGTCTGCAGCGGATCTCCCGACAGGAAGGTCACGTCGCGAAAGAAGATCGTGTTGTCGGCCACCGTCGCCGCGCCGGTGCGGTCCAATGTGAAATAATCGAAGGTCAGCCGTTGGCGGGTGTCGATGCGGACCAACGCTTGAAATTTCGGTTCGAAATCGTTTTTCCCCAGCCCGAATTGGTCTTCCGCGTTGACGACCGAGCCTTCGGCCCCCGTGCTGCTGTCGGCCCGCAGTGAGGTCGCGGAGGACACATACATGGCGCCAAGCGAGATCCGGACCCGGTCATCGGTGGGGCTGAAGTAATCATCGGCATGCGCCACGACGGCGAGCAAGGGCAGCGCGGTGAGCGCGAAAGCTCGCGCAGTGCGAATTTTCGCCATCATTCGGTTCTCCTCAATATCAATTGGTCCGTTTCCGCCCGCCGCGGCCGAGGTCCCAGAGAGGGGGCGATGCGCGACAGCACCTGCGCGGCAGCCGCCCGCCAGCCGGTGAGTTTGCCGCCATAAATGCCGAGAACGCGCGGGTATGGGTCACGATCGGTGCTAAAACTGGTCTCGCGCGAGCGGTCGAACGCCGTTTCCGACGCCGCCGGAAGGACCCGCAGCCCGGCGAACCGCTGCACTATATGCAGGCGCGTCATCCCGCGGGCCGCCGGAAAGTAATGGGCTGCGACTGAAAGCAGGTAATTCTCCTCCTCCGGTAGCGGATGTACCTGGTCGGGATCGCCGACATAGGGCGTTTCCGTGGTGCCGACCAGTGCCGCTCCCTGCCACGGCATCACGAAGACGGCGCGGCCGTCGGTCGGACTCTCCACATAGTAGATGCCGGCGTTCACGTTGAGCGGCAGTACGATGTGCGCACCCTGCACCAAATCGACCTCGGGCACGGATATCGCCGGCTCGATGGCGCGAGCGACGCGGGTCGCCCAAGGGCCGGCGGCGTTCACCAGCACTCGCGCGCGGCACTCGTGCTGCGCACCGTCGCGCTCATAGGTCACTTCGACGCCGGATTCCTGCAATGCCGCTCCGATGAATTTTGCCGGCACGGCCAGTTCTCCGCCGAGTTCCTGGGCCGACCTCACCACCGCCCGAGTCAAGCGGGCATCGTCGGTTTGGGCATCGTAGTAGCGGATCACCGTGGTCAGGCCGCGCGTATCGAGCCCATCCAACGACGCCCAATCACGCTTGGGCACGGTGCCGAATCGTGTTCCCGCGTCGAAGCCTCCGAGCAACGCATACATCCCGAGACCCAGTTTGAGCTGCCACGGGCGCCGCCGCGTGTCGCGATAAACCGGAATGTAGAAGGGCTTGAGTTCGACCAGCTCGGCCGCGATTCGCAGATGAATGGCGCGCTCGCGCAAGCTTTCGCGCACGAGCGAGAATTGGCCGGACTCGAGATAGCGAAGACCACCGTGGATCAGTTTGCTGGACCGGCTGGAGGTGCCGCTCGCGAGGGCACGCTTCTCGATCAGCAGACTGGTATATCCGGCGGCCGTGACGGCCTGAAGGACGCCCGCGCCGTGAATGCCGCCACCCACGACGATTACATCGTATTCTTTCATTTTCTCTTCACAAAGCGCGACTCGGCACCAAGGATGCGGGAATAAACGCGAACACACAAAATTTCGCGAATGTCGCCAATCGCGCACAGCGGCAACGATGCATGCGAGCCCGCAGACAGCCTCCTAGGGATCGCCGCGCTTTTCCTCGAATACCAACATCGGATCTCCGGACGTGACCTCTATCTCTCCGTCGACGATGGCGCCTTTGGCGATGGCGACGGCACGTGCGCTGACATGGCCGCGGATCACGGCGGCGCGGCCGATCTCGATCTTGTCCTGCGCGACGATGCCGCCGACAATCGTACCCGCGATGATGGCTTTATTGACCCGGATGTTGCCGATCCACCGTGCCGTGGCGGCCAGGACGAGTGACCCCAAAAGATCACCGTCGCCGTGAACCTCACCGCAGACCACGAACTGTCCCTCGCCTCGAATGTCGCCGAGGATGACGGTTCCGGCAGGGATGAAGGTGGGACTGGGCGATTCTTGCAGCGACGCCCACTCCAAGAACCGACGCTTTGGTTCGTTCATGTCCCTTGAATATCCTATTCCGTGCCGCCGCGCTGTGACCAGCTTGGCGCCGCCGACAGGCCGGCCAAATCGAAGTAGAATATGTTTCAGGGGTTTCCTACATCATGGGGATCGAGTTGCAAAAAATGATCAAGCATAAAATCGCGTATGGCCTGTGTTGCTCGTTGGTGCTCGTGTTCTGCGGCTGCAGCCGTCAGCAAAGTGACTGGCAGAAGACCCGGGAGAACAACACCGCCGATGCCTACGAGCAGTTCCTCAAGAAGTATCCGAGCGGCGAATTTACCGCTCAGGCACAGGCGCGAGTCAAGGAACTGTATGAGGAGCGGGATTGGCAGAAGGCGCGCGACGCGGATACGCCCGAGGCGTACCAAGCCTTCCTGAAGCAGTATCCGGAAGGAAAATGGACCGAAGAAGCACGCATTCGTGTCGAGAATTTCACGCTTGCGCAGGCGCCGGCTTCGGCCGCCCCGCCGCCGGGCTCCGAGCCCGGTTCGGCGGCGGGCCCGGATACCGTCGAGAATGCTGGGAAACCCGTTCCCGTCCCGCCCGCGAAGCTCGCAAACCAGTCTGCCGCGGGCGACATCGCCGCACCGGCGCCGAGCGCCGCCGCCCAGCCCCGCACGTCGGCGCCGAAGTCGGTCCATAAAGCGGCTACGGGACACTATCGGGTTCAATTGGGGGCGTTCAAGTCTGGAGCGGGCGCCGCCAAGGCGCGTTGGGCCTCCCTGCAAAAGAAATATCCCACGGTATTGGCCGGCTTGACTTCCATGGTTGTTCCGACGACGGGTACCGGCGGCAAGCTGTATCGACTGCAGGCCGGCGAGCTCAGCGCAAAGCATGCGCGGGACATATGTTCGGCTCTGAAGGCGAAATCGCAACCCTGTATCGTCGTCGCCTCTTGATCGTCACGTAGCGTCACAGGGATGACAAATCGTGTCACTTCAGTGCAGATTTGCGACGCTGGGGACACTCCACGCCCAATGTAACCCTTTGATATTGAAGAAAACTCGGTTTTGGCATGACCCTTGCCTGATAAACATCTGCAACTTGGCGCCGCGAATCAGCTTCCCCCGCTCGCGGCGCTTTTTTTTGCCCGCTGAAGACTCAATTTCGGACGCCGACGCGATCCAGGATGAAGGCGAATTCCATTGCGGTCTCCCGGTAGCGTTGGAACCGCCCCGATTTGCCGCCGTGGCCGGCGTCCATATCGACATGCAGCAGCAGTGGATTGCGGTCGGTTTTGAAAGCCCGCAGTTTTGCGACCCACTTGGCGGGTTCGTAGTACTGGACCTGGCTGTCCCATAGGCCCGTGGTGACGAGCATGGCCGGATACGCCTGCGCCCGCACATTGTCGTACGGGGAGTAGGACAGCATGTAGTAGTAGGAGGCGCCGTCCGCCGGATCTCCCCATTCATCGTATTCGTTGGTCGTGAGGGGAATGCTGTCGTCCAGCATGGTGGTGACCACGTCGACAAAGGGTACCTGGGCAACGATGCCGCGATAATCCTGCGGACTCAAGTTGGCGATGGCGCCCATCAACAATCCGCCCGCGCTGCCGCCCATGGCGAAAACCTTATCCTTCGCCGCATACCTCTCGGCGACCAAGAAGTGGGTGACGTCGATGAAGTCGGTGAACGAGTTTTTCTTGTGCAGCAGGCGCCCGTCGTCGTACCACGCCCGCCCCATTTCCTGGCCGCCACGAATGTGTGCGATGGCAAAGACGAAGCCCCGGTCGATCAAACTGAAGCGAGCCGACGAAAAACCGGGATCCGTGGACAATCCGTACGAACCATAGGCGTATTGCAGCAATGGCGCGGACCCGTCGCGGACGAATCCCTTGCGGTAAATCAGGGACACCGGAACGCGCTTTCCGTCCCGCGCCGGCGCGAACAGCAATTCGGTTTCGAAATTCGCTGAATCGAAACGCCCCAGCACCGGATCCCGCTTGAGCAGGACCTTGTCGCCCGTGCGCATGTTGTAGTCGTATACCGTTGCGGGAGTGGCGAGCGAGGAGTACGTATACCGGAGCAGATCCGTATTCAGTTCCGGATTGGCCGAGATGGATGTGGTGTATGCGGGTTCATCGCTCTCGATGAAATGTTCCGCGGCGCCCGCCGCCGGCGCGCCGGCCGGTGTCAACGGGTGGATGAGAATCTTGCGCAGCCCGCCGCTGCGCGCGGACAACGCTACGTAACGGGTGAATACCTCGAAATCCTCGATGTAGGTATCTTCCCGATGCGGGATCAGGTCCCGCCACTCGCTTCGGGATCCCGTGCCGGCTATCGGCGCCCACATCACCCGGAAATTGCGGGCCTGCCAATTGGTGCGAATGATGAAGCGATCATCCAGGTGCTCGATCTCATACTCGTGGTCGCGTTGGCGCGGGAGAAGCACCTTGAACGACAAATTCGGATCGCTTGCCTCGGCATAATGCCATTCGGATGTCAGCGTGCCTTCCATGTGAATGAATATGAAGCGGTCGGATTTCGACTTCGAGACGCCGGTATAAAGCGTCCTGTCCGTTTGTTCGAAGACCAGCGCATCCTTCGCGGGGTCGGAGCCGCGAACGTGCTTTTTCACGCGCAATCCCAATAGGGTCTCGGGATCCTTCTCGATGTAGAGCAGCGTTCTGTTGTCGTTTGCCCATACGACGTCGGGCTCGACGTCCGCAATGCGCACCGGCAGGGTTTCGCCGGTCGCAAGATTCTTGATGCGCAAGGCATACTGGCGTCTTCCGACCGTATCCTCGCAGAATGCCAGCCACTCGCCATCGGGCGAGATGTCGATTTCGCCGACCTGATAGTACTCATGGCCCACAGCGAGTTCGTTTGCATTCAGCATGACTTGTTCCGGCGCATCCGGCGAGCCCTTGCGGCGCGCAAAAATGGGATGCTCTTTCCCGGACTCGTATCGGATGTAGTACCAGTAGCCGTTCTTGCGATAGGGGACCGTGGAGTCGTCCTGCTTCAGGCGCGCGATGATTTCCGCATAAATCTTGTCCTCGAGCGGTTTGACGGGGGCAAGATGCTCTGCGTGGTAGGCATTCTCGGCGCTCAGGTAGGCCAAGACCTCGGGATCGGTTCGCTCATCGTCGCGCAGCCAATAGTAGGGGTCCGACCGCCTGCCGTGGGGCGAGGACACCGTGTGATCGCGTATGGGGGCGATGGGAGCTTTGATGTCGGAAATTGGCATGACTCTTGTCCTGGAGGGACGCGGGAGTATAGTGAATCAGGCTGGTGATTCGGATAACGGAAGTCGCTGATTTTTGGGGGAGGGCGTATGCAGACCGTAAATCAATTGTTGAAGGTCAAGGGCGGCCAGATTTACTCCGTGCAGCCGACGGATTTCGTGCTTCATGCCATCGAGTTGATGGCCACTCGCCATGTGGGCGCCCTGCTCGTCATGGCTCAGGGGTCGTTGCTCGGCATCATTTCGGAGCGCGACTACGCGCGAAAGGTGATCTTGAAGCATCGCTCCTCCAGCGATACGCGCGTGGAGGAAATCATGACCACCGCTCCCGTGACCGTTACGCCACAACACACCGTGCGGCAGTGCATGGAATTGATGACGGAGGGCCGTTTTCGTCATCTGCCGGTGATGGAATCGGGACGGGTGGTCGGGATGCTGTCCATAGGCGACCTCGTCAAGGCCGTGATTGAGGAACAACAGGATCAGATCGCTCAATTGGAGCGGTACATCGCCGGTTGACGATGTCGTCCACCTCGGTATTATGAGGCCCATACACTGGCGCCTCTGACGGTCGGCTGGCGATGCGGGCCGGCCGGCGATGCTGGTTGCCCCACCTGGCGCGATCTTTCGCGCCTAGAACCGAGTTAAGTTCTTGTTTTTCAAATGGTTCTGCGGATCGGCCGCGGGGCGTGATTGGTTGTGGGCGTGGTGTCATGGACAGCGTACGAAATTCCGATCCGGCGACGACTCGCCACGGCGTGGATGCACGGTTGGGCGACTGGGGCCTGTACCGGTCCGGCTATGAGAGAGATTCCTGCGGCTTCGGCCTGATCGCCAGTCTCGATGACCAGGCCAGCCACTGGGTGGTGGAGACTGCCATCAGCTCGCTGAACCGCTTGACGCATCGCGGCGCCATTGCCGCCGACGGCAAGACCGGGGACGGTTGCGGTCTGTTGGTGAAGGCGCCCATACGCTTCCTGCGCGAGGTGGCGGAAGAGGCTGGATTGTCGCTGAGTGCACGGTTCGCCGCGGGCTTGGTGTTTCTCGACCGCAACCAGCGGACGGCCGACCACGCCCGCCGCGTGCTCACGGAAGAGATCGAACGGGAGACCCTGCAGGTGGCGGGATTCCGATCATTGCCGATCGACCCGTCGGCCTGCGGGTCGGAGGCGCTCAAGACCGTGCCCGTCATCTTGCAGATTTTCGTGAATGCCGACGCGGATTTGGACGAAGCCACCTTCAACCGCAAGCTGTATATGGCGCGTCGCCGCACCGAAAAGATCCTCGAGTCGGTCGATCGCGTGTTCTACATCCCGTCACTGTCGGCGAGCACCATCGTCTACAAGGGGATGGTGATGCCGC
>Ga0182015_10002679_pt1 | contig 21052 bp, 18 predicted proteins | sample 712P3MmetaG_FD_120478 | JGI IMG/M metagenome (GOLD analysis project Ga0182015, IMG submission 120478) | Permafrost microbial communities from Stordalen Mire, Sweden - 712P3M metaG | ecosystem: Environmental > Terrestrial > Soil > Wetlands > Permafrost | place: Sweden: Stordalen | collected...
GGCTGCTGAAAATTCAGGCGCGTTGATTATTGAAAACGCCCGAGTGGATCAGATTGCGTTTGAAAATCCGCTGCGGATTGCAGTGCGCGGCCGGGAACTTCGCGCGCATCACGTTTTGATCGCGACAAATGCGCTATCGCTCGATCTGAGCGCGCTCGGCGAGAGCACCACCCCCAAACTCACGCTGGCGCTTGCAACCGCGCCGCTTTCCGAGCAGCAAATCGAAGCCATTGGATTGGGCGCGCGAAAGCCTTTTTACACCGTCGATTTTCCTTATCTCTGGGGGCGCTTGCTGCGGAATAACTCCGTGATCTTCGGTTGCGGCCTGGTCGGAGTGGAAGATGCGCGCGGCTTGCACGGCTTGTCCGTGGCGGAGGGAAAGACAAAAACGCTTCTCGATCGCCTGCAGACGCGCGTGCGCGGCCTGCATCCTGTGCTTCGCGATGTTGCGATCTCTCATCGCTGGGGCGGACCGATTCTGCTGACCGAAGAATGGCAGCCGATTTTTGAAAAGCACCCGCGTAGCGATCGCGTCATCGTCTTGGGCGGTTATTGCGGCCACGGCGTGGCGCTTTCCATATATCTCGGCAAATGGGCAGCGGAGGTCTTGCTCGGCCGTCGCGCGTTGCCGGATTGGAATTCCGCTCAGTGAAAGTCGTGCGATTCAGCGTCCACGCGCGCGATGGAAAGCGGCCAAACCGATTCGGCCTTCACTGAAATCGCGCCCTGCTGATTTTGCAGCTGTCCTTCAATCACCAGAAATTGCTGCTCCACTACCACCAAGCGATTGGCCCGAAAGACTTGCGGCGTGAGGATGGCGTTCGCGATGCCGGTTTCATCTTCGAGGCTCAAAAACACAAAGCCCTTCGCCGTGCCCGGGCGTTGCCGCGCGATCACCGCTCCGGCAATGCGTACGCGCACGCCATCGCGCAGAGCGGCCAGCTCGCACGCCGCGCGAATGCCTTGCCCTTTGATTTGCGCGCGTCGGTAAGCCATCGGATGCGGACCAACCGTCAGGCCCGTGCCGCGATAATCGGCGATCAATCGTTCGTCCGCGGTCATCGGCGATAGCGGCGAATCGCCGGCATTTTCATCGCCGCGCGCTTCGTTCAGCGTTTCGAGCAATGGCCCCGCACGGCGCGCCGCGCGCTCCACTTGCCACAACGCATCGCGGCGATGAAAGTTGCTGGCGCGGCCGGTGATGAAATTGAGCGCGCCCACTTCCGCCAGCGCCGTGAGTTCGGATTTCTGTATCGCGGGCACGCGCAATTTCAAATCGTCGATGCCCGCAAATGCGCGCATGCCGCGCTGGCGAGCGATTTCGACGCCCACGGCGGCGGACAAACCTCGGACGTAGCGCAGCCCCAGCCGCACGGCAAAACTCTCGCGCCCGAATGTTTCACGTGAAACATCTTTTTCGAGCGTGCAATTCCAGTTCGAACAGGTCACGTCGATCGGTTTCACGCGCAGGCCGTGCCGCTGCGCATCCTTGATCAGCACCGCGGGGCTGTAAAAGCCCATCGGCTGATTGTTCAGCAGCGCCGCCGTGAACGCCGCCAGGTAATGGCATTTCAAATACGCGCTGGCATAGGCCAGCAACGCGAAACTCGCGGCGTGCGATTCGGGAAAGCCGTACAGCGCGAACGAGGTGATGGATTGCACGATGGCGTCTTGCGTTTCGCTCGCGATTCCATTGCGCGTCATTCCCGCGCGCAGTTTTTTCTCGATATCCTTCATGCGCAGTTCCGAGCGCTTGAAGCCCATGGCCCGGCGCAACTCTTCGGCCTCGCCTCCGCTGAACCCGGCGGCGATCATGGCCATGCGCAGCAGCTGCTCTTGAAACAGCGGCACCCCCAGCGTGCGCGCCAGCACAGCTTCCAGTGATGGATGCAAACAATCCGGCGCCTCGCGCCCCTGCCGGCGCTTCAAATATGGATTCACCATTTTGCCCACGATCGGTCCGGGGCGAATGATCGCGACCTGCACCACGATGTCGTAAAAACATTTCGGCCGCAGCCGCGGCAGGCACGACATTTGCGCGCGGCTTTCGATCTGGAACATGCCCACGGTGTCCGCCTTTTGCAACGCGCTATACACCGCGGGATCGTCCGCCGGCAGATGCGCCAGATCCACTTCTTCGCCGTAATCGTCGCGAATGATTTCCAGCGATTCTTCCAGCGCGGACATCATGCCCAAGCCGAGCAAATCCACTTTCACGATGCCCATGTCCGCGCAATCTTCTTTGTCCCATTGCACCACCACGCGCCCCGGCATCGTCGCCGGCTCAAGCGGCACCACCGAATCCAGTTGCCCCTGGCACACCACCATTCCGCCGGAGTGCTGCCCCAAATGCCGCGGCAAATCCTGAATCGTGCGCCACAAATCGAAAAATTTGCGCACTTGCGGATGCCGTAGATCGAAACCCGCGGCGCGAAATTGCCGATCTGGCGTATCGCCGGCATCTTTATATCCACACGTTCCCACCAATTTCGTCAGGCGCTCCAAAGTGTCCGATTCAAACGAGAGCACTTTGCCGATTTCGCGCGCCGCCGAACGCCCGCGATAGGTGATCACGTTGGCGGTCATCGCCGCGCCCAATTTTCCGTAGCGCTCGTAAACATATTGAATGACGCGCTCGCGCTGATCCCCGCTGGGAAGATCGAGATCGATATCCGGCCATTCGCCGCGCTCTTCGGAAAGAAATCTCTCAAACAACAAATCCATTTTCACCGGATCGACCGCGGTGATTCCCAGCGCATAGCAAACCGCGCTATTCGCCGCCGAGCCGCGTCCCTGCACCAAAATGTTTTTCTCGCGGCAAAAGCGCACGATGTCCCAAACGATCAAAAAATATCCGGCCAGCTCAAGCTTTTCGATCAAAGCCAGCTCGCGCTCCATCTGCCGCCGCGCTTTTTCGTCATCGGGGCCATAGCGCCACAGCAGACCCTCGCGCGTGCGCGCGCGAAGAAATTGCATTTCCGATGCGCCGTCCGGCGCCGGGTATTTCGGGAATTGGTATCCCAAATCTTTCAATGTGAATCCCAGGCGCGAGGAAAGAATTTCCGTGTTGGCGATGGCTTCGGGAATATCTCGAAATAAGCGCCACACCTCCGCGGGCGCTTTCAGATGCCGCTCGGCGTTGCGCGTCAGAAGCCGCCCGGCAGTGGCCAGCGTGCGGTGATGGCGCAGCGAAGTGAAAACGTCCAGCACTTCCCGCTCTTGCGGCAGCGCGTGGCCAACGCCATTCGTCGCCAGCAGCGGCAAGCCCGTGGCGCGCGCGACTTCGATCGCGGCTTGATTGCGCGCCTCTTCTTCGCGCGAAAAATGGCGCTGCAATTCGATATAAACATTTTCGCGCCCGAAAAGTTCCGCCAGCCGCGCAACGCAGGCCATTCCGCTCGCGATTCCTCCTTCTGCGAGCGCGTGCGCCAGCGGCCCTTCTTCGCCGCCGGTAAGACAAATCAAGCCCGCGGAATTGCCGGCGAACTCTTCCTCCTCCACGTGGCCTTCGTTTTTCCGCGCGCGCAATTTCATGCGCGTAATCAGGCGGCAAAGGTTTTGATATCCTTCGCGCGATTCCACCAGCAGCGCATAGCACCAGCCGCCAGCCGAAGTGACCTCCGCGCCGATATGCGCACGCAAAGACAACTTCTTCGCGGCCAGATAAAACCGCGGCGCGCCGTACATCCCGTCGCGATCGAGCAGCGCCATGGCGCCCATTTCATGCTTCGCGCATTCCGCCGCCAGCGCTTCGGGCAGCGAAGCCCCTTCCAGAAAACTGAACGCGGAGCGCGCATGCAATTCGATGTATTTCAATCGTAGGCTCCGCGCACAAACCAGCTGCGGCGCAAGCCGTCGTAATAAATGCGATACATGCCATCGCGCAGAGCCGCTTCGGAACGCGCGCCTGGATTCTGCTCCCGCGCGCTGGCCGCGGCATCGCAACGAATCTCGATGTCCCATTCGTCGTGCTGCCATACGCCCTCTTCCCACCAATTTCCCGATGTGCGCCAAGGCCCGGAGGCGCCGATCACTTCCGCGCGCACGCCGCAAAACGCAATGCGCACCGGGCACTCCTCCCGCAATTCCACTTTCGCCGCGAAAGGCGGCCTAAAAACACGAAACCCCGTCGCTGGCCCTCGCGCGCTCGGTGTTTCATCCTTCTCTTCCGCCGAAATTTCCTTTCTCTTTCGGGCTACGGCTTTCTCTTCGCCAATAGTTGCAAAATGCTCCATCCGAAATTCGCCCTGCAAATGCGTATCCATCAGTTCCGGCGAACCAACATTCGCTTCGCCCACCAGATTCGCCAGGCGCGCAATCATCAGTTCCCACTTTTCGGGATCGGGAAATCCCGCAAGAAACAATCCGCCCTGCGTGCTGCGCGGCGCGGCCGGATCGACGCCAATCACGACTTTGCAAATCGCAGCCGATGGCGCATCCGCTTGCAGATTCAAACGCAGCAACCGCAAAAGTGTTTTGGAATCGCGGATGGGCACGGGCAGCGCCACGGTTTTTTCATAAATCGCCGCGTCCGTTTTTTGGCCCGAATCTGCTTCCAATGTCCGGACGTTTTTTTCGGGAGAGCGTTCCAGATCGAATCGCAGGCGAATCGTTTGTACGGCAAGAGAGCGCGCATTCAAGCGAGCGCACAATTGATCGAGCAGCCGGCCGAGCACAAACGCCAGCGGCTCCAATTCCGCCACGGCGTCATCAAGTTCCATCTCTTCCTCGAAAAGCGCAGCCGGTTCGGCCAGGATCAGCGCGCGCTTATTTTCATTGCGCGCCAACGCATGCAAGCGCACGCCTTCCTGTCCCAATCGCTCCGATAAATCCAGCACGGGCAAAGCCGCCAGCGCCGCGCAGCTGCGCACTCCCCAGCGTTGCAACGTTTCGCGAAGTTCCGCGGACGGCGAAAGCGCCTCGATCGGCAGCACGCCCAGGCGCTGCGATTCCTGGCCCGCCGGAATCAACGTGATCCCCGAAAAACTGCGCGCGGCGATGATCGAAGATTCGATCTCGCAGGCGATCGCCACGTTTGCCGCCAGCCCCAGATCGCGGGCGCCCCGCGCCAATTGATCCGCGATATTTTCTTCGCAGCTGTAGAGAACTTGCAGGCCGGCCAGATCGAGCACGATCGTATCCGCCGCTACATCTTCCAGGCGGGGCGAAAACGACCATCCGAGATCGAGCAACGCCGCATGCGCGGATTTTTCCTGCGCGCGCAATGGCGCACTGCAACGATGGCGAATTTCAATCGCGCCGAATTGCTGGGCCTGAGATTTCGCCATGCCCGGCCCAATTCCCAAGCGCGCCGCCGCTTCGCTGGCCGCCACAACAATTTCCAGCGGAGCAGTTCCCTCGATCAGCACCAGCGCGCGGCCGAAAAGTTGCGGCTCGCCGCGCAGCACGGCTTGCAGCATGAAATCCGGAACGTGAATGGCGGCGAAAGCCATGGAAACTTGGTCGCGTCAAAATGCGCTTGCTCCTCAAGGTGCGGCCGGCCTGCGCGGAGCGCATGGCTTCAATCGGCTGCGCGCAGCGCATGGCCTCAATCGACTGCGCGGGCGCATTGCTGCCACGCGCCGCTACGAATGCGGCTGAAGCAATTCCAAAGAGCCATGGTTTTAAAAGCCGCCGTTCTGCCGTCCGCGATGAACCCAGCGGAATCAGGGCCGCCATATTCGTCCGCGACGGATTGCACGCGCGAACGAATCCGTTCGGCATGAACCTCGAATCCATCGAACAAACATGTCCACGCATGTTGAAAAAAATAAGGATCGCAATTTTCCGGCACCGCGATCCGGCAGGTGGGTTCCGCTTCCAGGCGCAGCACCAGCGAAGCGCAAGTTTTTGCCTGCGATTCCCGATTCAAAAGCACCAGAATCGTCGGCGTATTTTCCACCGCGCGCCGCAAACGAAACCAGACGTGCAGCGGCACATGGCGAATATTTTTCGCGGAAACATCGCTCAGATCGAGCGCGATCAAACTGAAGCCGCCGCCCTGCAAAAGCAAATCCGTGGCGCGCAGCGCGTGATCCAAATTCCGGCAGCGCACCCACAGCAGCTTTTTCAATTCCACGCCGGCCGCTTCCGCCGAATGCGGATCGAAGGCGTCGCATCCATCCACAAGAGCGCACACTTCTCCCGTCATAGTCCGTGAGGCTAAAGCCGAAAGCAGCAAACTCGTCCGCCCCGAGCAAAACGGACCATAAATTTCCGTCAGCCCTCCGCGCGGCAATCCTCCCGCCAGCAAATCGATTTCCGCCACGCCTGCGGAAGCCATCTGGAAAAGATGGCGATCGCGCACCGCAAAAGGCGCGGGAACGCGTCCGGCCAAAGCCGCTTCGAGTTTCAAGCGCAACGCAGAAAGGTTTTGAGCCACAAGAATAGCGGCCGCAGAGCAAAGCAGCGCGTCTCCAATTTTCGCTTTTTGTTCGCCTATAGCGGATTCTGAAAGAACTCGCCGCGATTGTCAAGCCGCGCCGCGCCCGGCTTGCGAATTCGCGAAGCCCACACGCAAAACAGCACCCGCTTCGCCGCCGCGTCTCGCGCTTCGCCAAAGGTATACACGCTGCGATTTGACAGACTGTACGCCATGAGCGTATGATCTATTTTATACGCTAAGGGCGTACCATAGCCAAAATGGAATTCATTGAGGCCCCGGCGTTTACTCGCTACATCTCCGATTATCTCGGTGATGACGACTACCGGGGATTGCAGAGCAAACTGGCGAGCCATCCTGGCGCCGGTGATTTGATTCCTGGAACCGGAGGTTTCCGAAAGCTGCGCTGGTCCGACCCAAGGCGCGGCAAGGGCCGCAGAGGCGGTCTACGGATCATCTATTACTACTTCTTGTCTGATCAACAGATTTGGCTGATGACGCTATACGACAAGAACGAGGCTGCCGACCTGACGCCGAAACAAAAGAAGGCATTAAAAAGCGCGATCGAAACCGAACTGCAAACACGTGAGCCGAAGCGGCTCGCGCCAGAACACAGATCACGGAGAACACGGTGATGGCCAAGAGACAAATTTTTGATGAACTGGCGGAAGGCGTGACGGCGATGAAAGACCATCGCAAAGGAAAGCTCACGCTACGCACCTACAAGGTTGTGCCGGCGGCGCTTCCCAAGGTGGACTCAAGGCTAATTAAGGACACCCGGAAGAAACTACATTGCTCACGAGCCGTCTTCGCGCGGAAATTAAGGATCAACGAAAGGACCCTCGAAAAGTGGGAACAAGGCCGCGGGAGACCCAATGACCAAGCATCCGCGCTGGTGCTGCTGGTTCGCAAATATCCCGACACACTCGAACGCTTAGAGAAACTCGGCGCCGCATAGGCACATCGGTGCGATGCCTACGAATCCGACCGCGCCGGCTCAGGTAACCTGCCCGTAACACGACTCAAGTAGCCTAAGAACCGTTGAGCCTCAACCGACGTGAAGAGTCTCGCGGGGCGCCCGAAACCTGCTGCTGGAGCGCCTGAAATTTTTAGCTATCACGGTGAGCAATCCAATGGACCTGATGTTTCGATTGAAGGACCCCGTCCACTACCGTACAGTTTGTGAAATGATTCGAGCGCACGATTTCGCCGAAACCGGGAAGACCGCATGAGCGCCAAATCTTTCGACCTTGTGGTCATTGGCAGCGGGCCCGCCGGACAAAAGGCCGCGATTGCCGCCTCGAAGCTTGGCAAACGCGTGGCCATGATCGATCGCGTCGCCATGCTCGGCGGCATCTGCATCCATGGCGGCACCGTACCCAGCAAAACGCTGCGCGAAGCGATTTTGCATTTGACCGGATTCCGTCACCGCTCGTTTTACGGCAACGATTACAACGTAAAAAATAAAATCTCCGTGCGCGATCTGGCCAGCCGCGTGAATCAGGTGGTCGAGCGCGAGACCGGCGTGGTGCGCGATCAGTTGCGGCGCAATGACGTTGAACTGTTCGTCGGCACCGGCCGCTTCCTCGATCCGCACACCATCGAGGTGGAAAGCGAAGACCAGGATCACATCCTCAAAACCGACTACGTGCTGATCGCCTGCGGCACGCGCCCCGCGCATCATCCGGATATTCCCTTCGACGGCAAGCAAATCCTGGCCGGCGATCAAATCTTCCAGATGGACGAAATTCCGAAGGAGATGATCATCGTCGGCGGCGGCGTGATCGGCCTGGAATTCGCATCGATGTTCAGCGCGCTCGGCGTGGTGATCACGCTGATCGAGCAGCGGCCGGCCGTGCTCGATTTTGTGGATTCCGAAATCGTCGAGGCGCTTTGCTATCACATGCGCCACCAAGGCGCGATCTTCCGTCTCGGCGAGAAGGTCACCAAGATTGACCGCGACGATCGCGGCCGCGTCACCGCGCACTTGGAAAGCGGCAAGCGCATGCACGGCGACGTGCTGCTGCACGCCGTTGGGCGCCAGGCCAATACCGATCTGCTGAATCTCGAAGCCGCCGGCCTCTCCGCCGGAGCACGCGGCAAGCTGGCTGTGAACGAAAATTTCCAGACTTCCGTGCCGCATATCTACGCCGCCGGAGACGTCATCGGTTTCCCCTCGCTCGCGGCCACTTCGATGGAGCAGGGCCGCCTCGCGAGCTGCCATATTTTTGGAGTTCCGATGCGCACGGCGCCGGGCCTGCTGCCATACGGGATCTATACCATCCCGGAAATCTCCATGGTGGGAGAAACGGAGCTTTCGCTCACCAATGCCAAGATTCCCTTCGAGGTGGGCGTCGCCAAATATGAAGAGCTGGCCAAAGCGCAGATCGTGGGCGACCACACCGGCCTGCTGAAACTTCTATTCGATCCGGACACCAGGAAAGTGCTGGGAATTCACGCTATGGGCGAGAACGCGGCGGAAATTGTGCATATCGGCCAAGCCGTGCTCAGTTTCGGCGGCACCATGGACTATTTCCGCGACACGGTGTTCAACTATCCGACGTTTGCCGAAGCCTATAAAGTCGCCGGCCACAATGGCCTCAACAAGCTGTAGGTAATCCGGCGCAGGTAATCCAGTTTGCGCAATCGCTCGCAGTGAATGCCACTTTTTCAACAGACAAAGTATTTCTACGCTCCATAGATTTTTCAGGTTGGACTTCCGCGCACCCGCTTCATATCTTCACTCGCGATGGACACTGTGCGCCCATCTGGGCGTTGCGGTGTCTTCGCGCGAAATGCTAAGAATTATCTAGCTATTACTGAGGCCATCCTTGCCTAAGGACGTTCCAGGTTCGCTGCCTTCGTTTCCCGCCGAAAACGATCGCACAGCTCTGACCAAGCCGGCGCTCAAACGAGCCTTTCGCGACAACTTGTTTTACTTGCAGGGAAAATTTCCCGCGCTTGCCACCAAGGAAGATTATTACCTGGCACTGGCCTACACCGTGCGCGACCGTTTGCTGCATCGCTGGGTGAGCACCGCGGAGGCTTATACCAGGGAGGGTTCGCGCACCGTTGCTTATTTTTCGGCGGAATTCCTGCTCGGTCCGCACCTCGGAAACAATCTCATCAATCTCGGCATCTACGACAAAGTGAAGCAAGCCGTCTCCGAAGTCGGACTCGATTTCGACGATCTGCTGGCGCAAGAATCCGAACCCGGTTTGGGCAACGGCGGCCTGGGGCGCCTTGCGGCATGCTTTCTCGATTCGCTGGCCACGCTGGAGATTCCCTCGCTCGGCTACGGAATCCGCTACGAGTACGGCATCTTCGAGCAGGAAATCGTCGATGGTTGGCAGGTGGAAAAAACCGATAAATGGCTGCGTTTCGGCAATCCCTGGGATCTGGTGCGCCCGGAATGGGCCGTAGAGGTTTACATCGGAGGGCACACCGAACGCTCGGACGGCGGCGGCTCCGGGCGCGCGCCGGTCCGCTGGGTGCCCGAACGCACAATCATCGGCGTTCCCTATGACACGCCAATCCTGGGATATCGCACCAACACGGCCAACACCCTGCGCCTGTGGCGCTCCGAGGCGCCGGAATCGTTCGATTTCGCGGTCTTCAACCGCGGCGATTACTACGGCGCCGTGAACAACAAAGTTTTTTCCGAAAATATCACCAAGGTGCTCTACCCCAACGACGAATCGATTCACGGCAAAGAGCTGCGCCTGGAACAACAGTTCTTTTTCGTCTCCTGTTCCTTGCAGGACATGATTCGCATCCTGCGCGGACAGAACATTCCGCTCGAGCGCTTTCACGAAAAATTCGCTATCCAGTTGAATGATACGCATCCCGCCATCGCCGTGCCGGAACTAATGCGCTTGCTGGTGGACGTCAACGGCATGGACTGGGATCAGGCCTGGGAGATCACCCAGAAAACCATCAGCTATACCAACCACACGCTGATGCCCGAGGCGCTCGAGCGCTGGCCGGTGAGCATGTTCGGCCGGCTTTTGCCGCGGCACCTCGAAATTATTTACGACATCAATGCCGGCTTCCTGAACGAAGCTCGTGATCGTTTTCCGGGCGACGCCGCGCGCATCGCGCGCCTTTCGATCATCGACGAGAGCTACGAGCATCACGTGCGCATGGCGAATCTGGCCTGCGTCGGCAGCCACGACATCAACGGCGTCGCCGGCCTGCACACCGAACTGTTGAAGGAAGAAGTGCTGCCGGATTTCAACGCGCTGTGGCCGGCGAAGTTCAGCAACAAAACCAATGGCGTGACGCCGCGCCGCTGGATGGTGCTCAGCAATCCGAAACTTTCCACGCTGATCTCCGAAGCCATTGACGACGACTGGATCACCGACCTCGAGCAGCTCCGCAAACTCGAGCCACTGGTCGAGGACGCCGGCTTCCGCGCGAAGTGGCGCGAAGTGAAGCAGTACTGCAAGCGCGACCTCGCGTCGTTCCTCGAAAAGCGCACGGGCATGCCCATCGATCCGGCGTCTATGTTCGACGTGCAAGTGAAACGCATCCACGAATACAAGCGCCAGCACCTGAACATCCTGCACGTGATCGCGATGTACAACCGCATGAAATCGGATTCCACCTACGATCCCGTGCCGCGCACCTTCATTTTTGGCGGCAAAGCCGCGCCCGGCTACCACATGGCCAAACTGATCATCAAGCTGATCAATTCCGTGAGCGACGTCCTGAATCGCGATGAAGCCGTGCGCGATCGCCTCAAAGTCGTCTTCCTGCCGAATTTCAACGTCAGCAGCGGCCAGCGCATCTATCCCGCCGCGGAACTCTCCGAACAAATCTCCACCGCCGGCAAGGAAGCCTCCGGCACCGGCAACATGAAATTCTGCATGAACGGCGCGCTGACCATCGGAACCTTCGACGGCGCCAATATCGAAATCCAGGAAGAAGTGGGCGCGGAAAATTTCTTTTTGTTCGGCCTGAAGACCGAAGAGGTCGCGGCGCTGAAAGCCCAGGGCTATCGCCCCTCGGAATTTTACGACGCCAATCCCGAGCTGCGCGAAGTGATCGACCTCGTGCGCAAAGGTTTTTTCTCGCGCGGCGACGCCGATCTGTTTCGCTCGCTGATCGATACTTTGATGTGGAGCGATCCCTTCATGGTCATGGCCGATTTTCAGTCTTACTCCGAATGCCAAACGCGTGTCAGCGAAGTTTACAAGGATCAGGAACGCTGGACGCGCATGTCCATCCTGAATTCGGCGCGCTCCGGCCGATTCTCTTCCGATCGCACCATCCGCGATTACTGCCGCGAAATTTGGCGCGTGCAAAACGTCCCCATCCGCCTGCTCTCGCAGGAAGAAGTCAAAGCCGCCGCGCAGTAACGCGTGCGCCGCAGTCGATCCGGCTATTCTTATGCCACGCCCTGATGCTGATATTGCTCGTCGCTCACCTGCTCCATCCAATCGACGGCCTTACCATTGAGCCTTTCCTGAATCGCGATATGTGTCAGAGCCGTGGTTGGCGCCGCTCCATGCCAGTGCTTCTCGCCGGGCGGAAACCAAATCACATCGCCCGGGCGGATTTCTTCGATCGGTCCGCCCCAATGTTGCGCCCGCCCGCAGCCGGCCGTCACGATCAGCGTCTGGCCAAGCGGATGCGTGTGCCACGCGGTCCGCGCGCCAGGCTCGAACGTTACGCTCGCGCCTTGCACAAACGCCGGCTCGGCCGCGTGAAACAGCGGATCGATGCGCACCGTGCCGGTGAACCACTCGGACGGCCCCTTCATGGAAGCTTGCGAACCAATTCGTTTGATTTCCATTTTTCTCTCCGCCACTATTTCGCGTTCGATGCCCACTCCGCGGCAGAAAAACTGCTGCCAAAGGCCCCGCCGACACGAACGTGAACGCCTCTGGACTGGTGCCCGTGCGCGACGAGTATAAACCGAACACGTCCGCCGCCTGAGCAAAGTCGCGACTAGGGGTCTCGAGAAGTCTTGACGTCAAGGGTGCGGGATTTACAATACGCACCAGGCCTGTGTACCAGGCCGAACACCAAGAACACTTTGTACGTCTCGAATGTTTGAGGTTGCGGGTCGGCCTTCGACCGAAAAATCGCAGGGACATCATGGAATATGATCTTCACAGCTGGCCGGAACTCGACTGGCCCGAGTGGAAAGACACGGCCGAGACTCTTCACATGTACATGCAGATTGTTGGCAAGACGCGGCTCGGGCTCACACCTCTCCAGAATCATTGGTGGAACGTTAGTCTATATCTCACCGCGCGCGGTCTATCGACCTCCGCGATGCCCTTCGCAGCAGGGCATTCACTCGATATAGAGCTCGATTTTATTGCCCACGAAGTGATCTTCCGAACAAGCGGCGATGAGATTCGCACGATCCGCCTGGAGGCAAGACCCGTAAAGATGTTCTACGCCGAATTTCTCCGCACGCTCTCCGATCTTGGGGTGGAGGTCCACATCGATCCCAAGCCGGCGGAAGTGGCCAATCCCATCCGCTTCGATCAGGACGACGTTCACAAAAGCTATGATCCCGACGCGGTATCGCGATTTTGGAACGCCCTGCGGCTCGCGCAATTTCTGTTCAAGAAATTCTGTACTTATTTCTACGGCAAGATCAGCCCGGTTCACTTTTTCTGGGGCTCCATGGATTTGGCGGTAACGCGGTTCAACGGTAAAAGAGCTCCCGCTCGCCCGGGCGCTGACGCCATCCAGGCGGAAGCGTACTCGTATGAAGTGATCAGTGCAGGATTCTGGCCCGGAAATGGCGGATACGGCCAGGCGGCGTTCTATTCCTACGCCGCTCCCGTCCCAGAGGGACTCGCCGATAGCAAGATTCTGGCACCGGGAGCGTTTAACCGCGAGATGGGAGAATTCCTATTGAACTACTCGGATGTGCTCTCCTCCTCGGATCCCGAGACGACAGTGATGGATTTCTTACAAAGCACATATGCGGCCGCGGCCAACGCCGCCGGCTGGGACCGCGCAAATCTGGACCGGCACGATGGTTTCATTCCGCGCTCGCAAGAAAAATAGTCCACCGCGCACAATACCGTCTAGCGCGGGTAGCCGTCCGCCATCCACTTAGCGAATAGTTCAATGCGCGATTGAGGCCAACGCCCCTCTCCCCTTGGCGGTGCGGGCGGCATTAGGGCGCCACCGATTCCCCGAATGCGGTCGTAGATGGCGGCTGCGTGCGCCTTCACATCGTCATAACTGGCTAGGTTAAACGCCTTGCTCATGCCCTGAATATCTCGCTCGGTAAAAAGCGGACGAATGTCTGCTTGAAAACTGGTTGGTTTCGTCATTGCCCCTCACAAGCGTTGGATCATAAGCACGTCTCGCTCACACCGCGTGAATCTAACCTAAAAAACCCTGCTCGTCCCTCCCGCGAAGCTCCAAATGGAAGTCTTCGAGATGGAAGAATTCCATCCAAGTTCGCAAAAACGTAAAAGTTGGCTCCCCGGGCTAGATTCGAACTAGCAACCCTTCGGTTAACAGCCGAATGCTCTACCATTGAGCTACCGGGGAATCGTGGGGTGCGGCAGAAGAAGTTTTTTCAGCGCCGCAAAAGCGGAGTGTAGCGGACGAAAAACCCGAAGTAAAGGCGCGGCGCCGCCAGCGGCTACTGCACGCGCTGCGGCTGCGCCTCGTTATCCACCAGCGATTCAAAAATGGCCAGCACGTGCCGCCGGTAGGTGATCATGCGTTCAAACACGTCGCGCAGGTCCGGTTCGCGCTCGGCCTCGCGATGCCATTTCGCCAGGATCGTTGGCGGCACTTCGATGTCGCGCCGCAACTCGTCGGCCGAATGCCCGCGCAGGAACAATCCGTAGAAGAACGCCGCCTCGCGCTGCGGGAAGGCGAAGTCCGCCGCCTCGGAAAGAATCACGGTCGCCGGAGTCATCATCGTCAACATGAAATTGGCAGTTTACCGAAAGTTTGTGCGTCGTCAAGCGAATTGCGGCCAGCTCGATTCGCGCCGCATCGTATCTGGCAGCACCCTGAAACTACCCCGGCCGCCGAGCCAGCCGCGCGAAGTCGCGCAAGCTCGAAACGTTCGGCCCATAGGCGCCGATGCGCGCCGCGTCCACCGGCAAGCCCAGCCGTTCCGCGATTTCCACGTCAATCCCCGCGTCGTCAAGCTCCGACAAGCTGAACCCAATCGCCGGCAGCACGCGATTCGCCTCGCTCGGGCAGATCGGCCGCGGCGGACGACGCCGCTTGCCGGGTGCCTGCGCGATCGCGAAATACGCCTCCCAATCCTTCTTGTCCCACATGAACGCCTCCCGTCCACTCGCCCGACCGGAGCGCCTGCATACACTCGGATGCGCCAGCCCCCCAAAAAGTCGCATCGGGCAGCCGCCGCGCCAGAGATTTTCCTATACGCCCAATCCCGCTCCCCGTCCACCGCGAACTTCCGTCCGCGTTCATCACTGTTCCAAATACGTCACCGCCAGCGCGCCGGATGTCGCAACGCCGCTAACGCCCGTCCCGCCTGCCGCGCCGTAGCTGACCGCGGCCCATCGCGGTCATCCCGAGGAGTCCGCGACGAGGGACCTCTCCGTACTCTTACCGCGGTCATCCCGAACCAGGTCGCCCGTTCTTGGCGAACGATGGTGAGAGATCCGCTTTCGCGCTTCGCTTTCGCCGTTCGCTTCCGCCCTTAACGTCGTCATCCCGACCGAAGCGGAGGGACCTCTCCGTTTGCTTACGCCTTTAACGCTGTCATCCCGAGCAACGCTGCTTGCCGCGCCATAGCCGTTTTGCGCGGGATTATGTACTTGACACCACCTCGCATTAGTGCTACGCTTTCTTTGTGCTTGAACGCTCCAACTTGGCGATGTGCTGCTTGATGAGCTTGTGCCCTTTGCGGGTAAACAAGTGCTTAGCGGCTTCGTCGGTTGTCATGTCTTTTGGGTGCTTCTTTTTCTTCGGCATAAGGTGACCTATGGACGACAAAAACATGAACCTCGTTGAACTGATAAAAGATTTCGCGGACGAAGCGAAGTGCCGCGCCTATATCGAAGAACTCCGCTGGCCTGATGGCGTCGCGTGCCCACATTGCCAGTCGAAGAAAATCTACCGCATCGTGAAGCGCGATCAACTGTTGTGTGCGTCATGCGAGTATCAATTCTCCGTGACCGTGGACACCATGCTTCACGATACACACCTTCCGCTTTGGAAGTGGTTCCTTGCGACCATGCTTCTTTGTGAATCCAAGAAAGGAATGTCGGCCTGCCAGATTCAAACCGCGCTTGGAGTCAGCTACAAGACGGCGTGGTATCTCTGCCATCGCATCCGCGCCGCTATGAAGGAAACCAATCAACCGCTGCTTGGCGGCACGGTGGAGATTGACGAAACCTACGTTGGCGGAAAGAAACGCCGGTGGCGGCCAAAGAGCGTCAAGAAGGTCGTCATCGGGATTCGCCAGCGCAACGGCGATCTCCGATTGATTCACGCCGAAGACGCGAAGTCCGAAACGGTCAAGCAAATCATTGATGCGAATGTAGGCGGTCATGTCGAAGTCATTCTGACCGATGAATCCACCATCTACCCATGGGCGCTCTCGAAGATTCAAAAGAACAAGCACCGTACGATCAACCACTCGAAGCACTACGCGCACGGTGACGTTCACACCAACACTGTGGAAAGTGCTTTCAGCTTGCTCAATCGCGGCATCGTTGGCACGTGGCATAAAGTTGACGCGAAACATCTTCCTGCTTACCTAGACGAAATGTGCTTCCGATTCAACAATCGCAAGAACCCTTATCTTTTCCGCGATACGATCATCAAGCTAATCAACACTCCGAACCTCGAATACAAGGAACTGACCGCACAACAGGCCGAACCAGCCGCCTAATTTATAAGCTTGCAGTTTTTCAAGCCAACATAGTATGTGCCAATGCTATCTATCTGATCAAAGACAAAGAACTCACGGCGCAGCAGGCTGAGCCTGCGGCATCATAGGAGAGGTGTTGCCCATAATCTGTATCTTCTGAGAAATCGTTCTTTTTCTGTAGCCAACCATATAGTCGCCGTCTGCTCTAAGCCACTCCGATGATGTAGGTCGATTGGCATATACGTCTGCCCCTTTGTAGCCTAACCAAAAGGTACTAAAATCGTCCGTTTTGAACCTCATCATGTAGTTGGGGTCCCAGATCGACATCGACGGAGGTCCTCCGGGCTGTCGTGGAGGAGGATCCCACTTTATATCCGCTAGAGCCATCACGATTTTGATATCCCCGTGTGCCGGTAAATGCGGGCAGCGCACTCTATATCCTGCGTCAGTAGCAAGAAGAATTAGTGGCATAGCTCTCGAATTTCCAGTTCGGGTATCATAATCAACCGCGTGTGTACTTATGCCATCCTTATCCTCAAAGGATACATCTGGCACGTTCGTAACTTGCGCTATGGCGGCTACTGCCGACGTTGGCCTGATGACAACATCCAAATCTTCATATGCGTCGTCGGTTGGGTTTTGAATATCGACATCTAATTCCGTAAATTCCGGACTCCAATCTATTCCTGATACAACGGTCCCCGCTGAATACTCCCCGTCCGTGACGATAGCACTTACGGGTAAGGGAGCTTGTTCAAACACCGTGCTCCAGGTGAAAGCTACAGCAAGGCCGATAACGATTGCGGAAACAAGTAGTTTTATTTTCCATTTCTCCGACAAATCCGGCTCATACCAGATGTCCAACGCTAAAAACAAAAACCCTAAATCGATAGTGACAATCCCAGCCCAAAACCAGTGCGCTAACACGAGACCGCCCCAGCCAAATAACTCAGCCGCAATACCGGCAGCCCGAAGCCATTTGACAATGGCGGGTGCTTTTCTCTTTCGCGGTTTTTTGGGTTTGAGCATTTTACCTTTCTGGGTCGCCGCCAATATTTTCGGTTTTTGTTCTGTTGCCCACCGAAGAAGTCGCTCCAAATCTTTGCGGGCACCACCCTCCTGCATTGCCATAGCAGGGAAGTATAGCACTGATTCACTCCAAGGTGGAGTGAAGTATATAATCCCGCTTAAAGTCCTTTAGAATCCGCAGTTCTGGCGCAAAGGACTTAAAGTCGTTTAGAATCAACAGTTCCAAAAACACGGGGGAGGGGGGTGGGTACACCCATACTTCCTTGCTCCGAAAAATCGCAGGCTCGGCCCGAAACCGCGACAGCCTTAAGCACGAGGCGACCAACTGCTATACTCTGCAAACCGAGGGACATTCTGCAATTGACGCTATGGCGAAAAAAGTCATCGTCGCGCATTACCACGAGCTGTGGCTGAAGGGGGGGAACCGCAGGTTTTTCCTCTCGAAGCTGCTGGCGGCGGTGCGGACCACGCTGCAGGGGCTGGATCTGGTGCGCGTCGCGCTGCCGGCGGATCGCCTGGTGATCGAGCTGGGCGAAGGGGCTTCGCTGGAAGAGGCGCGGGAGCGGCTTGAGCGCGTTTTGGGCGTGGCGTTTTACGCTGTGGCGCGGCCGGTGGATCGCGGCGGCGAGCAGCCGCTGGAAGATATTTGCCGCGCGGCGTGGGAGGAAGTGGCCGGCGAGCGCTTTGCGACGTTTGCGGTGCGCGCCAAGCGCAGCGACAAATCGTTCGCGCACAACGTGGCGGAAATCGAATCTGTGGTGGGCCGATATTTGCTGGAGCGGTTGCGCGAAGCGGGGCGCGAAGTGCGCGTGCAATTGCGCGATCCGGAGCTCACCTGCCGCATCGAGATTCCGCCCGGGCCGGCGCTGGTGTACGCGCGGAAGATTCCGGGGCCGGGCGGTCTGCCGGCGAACACCGCGGGGCGCATGGCCTGCCTGCTTTCCGGCGGATTCGATTCGGCCGTCGCGGCCTACAAAATGATGAAGCGCGGCGCGCACTTGACCTTCATGCATTTCTGGGGCGGCGGCGCGCGGCCGGGCGAAAGCTCGGTGCACGTGGCGCGGGAATTGACGCGGCGGTTGGTGCCGTATCAATTCAGCGCGAAGCTGCATCTGGTGCCGTTTGAATCCATCCAGCGCGAAATTGTGGCGCACGCGCCGGAGACGTATCGCATTCTGCTGTATCGCCGCATGATGCTGCGCATCACGGAGCGCCTGGCGCTGGCCGACCGCGCGCAAGGCATCGTCGCCGGCGACAGTCTGGGGCAAGTGGCTTCGCAGACGCTGCACAATATGGTGGCCGTGGGTGACGCCGTGCGCATGCCGGTGTTTCGTCCGCTGGCCGGAGACGATAAGCAGGAAATTCTGGCGATCGCGCGGAAAATCGGAACCTACGAAATTTCCGCGGAGCCCTTTCACGATTGCTGTCCGATATTTTTGCCGCGCACGCCGGCGCTGCACGCGCTCGCCGAAGATCTGGATCAAGCCGAAGCGCGGCTGGACGTGCCGGCGCTGGTGGAGCGCGGCGTGGAATCGGCTGTGCGTGAGCGCTACCGCTACGCCGGCGGCCGCGTGGAACAACTCGAAGACGCACGCGCCGAAAGCGCCGCGACCGACCGAGCCGAGGCGCAACGCGCCCCGGCCCGTTAAAGCGGCTCCTTCCGCGCAAATTCTCAAAGCAGTGTGCCGCGCACGCGGCGATTCAGCAGTGCTCTCCGCGCGGTCAAACCAAGGAAAACGTTCCGCGCGATGGATTAAAACGCGACGCTAGCGTCGCCGCGCAGCACATCGTCCATCGCGCTCACCAGTCGCGGCCGCCGCCACCGCCGTTGCCGCCGCGTCCTCCTCCACCACCGCGACCGCCGCCACCGCCGCCGCCGAAGCCTCCGCGTCCGGCACCACCACCACCGCCCGGCCGGCCCCCACCCCCTCCGGCGCCGTCTCGCGGTGGCCGTGCTTCGTTCACAACGATACTTCGCCCCTTAAGTTGCTGCCCGTTCAGCGCCTGCACGGCGCGCTGGGCCTCTTCATCATTCTGTATTTCAACGAAGCCGAAGCCGCGGGGCTGGCCCGTGAAGCGGTCGCGGATCAGCATGACGCTGGAAGGAGTTACGCCGGTTTGCGTAAACCATTCTCCAATTTCCTCTTCAGTAGCCTGAAATGGAAGATTGCCGATATAGAGCTTTTTCACTAGAACGTTCTCCCCATTGACCAATGAAAGTCCTCGGAATGCGCCGAAGAGCCAGGCCGCATCAATGAAGAGTTACTGCCCCGCGGAAACCCTCGCAACCTCAGCGATGGCGGGCATCTTCTCCCTAAATGGGAATCTCGTCAACTATTGATTATTACTTGAGCGCAAAGTATGGAGAACCTAAGAACGTACCGGAGGCGGTGCTTATCGGAGCGGCTACTGCCGAAATAACTACGTAGCGTTACAACGACTTCAGGTGCGGTAGTTGGCGTTGATATTGATGTATTCGGTGGTGAAGTCGCAGGTCCACGCGCAGGCTCGGGCGCGGCCGTTCTTCAAATCGACGGCGATTTCGACGTGCTTTTTGAGCAGGCGCTGGTGAGCGGCGCGTTCGCTAAATGGAAGAGGTCGGGCGGCGGCGCCGCTGCGCGGGCGGCCGAACATTCTGGCGCCGCCGAAGAAAATTTCGACGCGATCGGGATTGAATTTGGCGCCGGCGCGGCCGGCGGCGGCCAGGATGCGGCCCCAATTGGGATCGCAACCGGCGACGGCAGTTTTTACGAGCGGCGAATGCGCGATGGTCATGGCGACGCGCCGCGCATCGCGCGCGGAAGCGGCGCCGCGGACTTCGATGGCCACGACATGCTTGGCGCCTTCGCCGTCTTCGACGATGGCGAGTGCGAGCGCGCGGCACACGGATTCGAGCGCGACAACGAAGCGGCGGTAATCGCCTCCGTTCGCGCTGCGCACGGCGGGCGCGCCTGCGGCGCCGGATGCGAAAGCGAGCACAGTGTCATTTGTGGAAGTATCGCCATCGACGGTGATGACGTTGAAGGTGCGCGCGGTAACTTCGCGCAGCGCGCGCTGCAAAATATTTGCGGGCACAGCGGCGTCTGTGGTGACGAACGCAAGCATGGTGGCCATTTGCGGATGAATCATGCCGGACCCTTTGGCGCAGCCGAGCACGCGAATTGTGCGCGCGCCGATGCGGCAACTTGCGGCGGCGATTTTGACGCGCGTATCGGTGGTCATGATGGACTTCGATAAATTTTCGTACGCTGCGGGATCGCTGGCGAGCTGCGGCAGCAAATTCGGCAAAGCGCTGACGATGCGACCGACGGGAAGCGGTACGCCGATTACGCCGGTGGAGCAAATGAAAACTTGTTCGGGGCGGCAGCCGAGCAGGCGTGCGGCGGCCAGCGCGGTTGAGCGCGAGGCTTGCATGCCGTCGGGACCGGTAGCGCAATTTGCGTTTCCGGAATTTACGACGACGGCGCGCATGCGCCCGGCGGCACGGCGCATATTGGATTGACAGAGCAAAACGGGCGCGGCCTTGACCAGATTTGTAGTGAAGACGCCGGCGGCGGCACAGGGAGAATCGGCCACGATCCAGCCTAAATCGGGGCGGCCGCTTTTCTTGATGCCGCAGAACGCGCCGGCATAGCGGAAACCGCGCGGCAAAACGCGAGAGGACAATTTCGCATTCACGCAGAAGCCTCGAACGCGTCCAGACGCTTTTTGGCCGCGGCCACGGCTTCGCGGACTCGCGCGGGCGATGTGCCGCCGAAAACGGCGCGGGCGGCGAGAGCGGCTTCGGGCGTTAGCGCGGCGTA
>Ga0182015_10002680_pt1 | contig 21049 bp, 19 predicted proteins | sample 712P3MmetaG_FD_120478 | JGI IMG/M metagenome (GOLD analysis project Ga0182015, IMG submission 120478) | Permafrost microbial communities from Stordalen Mire, Sweden - 712P3M metaG | ecosystem: Environmental > Terrestrial > Soil > Wetlands > Permafrost | place: Sweden: Stordalen | collected...
CGCATTTGAAGGTGAAGAAGTCGCGACGCTGCGCGGCCTCGTCGGCGCCGGCTTCGGTGTCGCGCTCGTGCCGAAGCTCGCCCGCACGGCCGACGTGAACGCGACGTCGCTGAGTATCCGGACGCCGCGCTGCTACCGTCCGTTCGGACTGTCGTGGGCGCGCGGGCGTTACTTGCCGCAGGGAACGGCGGCGTTCCGCGACTTTCTCGTCGAACTCTTGCAGCATCGCGACCACTGGCGGAAGCCGCTTTCCGTTCGCTCGATCGCATCGGCCACCGCCGCCGCGGTCCCCGGAGGTTCGGCGTAATGAAACGATATCGCCGAGCCACGTTCCTGGCGGCCGGGATGCTGATCCTCGGTGCGGGCACGGTACTCGGCGACCAGACGCCGATCCGCATTGGCGTCATCTATTCATTCTCCAGCGCGGGCGGCACGGCCGGTCGGGAATTCAACGACGTCGTCGCGCTCTTTCAGAGGCAGCACGGCGACACGATCGACGGCCGCAAGATCGAGATCATCACGCGTGACGATGGCGGCATCGCACCCGACAACGCCAAGCGTCTCGCGCAAGAGCTGATCGTGCAGGAGCACGTCGACATGCTGGCCGGCTTGATCTTTACCCCGAACGCCGTCGCCGTCGGTACCGTTTCGACGCCGTCGAAGACCCCGGTGTTCATCGTGAACGCGACGACCTCGAACATCATGGCCAAGAACCCCTACATGAGCCGCTATAGCATGACCGCGACTCAAGTGACGGTTCCGTTGGCGAAGTACGCCTACAAAACCGGCATGCGCAACATGTACGTGATCTACATGGATTACGGTCCGGGCATCGACTCCGGGCAAACGTTTGAGAACTCATTCACCGCCGAAGGCGGCAAGGTCCTCGGCGAGATTCGCGTGCCGGTCAACGCGACCGACTTCTCCGCGTACTTGCAGCGCATGAAGGACGCGAAGCCCGACGGCATCTACATCTTCCTCAACGCGAACGGTTCCGGTACGACGTTCCTCAAGCAAGCCAAAGCGCAGGGCTTCGATAAGGCGGGCATCAAGATTTTCTGCGCCGGCGACTTGGTCACCGAGCAAGTGCTGCCGGCCATCGGCGAGGCCTCGATCGGCGTGATCAGTTCCATGAATTACTCCGGCACGCACGATTCGAAGCTGAACCGTGACTTCATCAAAGCGTTCGAGGCGCAATCCGGCGGTCTGCCGCCGACGTTCGGTGGGGTGGGCACCTACGATGCGTTCACCGCGATGTACAAGGTGATCGAAGCGCAAAAGGGCCAAATCGATCCCGACAAGACGATGGAAATCGTGAAGACGCTGAAGTTCGAGAGTCCGCGCGGTCCGATCGCGATCGATCCGGATACGCGCGACATCGTGCAAAACGTCTACATTCGCCGCACGGAATTGCGCGGCGGCAAACTGGTCAACACCGAGATCGACACCTACCCGATGTTCCGGGACCCCAGCGAGCACGCATGATCGGTAACCTCCTCTACATCGTCTTCTCGGGCGTGGCTTACGGCGTGCTCCTCTTCCTGATGTCCGCCGGACTCGCCGTGACGCAGGGCCTGATGCGCTTCGCAAACCTCGCACACGCGGCGTTCGCGATGCTCGGCGGCTATATTGCGGTGACGCTCATGAATTCGCTGGGATGGCCCTTCCTACTGACGTTGCCGATCGCCGCGCTTGGGACCGCAATCTTTGCCGCCATCCTCGAGCGTACGTTGTTCCGGCGCTTCTACAACGTTTCGCAGCTCTATCAGATCATGCTGACGGTCGGCATCGTGTCGATGTCGGTCGCGTCGGTGACGTTCATCTGGGGGTCGGTCAATCAGCCGGTGCGGATGCCTGATTACCTCAGCAGTAGCATTGCGATCGGCAACTTCGACATCGACCGTTACCGCTTATTTCTGATCCTGGCGGGCGGATTGGTCGTCTGGGCGCTGATTTACGGGATCGACAGCACGAGTTTCGGTGCGAAAGTGCGTGCGGCGGTCGACAACCGGCGCGTGACCGCGAGCTGCGGCATCAACGTCGACCGGCTTTTCATGCTGGCGTTTTTTATCGGCAGCGCACTCGCGGGCCTCGGCGGCGCGCTCAGCGTGAACCTGGTCGGATTGAGCCCAACGTTCGCGGTCGATTTTCTCGCCTACGTCCTAATCGTCGTGACGCTCGGCGGCCACGGCTCGATGAAGGGTGCCCTGGTCGCCGCGTTGCTCTTGGGTGTCGTCGACGTGGCCGGAAAATACTACGTCCCGCAAACGGGTCCGTTCATCATCTACGCTTTGACGGTGGTGGTCCTGTTCTGGCGGCCCAACGGGCTGTTCGCAAAAGCATGACGGCGATCGAAATCCCGGCGCCCGCGCCGGTCGCAACATCGCAAGAGAAGGCGCACAAGGTCTTTGCGTTCTCGAGTCGCTGGCGTTGGGAAGAGGTCGCGTTTTGGGTCGCCGCGGCGATCTCGATCGTCGTTTTCCCGACGCACCTCGTGCTCATCGCGCAGATCCTGATCACCGGACTCTTCGCGCTCTCGTTCGACCTGCTCGTCGGTTACGCCGGAATTCCGTCGCTGGGCCACGCGGCGTTCTTCGGCATCGGCGCATACACCGCGGGTTTGCTCGCGCGCAGCGGTTGGACGGAGCCGATCAGCGGCCTGTTCGTCGCGGCGATTATCGCCGGCATCGCGGGCTTAGCTCTCAGCGTCGTCGTCTCGCGCTTGACCGGCATCGGCCTCATCATGATCACGCTCGGCGTCGGCTTGCTGTTACTCGAATCCGCGCACAGCGCGCGCGGTATTACGGGCGGCGACGATGGCTTATCGGGCATCAATATCGCGCCGATTTTCGGGCACTTCGCGTTCGACTTCTACGGGAAAACCGCCGTCATCTACACGTTCGTCGTGGTGCTCTTGCTCTATCTCGTCGCGCGCCGGATCGTGAACTCCCCGTTCGGCCTCGAGCTTAAGGGAATTCGCGAGAACGTGCGGCGGGTGCCCGCGATCGGGATTCCGCTGCGCAATCGTTACATGGTCGCGTTCACGGTCGCCGCGGCGCTCGCGGGCGTCGCCGGCGCGCTGCTGGCGCAGATCACGCAGACCGTCGCGCTGAGCTCGCTGAGCTTCGATCGCTCGGCATTGGCCCTGATTCTCGTGATGATCGGCGGCATGGGCACGCTGATCGGCGCGCTCGTCGGAGCGGCGGCATACATGGTCGCGCAAGACCGGCTCTCCGACCTCAATCCCGTGTACTGGAACTTCTGGGTCGGTTTGCTGCTGGTGCTCTTCGTGCTCTTCGCGCGCGGCGGCCTGATCGGCGGCGTCGATCGGCTCATCGTCTGGATCCGCGCGAAGCGGAGCAAATCGTGAACGATTCCGGCGCCGCGCTCTCGACCGTCGACCTGTGCAAGAGCTTCGGCGCGCTCCGCGTCGCCATCGACGTCAACTTCACGTTGCCGCACGGCTGCCGGCACGCGTTGATCGGGCCGAACGGCTCCGGCAAAACGACCCTCATCAACATGCTCGGCGGCGCGCTCGTGCCGACGAGCGGGAAGATCTTTCTCGAAGGTCAGGACGTCACCGGGCTCTCGGCCGACCAACGTGTGGTGCGCGGTCTGACGCGCACGTTCCAGATCAATGCGCTCTTCCCGCGCTTGACCCCGATCGAAGCGGTGACGATGGTTGTCTGTCAGCGGCGCGGCATCGGCGCATCGCTCTGGCGCAGTCTGAAACGCTCGCACGACGCGATCGACGAAGCCTATGAGATCCTCGCGCAACTGCATCTCGCCGAGGACTGCGACCGGCCGACCGCTCAGCTCGCGTACGGCCGCCAGCGGTTGCTCGAAATCGCGCTGGCGCTCGCGGCCCGGCCGAAAGTGCTGCTCCTCGACGAACCCGCAGCGGGCGTTCCGCAGCAACAGAGCGGTGAGATCCTCTCCGTGATCTCTGCGCTGCCCGACGATATCGCGGTGCTGTTCATCGAGCACGACATCGACTTGGTGTTCCGCTTCGCGCAACGCATCACGGTGCTCGTCGCCGGCAAGATCCTGTGCGAGGGCACGCCCGCGGAGATCGCCGCCGATCCGGAAGTGCGCCGCATCTATCTCGGTGATGAAGTCCATGTCTGAGTCGCACCCGCTCTTAGCGGCCGAATCGATAACCGCGGGGTACGGCGAGGGCATCGTGCTCTACGACGTGGGCTTCGCGCTCACGGCGGGCCAGTCACTGGCCGTGCTCGGCCGCAACGGCGTCGGCAAATCGACGCTGATGCTGGCGTTGCTCGGCCACCTGCCGTTGCGCAGCGGCTCGATCGCGATCCGCGGCGTCGACGTGACCGGCGCGCTGCCGCACGAGCGCGTGAACGCAGGGCTCGGCTGGGTGCCCCAAGGTCGCGAGTGTTTTCCCTCGCTCACGGTCGACGAACATCTCGTCATCGCCGCGCGTAAGGGACCGTGGAACCGCGAGCGTGTGTACGAGCTCTTTCCGCGTCTGCGCGAACGCATCAAGAACATGGGCAATCAACTCTCCGGCGGCGAGCAGCAAATGCTCGCGATCGGCCGCGCGCTGATGACCAACCCCTCGGTGCTGATCCTCGACGAACCGCTCGAAGGGCTCGCGCCCGTCATCATCGCGGAGGTCTCGAACTGCCTGCGCCGGCTCGTCGCCGAGGAGGGCACGACCCTGATCCTCGTCGAGCAGCGCGCGGCGTTCGCGCTCGAGATGACCGCCGAGGCGATCGTGCTCGAACGCGGCCGGATCGTTCACGCGTCATCGTCGAAGTCGCTCGCGGGCGATGAGGAATTGCTCGACCGGGTCATCGGTATGCGCAAGCTACACGAAACGGCGAAGGAACTCGCCCGAGACGAGGCCGCGATTCCATAATGCTCGAGCAAGCCAAGAACGAACTGCTCTCCCGGGTCGGTCCGGGGACGCCGATGGGCGATTTGATGCGGCGCTATTGGATGCCGATCGCCGGCGTGAGCGAGCTCGAGAGCGAGTCCATCAAGGCCGTGCGTCTGATGGGCGAGGACCTCGTGCTCTTCCGCGACCGGGCGGGCACCTACGGGCTCGTCGATCGCCATTGCCCGCATCGCCGCGCCGACTTGGCCTACGGGTTCGTCGAGGACTGCGGCATCCGGTGCAACTATCACGGCTGGAACTTCAACGAGCGCGGCACGTGCATCGAGCAGCCGTTTGAGGATACCGCGAACCCCGCTGCCGCCTATCGCGACAAAGTTCGCATCACCGCCTACCCGGTCGAAGCGAAGGCCGGCCTCTTGTGGGCCTACCTCGGACCGCAGCCGGCGCCGCTCGTCCCGAACTACGAGCCGTTCGCGTGGAAGAACGGGTTCAAGCAGATCGTGATTTCCGAGGTGCCGTGCAATTGGCTGCAAGGTCAGGAGAACTCGATCGATCCCGTGCACTTCGAGTGGATGCACCGCAACTGGAGCGTGCGCTTACGCGGCGCTACCGGTCCCTACGCGCCGCGTCACGTGAAGCTGGCGTTCGATGAATTCGATCACGGTTTCGTCTACCGCCGTGTGACCGAAGATACCGACGAGACCGATCTGCTTTGGACGATCGGCCGCACGTGTTTGTGGCCGAACGCGCTCTATACCGGCGACCACTTCGAATGGCGCGTTCCGATCGACGATGAGAACATGCTCAGCGTGACGTGGCACTTCGCGCGCGTGCCCAAAGAGCAAGAGCCGTTCGAACAAACGGCCATTCCGACGTGGCACGGTCCGATTAAAGACGCGTTGACCGGTAAGTGGATCACGACGCACGTGATGAATCAGGATTTTGTCGCGTGGCTCGGTCAAGGCAAGATCTCCGATCGCTGGAACGAGCATCTCGGTACGAGCGACCGCGGCGTGATCATGCTCCGCAAGCGTTTTCTCGAGGATCTCGAGCGCGTCGAGCGCGGCGAGGACCCCAAGGCGATCGTGCGCGATCCGAACGCGAATGCGTGCATTGCGTTACCCGTCGCCAACCGCCGCTCGCTGGTCGAGGGGCTAACGCGCGCGGAACTCGACGCGCACCCGTTTGCCGGATTCCGGCTCTACCCGTTCCAGGCGGGGCAGCCCGACGAGGTGCGGCTCGCCTACGACGAGGCGATGGGCTTCACGAGCCCGCCGCCGCCGGTCGAGAGCGTACTCGCGAACCTGGCGTCGGCCGCGGCGACCGTGGAGCGCGTCAAAACAAAGGTCTAGGCGCTGCTCCCGGCCTCCAGGATGCGCTCGCCTTCGGCATCGGCGAGCGGCGATGCGTGCAAGGCGCGGATCGGTTTGCGGCGCCAGACGCCGAAGTAGTAGGCGGACTGCAGGATGAGTGCGACCGCAAACGCGATCGGATAGGCGATCCACACGCCGCGCAGTCCGAGCGATCCGTGCGAGAGGACCCACGCAATCGGCACCTCGACGAACCAGATCGTGCACACCTGGATCGCCGTCGGCCACAGCACGCTGCCGCTCGACCGCATCATTCCGGAGAGGACGCTCGTGTTTCCAAAGATCACGTAACTCCACAGCGTGATCGAGAGCAGTTCGCGCGCGGTGTTCAGCGTCGACTGGTCGGTGAGAAAGAGCGAGAGGATCTCGCGCGCCAGCAGATAGACGACCGTGATGAGCACGCCGCCGATGACGTAATTCAGCGTGACGCCGGCGCGCACGATCTTCCGCAGCCGGTCGCTGCGCTGCGCACCGATCGATTGCGCGCCGAAGATTGATGAGGTGATGCCGATGCTGATCGCCGGAAACTGCACGTAGCTCACGATTTGGTTGACCGCGCCGTAGGCTGCCGTCGCCGACGATCCGAAGCGGTTGACGAACGAAATCACCGCGATTTCGGAGAGCGAGATCATCACGAACTGGATGCCGGTCGGAATGCCGATCCGCACGAGCGTCATCAGTAGCGGCACGTCGATTCCGAGGTAGTGACGAATTTTGCCGAACGCCAGCGGGTTGTCGGTCCGTTCGAGGTAGACAAGTAGGCCGATCAGACCGATCGCGGTCGAGATCATGTTCGAGATCGGCGCGGCGATGATGCCGAGCGCGGGCAATCCGAAGCCGCCGCGAATCAGGAGCGGGGTGAGCACGACGCCGATGGCCGTGCTCGCAATGAGCACGATGAGTGGGGAGCGCGAATCGCCGATGCCGCGCAGAAACGTCGTGTACGCGAGGTAGATGAACAGAATCGGCAGCGTCGCGAAAATGATCTGCGCGTAAGCAACGGCGCCTTCGAGCACGTCGGGCGGCGTTGCGATCAGTTGCAGGATCGCGCGATTGAAGATGAGTCCGAACGCGCCGATTACGACGCCGAATACCACCGCGAACGAGAGCGTCGTTCCGGCAGCGCGGCTGAGGCGCGGCTGGTCGTGCGCGCCGTACGCTTGCCCGATCAGCACCGTACTCGCGCTCGCGATTCCGAAGAAGAACGAGATCAAGAAGAAGAGCATCGGGAAAATCGACGATGCTCCGGCAAGCGCGCGCACGCCGATCATTCGTCCGAGAAAGATGCTGGTGAACGTTCCGGACGCCGACTGCAGTACGTTCGCGAGCATGAGCGGGATCAGGAAGGCCAGCATCGTCCGCCAGATCGGCTTGGTATCGTCGATGGCGGGGCCTCGTCGCATGACGGTTGCCTTCGAGCGCAAAAGACGTCGTGCCCGCTGCGGCGAAGGGAGAAGTCCCGGGCGATTAGCTCAGCTGGGAGAGCAGGACCTTTACACGGTCAAGGTCGGCGGTTCGAGCCCGTCATCGCCCACCATTTTTCGCCAAGAAGCCGCGCAAGACGCTCATGAAGCGTTCGGGCTGCTCGATGTGCGGAAGGTGTCCGGCCTCGGATACGATTGCTAGGCGTGCGCCCGGTATCGCGGCTTGGTAGGCAGCGCCGTACGCCGTCGTGACGATGCCGTCATTCTCTCCCCAGACGAGCAACGTGGGTGTCCCGATGCGGTGCAGCCTATGCTTGAGCTTGGGATTGTGCATGTACGGTTCCCAGCAAAAACGCGCGAACGATTCGCGGTTACGCGCGATCATCATAAGCTCGTCTTCAGGCAGCAAGGTGTAGTCTCGTACAGCCTTCGCCGGATCAAACCACTTCAACGTACTGACCACATCAGGATGCAGTAGAAACATATCCTGAATGTCTCGATCCGCCGGTCCGCCCACCTTAATTCCCAGGGGATCCACAAGCACGAGTTTCGCGAAGCGCGAGTCGTCCTTGGTGGCCATTTCCGCTGCGATCCACGCGCCCATCGAGAAACCAACTACCGTCACATTGCTTAGGTCGAAATGCTCCAGCACGTCGAGAAAGACATATGCGATGTCGTCCATGTCGGTGATCCAGTCCGGTCTATTCGAACGTCCGAAGCCCGGCGGCGATAAAATGAATACTTCGTATTGTTGCGACAGTTCGTCAACGAAAGACGAACCTGACTCGACGGCATCTTCACTCTGGAGCAGCAGAAGTGGAGCGCCGTGACCGCGGCGATCCACTTCGATGCTGACGTTACCAATCCGCACCTGACTAGTCAAGAAGCGGCCGCCACGTGCGGCTGCAATGCGGCGAACCCGACGAGCTCTTGGATTTGCGGATAGACCTCCTTGGCAAAGAGAGTCATGCTGCGCACGGTGCGCTCGTGGTCAAGAAATCCGGCTTGCTGCATCATGAGAAGATGGTCGAACCCCCCGACCAGATTGTAGAAGCGTTTGATCTGATCGACCACGGAATCCGGAGTGCCCGCGATGACGATACCCTGATCGCGCTGATATTCGAGGCCTTGCGTCCGCACCGCGTGCGTCCGTCCTTTGAAAACGCCTTGCAGTGCCTTTACGTTGAGCGAGAGTGACGCGTAGCCGGGCGGATTAGCCACCTGCGGCCCAACCTTTTGCGCGGAAATATACCAATTGAGCGCCTCCGCACCACGCTGCGCTTCGGCTTCGGAATCCGCCGTATACACCAGCGGCATGTAGGCGAGACCCCCGCAACCGGGCACGCCGTTCGCCACGTAATTCGCGCGATACGCATCGAACATCGTACGGACCGCTTCGTGCGGTTGCAAGAACATCGCAAAGACGAAACCGTGCTGAGCGACCTTGATGATGTTTTCTTTGTCGCTCGAGCCGGTTATCCAGACCGGCGGTCGCGGTTGCTGGTAGGGTCGAGGCCAGATATTTACGGCCCGATTGTGCCAGAAACGTCCTTCATAGTTGAACGGACCGTCGTGCGTCGTCCACGCTTTAAGCACCAAGTCGACGCCTTCCCATAGGCGTTCGACGGTTTGCGTCGGATTTGTATTGGCGCCAAAAACCTCGTAGGCCACACCGCGGACGAAGCCGGCGTCAAGTCTGCCGCGCGAAATACAGTCGATCATCGCCATTTCCTCTGCGATCCGGACGGGGTCCTTGCGGTTGGCGATCGGGTTCCCGAGAATGCAGATCCGCGCTTTCTTCGTCTGACGCGCAAGGATTGCCGCGGCTAAGGGCGCCGCGGCGTCGATACAGCCGGGCGACTGATGATGCTCGTTCAGCATCACGTTGAGGCCGAGTTCGTCGGCTAGTAAATGCTCGTCAAGATACCGGTGGTAAAGATCCGAACCGACCTTTGGATCGAAGTGCGAGTTCGGCACGTCGACGCGCGTAGAACTCAATCCCTCCGGAATATCCGGATAGGGCATCTCGGTAAAATGCCATGCTTTCATAGCGCGCGCCCTTCTCGTAGTGTCTGCACGGTCAGCGTATTCCACCGCCGGGTTTGCTGGCACCGGTCCAGTAATTCAGCCGCGGATCCCACCGCACGATGACCCAGGTGTCGGTGCCGAGGCCGCGTTGCGGGTGCGCAACGAAATCGTATCTGCCGTTGATTCCGTTCCAGTGAAGCGTCGAGATGTAATCCTTTAGCTGGGCACCCGTTACGCGTGTTCCTAACTTGCGTAGTGCAGCCACCACCAGCGCCGCAGGATCCCATGGAATCTCGTTGACGAAATCGTTTGGCGTTCCGGCTGCAAGAAGCGCCTTGTTCATGACGCCGATCGCCCCGCGGGTGGCGGCATCCCCCCCGCTGCCGCCGGCGAGCGGCAACGTCGCCGAAAAATACAAATCCTTTGGTAAAACCAATGCAAATTGCTTCATCGCGACGAGACTTGCATTCGAGCCGAGCGCGATCACCGGAACTTGAAGACCCACTTGTGAGATGCTCGTCAAGATCGTACCGAACGGCGCGCCCGTAGTCCACACGACGAGCGCTTGCGGATTGGCCGATTTGATCCGCGCAATCTGCGCTGCGACGGAAAGGTCGGCGACGTTGAAATGCTCTTGCCCCGCCCGCGTGAGCACCTTGTTTTCTGGGCTTGTCAGATTGTCGTCGATTGCTTTGTCTGCATCTAACCCCGTAGCATCGGTCGAGGTAATAAACGAAACGCGATCCCAACCGTGCTCGCGGCAGAAGCGGAGCACGGCAGAAATTGCATCGGTCGTAGGGGTAAAATTAGCAAAGAGCCAGCTTCCCGGTGCGGGCCGTACACCTGGGGACAAACAGTAAAGCAACGGCCCGTCTTTGAACACCGATGCGACTGCGTTGCATACGGACGAAAGATCCGAGCCCAAGACGACAGCCGGATTCTGGGCCAGCAGCGCGTTGGCAATTTGCACACCAACCTGCGGATTTGACTGATCGTCGTTAATGACGAACTTCAACGGTTGACCGTTGATGCCACCGGTTGCGTTGATGTACGCCTCCAAAGCGCTCAGCGCGCTGGCATTCCCGTGCCCAACGAAGCCGGCATTGCCCGTCATCGAGAGGATGACGTTCAACTCATAGGGTTCCGCGGCACGCGCCGGTGCTACAAGAGAGAACGATGTAAGCAGCGCGCAGAAGAGACTGCTTGCGAGCCGGCGGCCAATGACGTTCATCGTTCAGATCGACTCGACTTCTTGCTCAGCATAACACTCGTCTTCCGGCGTTTCGGACACGCGGCATCCAGATCTAAGGATTCGAGACTCTTACCGGCGCGCAGGTATCCTCCATGCCGCAAACCTATATCCAAGAGTCTCATATTTTACCACTACGGAGTTGAAGCCATGTCCTATGAAGTCACGAAGAGCATAGGCAAACATTCGTACCGCTACCAGGTGACATCGCGCCGCGATCCATCCACGCGTCGAGTCGAGCAAACGTGGAGGTATCTCGGGCGGAGCCATTCCCCGGCCGATGATCGGGCCGCAGATTCCCGGGCTCGCATTATCGCTGCGATTCTCCAGCTTCTCGACAAGCGCGATGTCGCGCACGTCACGGTGACGGTTATAGCACAGACTGCGCGCGTTTCTCGGGCCACGTTTTATCGGCACTTTGCGAGCAAATCGTCCGCGCTGGAGGTGACGCTCGAAAAGGCGTTCAGCGAAATGCGCCGGACGACAGGCTATAGACTGCTGGATGAGCCGATTACTTCGATCGACGTCGAGCGAGCGCGTCTGTCGACCTGGTTGGAAAGCACCTTGCGCAACAGCGTTCGTTCTGCCGGCGTACTTCGGGCAGCGGAATCCTCGGCCGCCCTCCAGCGGGGGCGCTCACGAAACTCGGAGGAAAATCACAAAGCGGTTCACGATGTGCTGACGCATTACTTGGCGCGCCTTCGAAGCGCAGGAATCGTTGCGCCGGCATCGGACGAGGTCTTAGCCGATGGCATTCAGTGCGTCATATCCGGCATTTTCAAACGCGTCGTTTACGATCGCAAAGTTGCCAGCGAAGCGGCATTGATCAAAGCCGGGGTCGAGTTGATCTGCTCGGCGCTCTTTTCGTCAGTTCGCCGGCCTCCCGATCGAGGCGGCGTGCACTCCAATGTCGCCGGCCCTTGGTAGGCCGGCATGGCGGATTTCCGCACGTCGCCTTCGACGTCCGCGATCCGGCCTTCATTCGCGATCCTTATCCGCTGCTGGCCAAGCTGCGCGAAGAAACGCCGATCTTCTACGAGCCGCGCCTTGACAAGATCTTTCTGACTCGCTACGAGGACGTATCGACCGTGCTGCGCTCGCGCCGCTTCGGGACGTCGATTCTCCACGTGCTCTCGCGCGACGAGCTCGGCTGGCCGCCGCCGGACCCGCGGCAGGCCGATTTCGACCGCTTCGAAGACAACCACTTGCTCTCCAACGAACCGCCGAAGCACACGCGCCTGCGCGGCCTCGTCGGCAAGGCCTTTACGCCGCGGCGGGTCGAGAGCTTGCGCGAGCGCGTCGCGGCGATCGTCGAGCGAACGCTCGATGACCTCACCGCGCGCGAGACCTTCGATCTCGTTCACGATTTCGCCGAGCCGCTTCCGGTCATCCTGATCTGCGAACTGCTCGGCGTCGGCGCGGAGCATCGTGCGAACCTGCGCGCGTGGTCCGCGGCGATCGTGAAGCTCTACGAACTCGATCACACCGACGAGCAGCAGCGCGCCGCTAACGCCGCAGTCGTTGCGTTCAGCGCCTTCGTACGCGACGTGGTGGCCGCGCGTCGCGCACAGCCGGCCGACGATTTGATCACGGCGCTGGCCGAGGTCGAGGAGGGCGGCGAGACGCTAACCGAGGACGAGTTGATCGGCACGTGCATCCTGCTGCTCAATGCCGGACACGAGGCGACCGTCAACGGAACGAGCAGCGCGATCATCACGTTCATGCGGCAACGCGCGCACTGGGACACCTTCGTCGACGCCGCGCGCACGTCGCTCGCGCATCCGCTGATCAAGACCGCCGTCGAGGAACTGCTGCGCTACGACACGCCGCTGCCGTGCTTCGAGCGCTGGGTGCTCGAGGATACCGATCTCGGCGGCGCCGGGCTCGAACGCGGCTCGAAACTCGCGCTGTTGTACGCCAGCGCGAATCGCGACCCGCGCAAGTTCGACGCACCGGACACGCTCGACCTCAGGCGCGACCCGAACCCCCACGTCACCTTTGGCCTGGGCATTCACTTCTGTCTCGGCGCACCGCTGGCGCGCCTCGAACTGCAGATCGCACTGCCGGCACTCGCGCGGCGCTTCCCCGGCCTGCGTCTCGCCGACGAGAGCGCGCCGCTCGCGTATGGCTCGGGTTTCGTAATCCGCGGCGTAGGGCGGCTCCCGGTGCGGCCGTGCTAGCCGCACTGCGCGGTGCGGCGCTGTCCATCGCTCTCGTCGTTTGCGCCGCGGCGGGCGCCGCCGCGGCGCCGCGCTCTTCGGCCACGGCTCGGACGGCAGCGTATCTGGAGCGGATCCAAACGCAGCGGCCGGAGCTGATGCACTTCCTCGAACGGATGCCGAAGGGCGGCGACATCCACCACCACCTCACGGGCGCGGTGTACGCGGAGAGCTACATTCGCTACGCGGTCGAAGACGGTGATTGCATCGACGGCACGAGTTTCACGATTGCCGTGCCGCCGTGCGATCCCGCGGCGGGCCGATTTCCGGCGTCGCGAGCGCTTAACGACTTCGTCTTTCGTAGTCATACGATCGATGCGCTCTCAGTTCGGGATTTCACGCCGAGTCCGTCCGATTCCGACATCCGCCTGCACTTCTTCGCCGCGTTCGACAAGTTCGATCTCGTCACCAACGGCCACTGGGGCGAGATGTTCGCGGAAGTCGTCGCGCGCGCGGCCGCGCAAAACGAGATCTATCTCGAGACGATGCTCACGCCCGATCAGGGCGAGGTCATTCGGCTCGCGCAAACGGTGGCTTGGACCGACGACTTGCCGGCGTTGCGCACGCGGTTGCTGGCGGCGGGTTTGCCCCGGGCGGTGAGCGATGGAAGCCGTAACCTGGACGCCGGCGAGCTGCAGATGCGCGCGATCCTCGGCTGCGGCACGACGCACGCCGATCCGGGTTGTGCGTTGACGTTGCGTTTTCAGTACCAGGTGCTTCGCGCGTTCCCCAAGACGTCGGTCTTCGCGCAGATGCTCGCGGGCTTCGAGATGGCCAGCGCCGATCCGCGCGTCGTCGCGATCAACCTCGTGCAGTCCCAGGACGAGTTCAATGCGCTCAACGACTTCGGACTGCAGATGCGGATGCTCGCCTACCTGCACCGCGTCTACCCGCGCGTGCACATCACGCTGCATGCCGGCGAGCTGACTCCCGGCGAAGTGCCGCCCGAGGAGTTGCGCGCGTCGCACATCCGTGCGTCGATCGACGTCGGAGGGGCCGAGCGCATCGGGCACGGTCTCGATATCGTCTACGAACGCGATCCGCCGGCGCTGCTCGCCGAGATGGCGCGCCGGCACATCCTGGTCGAAGACTGTCTCTACAGCCACGAACTGGTGCGCGGGATGCGCGGCCGCGACAACGTACTGCCGATCTATCTCCACGCGGGCGTGCCCGTAGCCCTCGCCACCGACGATGAGGGTGTGACGCGAGCCGACCTCACGACGTCGTTTCTGCGCGCGATCGAGGGCTACGGCATCGGGTATCTCCAGCTAAAGACGATGGTTCGCGATAGCCTCGATCACGCGTTCCTGCGCGGGGCCAGCTTGTGGCGCGCGCCGGAGCGGTTCGTCGTCGTCGCTGCGTGCGCCGGCGACGCGCCGAGCGAGGTTCCAAGCTTGGCAGCGTGTCGTCGCTATCTCGACGCGAACGAGCGCGCACGCGTCGAATGGCGTGAAGAGGTCGCGTTCGCGCGCTTCGAATCGTACTTTTGATGAAATGAGGGCCGCGCTGCTGCTGCGAAGGAGCCCCGATGTTTCGAACGTTCGTCATCGCCGCGCTGCTGCTCGCATTCGAAATCGCGGCGGCGGCGCCGCCGGGCCCAACCTCGCCCAAGGCGAAGCCGGCGTCGCGAACCGAAGCCTATCTCGCCGCGGCGCTGGCAGAGTCGGCAGATAATCCGACCAAGCTGACACTGTTTCTCGCGCAGATTCCCAAGGGCGGCGACCTTCATCACCACCTGACGGGCGCCGTTTATGCCGAGAGCTACATCCAATACGCGGCCGAAGACGGTGACTGCTTCGATGCGACGTTCACGATCGTGCCGCCGCCGTGCGATCCCGCCAAGGGAACCTCACCCGCATCGCGCGGCATCACCGACTACCTGTTCCGTAACTTGGCGATCAACGCGCTCTCCGCCCGAAACTACTCGCCGGTAGCGGGCGACGCGAGCATCCTCGTGCACTTCTTCCAAACGTTTTTCAAGTTCGATCTCGTGACGAACGGACATTGGCCCGAGATGTTTGCCGAGGTCGTCGGTCGCGCGGCGATGCAGCATGAGGTCTATCTTGAGACGATGCTCTCGCCGGACAAGTTCAAATCGCTTCCGCTGGGCGAGCGGGTTGGTTGGGACGACAGCTTCGATCGCCTGCGCGCGAAGCTCGACGCGGCCGGCGTGCCGGCGCTCGTCGTCGAGAGCCGGAAGAATCTGGACCAAGCCGAAGCCGGCGAGCGCAAGATCTTCGGTTGCGGCGGACCCTCGCCCGACGTGGGGTGCGGTCTGACCGTTCGCTACATCTTCCAGGTGTTGCGCGACGAACCCAAGCAAGAGGTGTTCGCGCAGATCCAAACGGCGTTCGAGCTCGCCAACGTCGATCCGCGCGTCGTCTCGGTCAACCCGGTGCAGCCGCAAGACGACTATCTACCGATGAGCGACTTCGAGTTGCACATGCGGATGTTCGGGTATTTCCACAAGCTCTATCCCAAGGTAGGGCTGACGATGCATGCAGGCGAGCTGTTTCCGGGGATCGGCAAGCCCGAGGACATGGAGAATCCCTCGCACATCCGCGATTCGATCGAAATCGGCGGTGCGACGCGGATCGGCCACGGTCTCGACGTGCTCTACGAGCGCGATCCGCAGGGCTTGCTCGCGATGATGGCGCGCCGGAACATCCTCGTCGAAGATCCAATCTATATCCACGAATTACTCGGGCCGGGCGTCGTTGGGGGCGACCTATTGCCGATCTATATCCAAGCCGGCGTCCCGGTGTCGCTTGCGACCGACGATGAAGGCGGAGCGCGCAGCGACCTCACGCAGACCTTCCTGCGCGCGGTCCAGGGCTACCATATCGACTATTATGGGCTGAAGAAAATGGTTCGCGACAGCCTCGAGCACGGGTTCATGGGCGGTGCCGATCTCTGGCGCGCACCGGAAGCGTTCGACGCGATGGTCGCGGCGTGCAGAGGAAACTCGCTCACGCCCCAACCGCACTCGGCCGCCTGCCGCGCGTTCCTCGCCTCGAGCGTGAGAGCGGCGCTGGAATGGAAAGAAGAAGTTGCGTTCGCGCGGTTCGAGTCGCGCTATTGATTGCGGCCGGTCAGGTGCCGGCGTAGGTCGGTTCGAGGCGCGAGCGCAGATACTCGGCGAAAGCGATCGGCGGATATTTCGCCGGGCGCTCCGGGCCGGCGCAACCCGGGATGCACGCGATGAGGGCGTCAGGATTCGGTTCGCAGAAGAACGCCGCGGAATAGCGTTCGCGGCCCGAGCGGTTGACGACGCGGTGTGCGTTGGAGACGTAGATGTCATTGGTCCAGCGCATCATCGCATCGCCGATGTTGCAGACGAACGTGCCGGGTGCCGGCTCGACGGCGATCCACGTACCGTCGCGACGCCGGACCTCCAGGCCGCCGTTGTCGTCCTGCGCGAGAAGGGTCAGGCCGCCGTAGTCGGTGTGCGGTCCCGCGCCGTAGAGGGTGCCGTCGAAGGTGCCCGGATGCGGAGGGTAGTGCAGGATGCGAAGGGCCGAGAGCGAGCGGTCGTACGACGTTGCGAAATAGTTCGCATCGACGCCGAGGTTGAGGGCGATGGCGCGGTGGATGAGCACACCCAATTCGGCTAGCTCATCGAAATAGGCGAGCAGCGCAGCGCGAAATCCCGGTAAGCGCGGCCACTGGTTGACGCCGACGAACGGCGTACCGGCCCGAAGATCCGGATCGCCGGGCGCGCGCTCGCGCCCCATGTTGAATGATTCTTTCGCGTCGCCGGGCCGGTTGGGATCGAGCTTTTCCAGCGACATGCGCGCGTAGCCGAGGTACTGCGGCGACTGCTCGATCGGCGTCTGGGCCTTGACGGCAGCGGGTAGGGCAAAGAACGTCTGCGCGACAACGAAGAGCTCGTCGATGAGGCGCTGCGGAACGCCGTGGTTCGTGACGGCGAAAAAGCCGATGTCGCGCGCTGCGAGGCCGATCTCGCGCGCGACGGTGACGATGCCTGCTTGCGTCCCGTCGTGTAACGGAGCGAGATCGACGATCGGGACGCGCTGCATGTCGCTAAGATTCGTGCGCAACAATCGAGTCCCCGTGCGAAACGCTCGACAAAGGTCGAACGCGGCGCCTATCGGATCTCCCGCTGGAGTCTTGAGAGCGGCAGCCGCACGGCGTACCATTGGCGATATGCAGAATTCCGAGGCGGGGTTTCTTCCGCGGCGCGTCGCCGCCGCCGACGAGACGTTCGAAGCGCTCCGGCGCGAGGGCGCCGTCATCCTCACCGGGTGCGGTAACTCAAAGGAGGACGCGGGCGCGCTTGCTCGGCGCGTGCTGGCATCACTCTCCCCGGTCGTGCCCGACCCGGCACCCATCAAAGAAGGTGGCGGGAACGCGGATCACACCTACGGTGACATGCCCGGCGTGGATGGGCGCACCGTCGTGCCGTTCCAGACCGGGCACACCGACGGCTTTGCGTACGGCGACCGCTATCCGGACTTCATCTTTCTGCTGTGCGTCCGCGCGGCTGCCGCGGGCGGGGAATCGTTCATCATCGATACCTACCAGTTGCTCGCTATGCTGACGGCATCGGAATCGGACGAGGATCGAGCCTTTCACCGCTTCCTGACGACCACCCCCGTCGAACAGACGGAGCCCGGTTTCCAAAGCTCGCTCGCCCCGGTGATCGGCAATAACGGTCACGGCCGGCGCATGTCGCGCTGGACGCCCGTGCAGCGTCCCGACGCATCGTTGCCGCCCGAGGAGAGGGCAGCGCACGCAGCGTGGCTGGCGCGCTGGGGAGCGATGACGCATGCGGCATCGCTACGAGCGCCACGCTTCGTGCTGCAACCGGGCGAGACGATCTGCCTCGACAATTACCGCATGCTGCACGGTCGCACCGGCTTCGACGATACGGAGCGGACGCTGTGGCGCATCTGGGCCTGGACCAGCGAAGCGCTCGCGGTTCCCGAGGGAATGTTGTTTTCGGACAGCCGGTTCGCGGTGGTGAAATAGCAGCACCGGCCGCCATCGCCGAACCGGCCTCTCGCCTCGATGCGCCGGCGATCGCAATCCGCGGTCTGCGCGTCGAGTTCGCGCTCGAACGCGGCCGCACGGTCATCGCGCTCGAGGGCGTCGATCTCGACGTCGAAGCGGGGAGCTTCCTCGCGGTCATCGGACCGTCGGGGTGCGGTAAGTCGACCCTCTTGCGCGTCATCGCCGGCCTAACCGAACCCACGTCGGGCACCGTTCGCGTCGGAGAGTCGTCCCCGCGCGCGCTCGTTGTTGAGCATCGGTTGGGCATCGCATTTCAGGATCACGCCTTGTTGCCGTGGCTGTCGGTGCGCGACAACGTCGCGTTGCCGTTCCGCGTCGCCGGCCGGCCCGTCGACGCCGTGCGCGTGGACGAGTTGCTCGCTCTCGTCGGCATGGCGGAGTTCGCGGCAGCCCGCCCGCAGCAGCTCTCGGGCGGAATGCGCCAACGCGTCGCGATCGCGCGCGCGCTCGTCTTGCACCCACGCATCCTGTTGCTGGACGAACCGTTCGGTGCGCTCGATGCCGTGACGCGGCGTCAACTCAACATCGAGCTGCAGCGCATCTGGTCGACCCAGCGCATTACGACGGTGTTGGTGACCCACTCGATCGACGAAGCGGTGTTCCTCGGCGACCGGGTCGTCGTGATGTCGCCGCGACCGGGCCGCATCTGCCGCGACGCGCCGATTCCGCTCGCGCGTCCGCGCGGTCGCGATGTTTTGAGCGACGCGACATTCCATGCGCTGACCGACGATCTCTCGCGTGCGCTCGACGACGTGACGACGTGACGCGCTACGCGCCGCTGCTGGCCGGCGTCGTCGCCGTCGCCGCCGTATGGGAATTGCTCGGACGACTCCACGTCTTCGGCACGATGTGGCCGCCGCTTAGCGCGGTGCTGGCCTACGTCGTTGCCCCCGACCATCACTCGTTGCTCGCTGCGGCCGTCCTGCGTACCGGCGGCGAAGCGTTGGCGGGGCTCGCCATCGGCAGCAGCGCTGCGATCCTGCTCGCGAGTCTAAGCGTGCTCGTGCCGCCTGCAGCGACCGGTCTCGGTGCGTTCGCGAGCATCGTCAACGGGGTTCCGGTCATCGCCGTGGCCGGCATCTGCGCCCTGACGATACCGCGCGACGCTACGCCGGTCGTGGTTGCGGCACTGGCCGTCGCGTTTATCGTCTTCGTCGCGGCGACCGCGGCGCTCGCGACGTCGCCCGCTACGCATCGCGATCTGTTTGCGGTGCTCGGGGCGTCGCGCATCGTAACGTTCGCACGTCTCGACGTGCCGGGCGCGATCCCCGGGATCCTCGACGGTGTGCGTTCGGCCGCACCGGCGGCCGTCGTCGGCGCGATCGTCGGCGAATGGTTCACGGCCGAACGTGGTCTGGGCCCGTTGCTGGTCGCGGCGATGCAGAATTACGAGATCGAGCAATTATGGGCCGCGGCACTCGCGGGTACGGCGCTGTCGATGGCGATCTACGGCGTTCTGGGGGCCGTTCGCGGCACGCTCAGCGCGCGGTCGAGCTAGGGACGATGGAAACGATCCTACCGCGCACGTCGCGTGTCGTCGCTCTGGTCTGGCCCGCCCTGCTGTTGGTGGCGGCGTGGCAGCTGTGGATCGTCGCCGCGGGCGTCCCGGCGATCGTCGCTCCCTCGCCGGCCGCGGTCCTCATCGAACTTGGGCACGACCCGCTGCTCTACGCGCACGCGGCGGCGTGGACGGCCGGCGTGGCGCTGGCCGGCCTCGTGCTCGGCAGCGCACTCGGCATCGCGCTCGCCGTCGCGATCTGGCTGACGCCGTTTGCGGCGGGCGCGATGACGTTCCCGGCGCTGCTCGTACAGTCGACGCCGCTGGTCGCCACCCTGCCGGTGATCGCTCGCGTGCTCGGCTACGGCGAACAAACCGTCGTCGCGGCCGCCGTGCTGATCACGTTCTTGCCGACGTTCGTGCTCGTGGGCGCCGGTTTGCGCACGCCGCCGCCGGGTGCCGACGGCGTCTTCGCAGCACTCGGCGCGGGCCGCGGCGCGCGCCTGTTTCTGCTCGCGCTGCCGGCCGCCGTACCGAACATGCTCGTCGCGATCCGCATCGCGGCTGCGAACAGCTTTCTCGCGGCGCTGATCGCCGAATACCTCATCGGTCAGGTCGGCCTCGGCCGGCTCTTTGCCGACGCGCAAAGCCAATTTCTCACCTCCCGTTCGTGGGCGGCGAGTCTCGTTGCGACCGCCCTCTCGGTCGGCGCATACGCGGCGGCGCGGCGCTTCGAACGCTACGGCAGGCGGTTCACGAACTAATGCGCAGACGCGATCTGCTCGGCGTCGCGGCGACGGCACTCGGCGTGACGTTGACGATGCGAGCGGCCCGGGCGGCGACGACGGTCACGACTCAGCTGCAATGGATCAAGGACTCGCAGAATTCCGGCTGGTGGGTCGCGGACGCCGCGGGCTACTTTCGCGCTGCCGGCATCGACTCGAACGTCCTGGCGGGCGGGCCGAATATGTCGGAAATCGAGGCCATTGTCGCCGCGGGCCGGGCCGACGTCGGCGTCGACCAGTTCGAACGGGTCGTCGATGCGAATGCGGCCGGTGCCGATCTCGTCATCATCGGGGCGATCTACCAGCGCACCCCGGTGGCACTGCTGTCGCTTCCGGCGCATCCGGTTCGCAGCGCGCGCGATATCCTAGGCAAGCGGCTCGGTCTGCAGCAGGGCGCGACGGTGTACATCGACGCGATCATGACGGTGAACCATCTGCCCAAAACCTATACCGAAATCGTCGTCGGATCGACGCCCGATCCGCTGCTACAAGGTGCCTGCGATGCGTATCTCTGTTTCATCACCAATCAGCCGTTGATCCTCGCCGAGCAGGGCATCCCCTACGTCACCGCGACCTTCGAC
>Ga0182015_10002681_pt1 | contig 21046 bp, 14 predicted proteins | sample 712P3MmetaG_FD_120478 | JGI IMG/M metagenome (GOLD analysis project Ga0182015, IMG submission 120478) | Permafrost microbial communities from Stordalen Mire, Sweden - 712P3M metaG | ecosystem: Environmental > Terrestrial > Soil > Wetlands > Permafrost | place: Sweden: Stordalen | collected...
ATTCCGGGAAATGGCCCAGACGCAGCAGCGGGTACTTCATTTCGCGGCCGAACAATTTTCTGCCGAGCATGTAGTAGTAGAGGGGAATGCCCAGGCTGAATTTCCAGCGCAGCGACGGATCGCGATGGTAGAAATCCAGATTGTAGCGCCAGCAGGTGAAGAAAAATTCCCACTGCAGGTCGGTGAGCTCCACCAATTTGGCGCCCGCTTTTTTCTCCAGGCGCGTTTCTTCCAGCGGCACGAATAGCGTGGGTATCACGCACCACTTCGAGCCTTTCAGCGCGTAGAGCAGATCGAGCGATTCGCGCGTATCTTGCCGCGTTTCGCCGGGCAGGCCCAGGATGAACGTGCAGAAGGGAAACCAATTGTGCTTGTTCAGCGTGTTCATGCCCTTCATCACCACTTCGGGCCACTGCTGCGAGCGATAGGGATAGGCTTTGCCCTTCATGTGCTGATCGAACAGGCGCGTGGAGCCGGTTTCGAGGCCGATGAAAAGATTGGCGTAGCGTTTTTCGGCGTGCGTGGAATCGGCGTGCTTATTCACGCTGTAGCTTACGGCGACTTCGGAAAGCTCGGCGATCACGTCCGGTTCGATCACGGCGGGAGCGATGGTGCCGTGCGTGAGCATGATGTATTTCACGCCGGGCACCGCGGCGACGGAATCGAGCAAGCGCTTGAGCGCGGGCACGTTGGTTTTGAATTTCGGACCTTGCTCATAGAGGAAAATATCCTCGGTGGTGAGCAGGATTGTGTCCGCGCCTTCCGCCACTTGTATGCGCACGTTGTGCAGAATGTGCTCGAGCGGAATGCTTTTGCCTTTGCGCAACGCTACGGAGCAGAACTGGCACCCGCGTCCGCAGCCGCGCGTGATCTCCACCGCGCCGAACGTGGAGCGATGATGAATGCGCGGAATTTTTTCAAGCGCGGGGCTTTGGCCGGTGAGGCTGCGCGGAATCTCTTCGCCGCGCGCGGCGGATTCAAAAAGCGGCCCCACTAAATCTTCCGCTTCGCCGTGAACCAGACAATCGATCTTCCATTCGTCTTGCAGATTTTTCTTTTCGATTTGCCACGCGCCGGGTCCGCCGACGATCAATTTCAAATGTGGCTTGTGCCGGCGCAGCACGGGATGTTCGATCAACCGGCGGAATTCCATCGCATTGATCGGCTCAATCGTGCTGCCGTAAAGATAGGCATAGACGTCTGTGGCGAAGGTGATGCCCAGCGGATTGTGCGCGTGCACGCCTACCACGCGCGTATCGTCGCCGATGAATTGCTCGAACTGATCGGGGTAGCAGACCACCACGTCGTCCGTGGTGAATGCGCCGCCCAGCAGCAGCGATTCGACTACGCGCAGGCCGTGGGGAACGTATTTGGCCTGGCCGTCCGGCGCGACCTCATTTTTCACCGACCAATTCGTGCCGATATATTTCGCGTAGCGCGCGGGCAAGGTCGCCAGCAACATTTGGCGCCACGTGCTGCGCAGATACTCGTTTGACTCCGAATCGCAGGCAGTCAGTACGATTGGTTTGCCACTCATGCGCTTGGCACTCCGACTGTACTTAGTTTTGGTCCCGGTATGCCGCCGAGATCCCTGTGACAATGTAACGATCGACTACCAGCAGGCCGCATTCGCGCCGTCCGCCGCACACCCGTCGGCTGATGGCACCCGGTCCCCACTGAGCGCAACAGTTTATTACCTCTTGACCGTTTTGGGAAGCAGTCCATCCATCTACAAGTTTCCAGCGAGGGACGGGCGCCAGCGGCTCGGCGGCTCGCGTTAAGTCCTGTAGTAACAGCGGTGGGCAGGAACACGCCCGGCGCTCACACCGATCCGCAGTCGGGACTGGGGCCGCGCGGCGCGGCCCGGCCTGCGTCCTGTTGTGCGGCCCGCGCCCCTGCCGTACACTGCCTTTTGCTTTCGCAAGACGCGCGAGGTGACCGTGAAATTCCTGTTTGGAATCTGCGTGGGCGTGATTCTTACCGGTGCCGCGGTCGGGGCGTATTTCGTTTTAGGGTATGCGCCCGTTGCAGTGGCCGATAAGCCGATGCCCTTCGAGAGCTTCATCGCCGATCGCGCGGTGGACGCGCACATCGAGCGGCAACCACAGCCCAGCTCTCCGCTGGCGGTAAGCGAAGCCAATCTGGTTTCCGGCGCCTACCTCTACGGCATGAACTGCGCCGGATGCCACGGCCTGCCCGGCAAGCCGAAGGGCGCGATGGCCTCCGCGATGTTTCCTCCGCCGCCGCAATTTTTCGCCGGCCACGGCGGTCACGGCGATCATCCGCTGGGCGAAACCTACTGGAAAGTGGCGAACGGGATTCGGCTGACCGGGATGCCGTCGTTCCAAGGCATATTGACGGAAACGCAGATGTGGCAGGTGAGCCAGGTGGTCGGGAACGCGAATGTGCTGCCGGATGCGGCGAAAGCGGCGCTGGCGAGCACGGATTCGGGCGCGTCGAAATAGGCCATGCGCAAGATCGTGCTGAAAAATTCGGGCGCGGCATGAATATCGCGCGCGGTGCTGCGGGCGCGCGGAGCCTGGCGCTTGCCGCGCTGCTGGCCGCGTTCGCGCCGCACGCGCTTTTCGCGCAGAATTCGGCGCCCGCGCGCGACCCCGCGCAGCCGATCGATCAAAGCTACACGCAGAAAATCCTCGCATACACCACCGCGCCGTATTTTTCTTCGCCACTCGTAGACTATTTGCCAGCGTCAGCAACCGTGCCCACGCCCGCGGCCGTGCTGGGCGACGTGGCGGGCGCGCCGGGAATTCTGCCGTACTCTGCCGACGTCAATCGCTACATGCACATGCTCGCGCAGGCTAGCCCGCGCGTGAAAGTTGTCACCATCGGGCACAGCGAGGAAGGCCGCGAAATCATCGCCGTAGCGATCAGCTCGGAAGAAAATTTGGCGCATCTCGATGAAAATCGCGCGCGTCTTGCGCAATTGGCCGATCCGCGCCTGCTCCAAGCGGACCGCACGAAGCCCGTTGCATTGCTCGACGAAGCCGCCGCGGACCGCTTGGTCAGCGCATCGGTGCCCGTCTACTACATCACCGGCGCTCTGCATTCCAGCGAGACCGGCGCGCCCACCGCGCTGATGGAATTGGCTTACCGCTTGGCTGTCGATGAAAGTCCCTACATTCGCGATATCCGCGAGCATGTGATCACGCTGATCACGCCGGTGGTCGAAGTCGATGGACGCGACCGGGTGGTGGACGTCTACCGCTGGCACCTGGCGCATCCCGGGCAACTTTCTCCGCCGGCAATTTATTGGGGCAAATACGTCGAGCACGACAACAATCGCGACGCCATGACGCTCACGCTCAATCTCACGCGCGCGGTTCTGGCCACCTATCTCGGCTGGGATGCGCAGGTGCTGCACGATCTCCACGAATCCTATCCCTATCTTTACGACGATACCGCCGGCGATGGGCCCTTCAACGCCTGGGTCGATCCGATTCTCACCAACGAATGGGAGCTGCTCGGCTGGCGCAACGTAGCTGACATGACCGCGTTCGGCATGCCCGGCGTTTACACGCACGGCGATCTCGACACCTGGTCGCCCGCCTACATGATGTTTCTCGCGGCCACGCACAACGGCATCAGCCGCCTCTACGAAACTTTCGGCAACGATGGCGCGGATACGATCGAGCGCACGCTCCTGCCGGCGGACACAAATCGCACCTGGTACAAACAAAATCCGCCCCTCGCAAAAACGCTTTGGTCCCAGCGCGACAACAATAATTACGAAGAAACCGCGCTGCTCACCACACTGCATTATTTCGAGGAGAACCGCGCCCTCTTCTTGAAAAATTTCTATCTCAAATCGAAGCGCTCCATCGAAAAACCTGCGCTTGAGGGCCCCGCCGCGTACGTTTTCCCCGCCAACGATCCGCGCCCCGGTTCGCAGGCGCGCCTGCTGAAAATCATGGCGCTGCAAGGTTGCGAAATCTCTCGCGCGCGCGCCGCCTTTAGCGTTTCGCTGGCGCCGCCCGCGAATTCGGCCGCGACGCCAGACCTGACCGCGGGCGCCACGCCGCCGGCGCCAGCTGCCGCCGACGCGGTCACGCGCGAATTTCCTGCCGGCAGCTACATCATTCGCATGGACCAACCTTATTCGCGCGTCGCCGACGCCCTTCTCGATTATCAATATTGGAGTCCCACCGACGCCCGCCACGATCCTTCTGACGACACCGGCTGGACGCTCGGCGAATTGTTTGACGTTCAGGTTGTGCGCGTGGCCGATACGAAAATTCTGGACGCGCCAATGGATCGCGTTTCAGACATCCGCGCGCCCGCCGGCATCGCCGGCAGCGGCGCCGTCTTCGTCATCGACGATAATGCTGATCCCGCCCTCGCGTCTTTGCGCTATCGCCTGCCCAGCGCTTCCATCGACGCCGCTGAAGAGCCCTTCGATGTTGCCGGGCGCACGTTCCATCGCGGCTCTTTCATCATTCGCGGCGTCTCTGCGCAAACCCTCTCGCCCGCGCTCACTGATCTCGGCCTTTCGGCTGTCGCCCTCGCCGCGCCGCCCGCCGTGAAGACGCATCCCGTGCGCGCCGCGCGCATCGCCGTGCTGCACACCTGGCAGCACACCATGACCGAAGGCTGGTGGCGCCAAGCGCTGGATACGCTTGGCGTCCCCTACGATTACATCAGCACGCAAACCGTGGCCGCCGCGGACAATCTCAACGCGAAGTACGACGTCATTTTGTTTCCTCCCGCTGACACCGATGGCGACGCCATGTCCATCGTGGCCGGCATGCCCGCCGACTGGGGCAATCCGCTGCCATGGAAGACCACGCCCGATACGCCCAACATCGGCCACCTCGGCTCCGTCGACGATTCCACCGACGATATGCGCCCCGGCCTGAGCTGGGCGGGCGTCGCACACCTCCAGCAATTCGTCGCGCGCGGCGGCGTCCTCGTCACCGCCGCCGACACGTCCGATTTCGCGGCGTCGCTGGGTCTCGCGCGCGGCGTTTCGCTCACGCCGCCCGATAAATTGCGCTTGGTCGGCAGCGTCGTGCGCACCGTGAAGGTCGATGAATCCAGCCCGATCGCCTACGGTTATGACGATTCGCTTTCCGCCTACGCCTCGAGCCCGCCAATTTTCGCGCTCAGCAACCTCGCCGGCGGCGCCGCGCCTGAGGATTCCTCCGCGGCGGAGCGCCCCACCGGCCGCGGCAATTCTTCCGGCGATTCCGATTTCACTCCCGGCCAGCAAGCCGCGCTTTCGGCATCGCCGGCAGCGCCGAAAACGAATCCATGGGAAGCGCCGCCCGTCGCGCCCGACGACGCGCGCAACAATCCCGATTTAATTCCGCTCGCCGAACGCCCGCGCGTGATCTTTCGCTACGGCGGCTCCGATGATGATGCCACTAGCGATACTGGTGACGGCGCGCTGCTCGTCTCCGGCCTGCTCGATCACGGCGACGAAATCGCCGAACACGCCAGCGTGATCGACGTCCCCGCCGGCCAGGGACATATCGTTTTATTTTCCACCAATCCGATTTATCGCGGCGAAACGGTAGGAAATTATTCGCTGGTCCTCAACGCAATCTTGAACTTCGATAATTTAAACGCCGGCCGAACAGCTCCCCCAAATTAACCGGCGCGCTCAACGCGCAGTCGAAACGGCCGTCCACGCGCGCAGAATCTCGGCCACGCTCCACGCTTGCGCAAAGCAGCCGCGCGGCGCAAACGGCGCGTCTCCATCGCAAATTTCGGCCACGCTGCCCAGACCATACGAGCCGATGTGCTGCGCCACCGGATTGAGGTAAAACGCCGCCGCCGCGGGATTGCGATGCACGCGCAAATGCGCCAGCACAAATGGTCCAAGCAGCCACGGCCATGCCGTGCCCTGGTGATAAGCGGCATCGCGTTCGTCCTGTGGACCCATGTAGCTGCCGCGATAGCCCGGCTCGGCCGGCCCCAGCGTGCGCAGCGCGAAGCCCGCCAGCAATTCCCGCGCGCACACATCCACCACGGCGCGCTGCTGATCCAGAGATAGCGCGCACACGGGAAGCGAAATCGCCAGAAGCTGATTCGGCCGCAGCGCGGCCTCATTTCCCGCCGGTCCGTCCAGCACGTCGAAGCAATATCCCCGCGCCGCATTCCAAAAGCGCGCAAATCCCGTACGCGCCTTCTGCGCCATCTGTTCGTAGCTTGCCGCATCGCGTTTCAGCGCGCGTGCGAATCCCGCCATGGTCACCAGCGCATTCATCCACAGCGCATTCACTTCGATCGGTTTCCCCGTGCGCGGCGTCACTACGCGATCGCCGATCTTCGCGTCCATCCAGGTGAGCTGCACGCCGGGCTCGCCCGCGGCCAGCAGGCCGTCGGCGGAATCCACGCGAATTCCATAGCGCGTGCCGCGAACGTGCGCGTCCACAATTCCAGCGAGGATCGGAAACAGTTGCCCCAATGCGCCCAGGTCGCGCGTCGCCGCGAAGGTTTGCCGCGCCGCATCGAAATACCACAGCGCGGCGTCCACGCTGTTATATGCCGGCGGCGAACCGCCATCGGGAAACGTGTTCGGCAGCATGCCGGCGTCAATGTAACGCGCATACGCGCGCAAAATCGACCACGCGATTTCCGGGCGGCCCGTCGCCAGCGTCAATCCCGGAAACGCGATCATCGTGTCGCGTCCCCAATCGGAAAACCACGGATAGCCCGCGATCACCGTGCACGCGCCCGGCTCTCCCGCCGATGGCCGCGCCACCAGAAATGCGTCTGTCGCCAGCACAAGTTGCCGCACCCACGCCGGCGCGGACGCTCCTCCCGGCGCTTGCCCGGCCGGCGCGGCTTGCCTGGTTGGCGCCGCTGGTGCGTTGGCTAGCGCGGGCGCTCGCGGAGCCGCCTTCCATGCCGCCAGCAGCGATCGCTCACGGGCGCGCCGTGCCTCGAGCGCGCCTGCGGCATCGAGCGAAGTGTCCTGCTCGGTCGTCGCAAAAAATGCCAGCGAACCGCCCGCCGCAATCGTGGCGCGAAATGTTCCCGCCAGCAGGTGATCCTCGCAATCGTCCATGCCGCGCTCGCGTTCGAGCGCAAGATCGAAATCGCGATACCAATCGTGTTTGGCCGGCTCGGCCTGCGCGTCTGGAACCGCGGCGTCGCTCAGCAAATAAAACGGCGTCGCGCCATCACGCGCCGTGATGCGCAGTCCGTGCGCCACCGGCTCGATGCGCATCTGCCAATCGCCGGCGTGCGTGATGCCGTGATAATCGCGATAATTCACCAGCGCTTTGAGAGAAATTTCGACCGGCTGATTCCCGCCGCGCAAGTTGTAAAGCACACACGTCGTGTTCGCGCCTTGCCGCATCCAGACGCGTTTTTCCAGCTCGGTGCCATCGCCAAACGCAAACGTCCACACCGGAATCGCGCCTTCCAGATGAAATCTTGCGGTGTTTACGTAGCCCTGCGGAGCGATGGTCCCGTCGTGCCAGCGATTCGTTGAGAGCGGAAAATCTTGCCCTGCCGCGCGCGCGATTTCCTCGATCTTCGCGACCAGCAGCGTTCGGCCCACCGGCGGCTTCAGCGCGGCAACCAGCAAACCGTGATAGCGCCGCGTCAGCACGCCCGCAACCGTGCCCGCGGCGTAGCCTCCAAGGCCGTTGGTCGCCAGCCACTCGCGCGACGAAGCCGCGGCAAGATCGCCGGTAATTTCGCGGCCCAAATCTACAGCCGGTTTCGATGGTTCGTTGCGAGCGTCCATGGCAGGGAGTGCGCCGCGCTAGCGCACAGGACGTTCGAGAACTTTAGCCCAGTGCGAGAGGTGATTGAGCGAGGTGATATGCGTGCGTTCCAGTTGCAGCGGCGTGATCGAGACGGCGCCGTCGTACACAGCCGCGTAGTCGCTCGCCGGGTCCATGCCTTCCGGCGATTGCTGCTCGCTCAGCCAAAAATAATTCCGGCCGCGCGGATCCACGCCCGGCTGCAATACGTTGCGCGTGACCTTGCGCGATTGCCGCGTGAATCGCACCGCGCCCTTCCATTCCATCGGCACATTCACGTTCAGCAGCACTTCGTCCGGCAATCCTTCGCGCAGCACCAATTCCGCCAGCGAACTTGCGAAGCGCGCCGCTTCTTCAAAACGAAATCCTTCGCCGCGATGCGCCACCGAAACCGCGATCGCCGGAATGCGATTGATCGCAGCCTCCACGGCCGCGCCCACCGTGCCGGAATAAAAAATGTTTTCGCCCATGTTCCCGCCGCGATTCACGCCCGAAATCACCAGGTCCGGCAGTTCCGGCAGCAGCTTGTGCACAGCCAATACCATCGCGTCGGCCGGCGTGCCTTCCACGGCCCACTCGCGCTCCGCGATTTTCTCCCAGAAAATCGGCTGCCGCAGCGTCAGCGATTGCGCCGCGGCGCTGCGCTCCCTGTCCGGCGCCACCACGCTGATCGTGCCCAGGCCCTCAAGCGCGGCCACCAGCGCGCGCAGTCCTTCCGCGTGGATTCCGTCGTCGTTCGTGATCAGAATATTCGGCATTCAGGCCTCTGAAGCAGTGCGCTCCGCGCAGATCGGTGAAGCAATGCGCTCCGCGCAGTCCGGCTAAACACACTTCCATGATCGCCGCCCGCGCCAAGCCCGTCAACTTTGTGTGTTGCGCTTTCGGAATCACAGTAGCGTGCGAACGCGCGGGGCGAGCGGAGTAAACGAAAACCGGGCGGGAAAAATATTATGGTCGGGACGACTGGATTTGAACCAGCGGCCTCACCCACCCCAAGGGTGCGCGCTACCGGGCTGCGCTACGTCCCGACCGGTCTCCGGGCGCGCAGAGTACGCACCACGCAGGCAAAAACCAGCGTATCACTCGCCTTCGAGAAGCGTCAAGAAGGCGCGCAATGCGTCGCGCAAATCCAGCAGAGTTTTGCGGTTCATTGCCGTCAAGGATTCCGGCAGCGCGCTATGCCCGTTTTCGCCGTTCCCGTTCGCGCCGTTTTGTTCGCGCAGGTGGCGCCGCGCCCCGGCGATGGTGAAACCTTCGTCGTAAAGCAGCCGCTTGATCTTGAGCACCGTATCGATGTCTTGCCGGCGGTACAGGCGATGGCCGCTCGCGCTTTTCACTGGCTGCAGCATCGGAAATTCCGTCTCCCAATAGCGCAGCACAAAAGCTTTCGTCGCCGTCAGCCGGCTCACCTCGCCAATCCTGAAAAAATTCTTGGCGGGAATCGGGAAATCGGGTTGGGCGCTTGCGGCCGTCATTTGAACCCTATCCTATGCCGATTTCTACCGGTGTCAACGCCGGGAGCCGGCGCGGCAAGGCAGGCCGCGGATCGCGCTAACGCCGCTCCTTGACGCGCTGCAGAAAGCGAATCGGCGTGCCCAGAAAATCGAAACTCTTGCGCAGTTGATTCTCAAGGAAGCGCTCGAAGCTGAAGTGCAAGCGCTTCGATTGATTCGTGAAGATCACGAAAACCGGCGGCGCGACGGAAGCCTGAGTCATGTAATAAATTTTCACGCGATGCGCGGAAGGCGAAGTGCCACGATCGAGATCCGTTTCCTTCAGCCAGCGATTCAGTTCGCCCGTCGAGATGCGCCGGCGGCGCGCCACGGCCACGCGGTCCATCAAATCGAAAATCGGCGCCACGCGCTGCCCCGTGAGCGCGGAAAGGAAAATCACCGGCGCGTAATCCAAAAATTTAAAACGCGTGCGCACCAACTCCTCATACTCAGTCGCCAGCGTTTCTGGGCTAAACGCCGGCGCCGGCGGTTTCACGGCCGCGCGCGCGTAACTCGATTTGCGCGCCGATTTATTTCGCGCCGCTTTTTTCTCCGGCGCCGCCGCTTTCACTTCCTCGGCCTTGGCCCGCGCCGCTTCCACCGCCAGGTCCCATTTATTCAGCACCACGATCACGGAACGGCCAGACTGTTGCGCGTATCCCGCGATCGTCAAATCGCCCGCCGTCACGCCCACGCTCGCGTCCGCCACCAGCAGCGCGATATCCGCTTCTTCCAGATGCCGCCGCGCCATCATCACCGACATTTTCTCCGCGATCAGTTTCGTCTTGCCCTTGCGGCGAATTCCGGCCGTATCCACGAAGTGATAGCGGTGCCCGCCGCGATCGACCACGGCATCCACGGCGTCGCGCGTCGTTCCCGGCTCGGGCGAAACGATCGAGCGATCCGTGCCCGTAAGCTGATTGAGCAGCGTCGATTTGCCCACGTTCGGCCGCCCGATAATCGCCACATGCACATCTTTGTCCGGCGCGATCTCCACCGCCGCCTCGGAAAAATCGCGCGTAATGTAATCGAGCAGCGCATCCAGACCCGTTCCATGCTCGGCCGAAACGCCGAACACATCGTCGGCGAGCTCGTAAAACGGCGCCGTCAAAGATTCCTGTCCAAGCGTGTCCACCTTGTTCGCGGCGATCACCATTGGTTTGCCCGTCGCGCGCGCCAGCCGCGCCAGCTCCGCGTCCAGCGGCAGAAGTCCCGCGCGCGCGTCCACCACCAGCACCAGGCACGCCGCGCTGGCAATCGCTACTTTCGCCTGCCGCATCACTTCGCGCGGCATCGCCGCCGTCTCATCCGGCACCAAGCCGCCGGTGTCCACGATTTCAAACGCGCGGCCTTGCCAATTCGCCGAACCGTGAATTCGGTCGCGCGTAATGCCCGGCTCGTCGGTGACGATCGAGCGCCGCGTGCCGGTCAGCCGGTTGAATAGCCGCGATTTGCCGACGTTGGGCCGCCCGAGAATCACCACGACGGGCAAGCTGTGCTGCGAGGTTTCGCTCATGTGAGGCTTACACTGTACCCCACCCGGCGTTCGCGCGCATCGAAGCGCGCTTACCGCGAAAAGGGTTTGTCTCGAATGCGTGAAATCTTTCTCCGCGTGGTGCGTATACAAGATGGTGGAAGCCACTAGAACCATAGGCGCCCCGGCCGCAGTGGCGGAGCCAACCGAAGCGATTGCGCGGGCGCGGCGCGGCGATAGTGAAGCCTGGGGCGAGGTCTATCGCCACTATGCGCCCGCGATTTTTCGCTTCTGCCGGCGCATGCTGCCGGCTCGCGAGGACGCCGAAGACGCAACCATGGAGATTTTTCTGAAGCTGCGCGGCAAATTCAATCAATACGATCCCGAGCGCCCATTTTCGGCCTGGCTCTATCGCGTGGCCGCGAATCACTGCTGGGATCAATTGCGCCGCCGCAGCATCCGGCAAGATCGAGAAACCGAAGACGTTGACGCCATGCCGCTCCCACATCCCGATCCCGGCCAGCTCGAACAATTGATCACCGAACGAAACGGCGAAGAGGTGCGCCGCGCGCTGCGCACCTTGCCCGCGCGAGCCCGCGCCGCGCTGGTGATGCGCTACTACGCGGATATGGAATACAACGAGATCGCCGGCGCGCTCGGCGTGCGCCCCACGTTCGTAGGCGTCGTTTTGTTGCGCGCGCGGCATCAACTGCGCGACGCCATGCGCGGCACGCCACAGACCGGATCCCCGCGAGGAAACGCATGAACAATCACGCGAAGCATTTCGACGAAATGTCTTGCCTGCTGTTTCTCGATGGCCAGCTCGATGCGCCGCTCGCCGAGGAAGTCCGCGTCCACGCCGCCGCCTGCGAATCCTGCGCCGCGATGCTGCGCGCGCTTAGCGCCGAATCGCTGTTTCTCTCGAGCGGTTTCACCGAAGCCGAAGAAGCCTTGCCCGCGCGGCTCGCCGAGCCCGAACGCCAGTACGCCGCGCGCTGGGCCTGGTGGCTCGCCTTCGGCCTGGCCGGCGCGGCGGCCTACGCTTTGTGGGCCGGCATGATCGAGCCGTTGTGGGAGCGTTTGGCACAGGCAGGTTTTGACGGCAGCAATTTGCTCAGCGCGCTGATTTTCAATGGCGCCTTTTGGAAAGGATGGAATTCAATGATCGATACTTTGCAAACCGGTGCGCTCGTGGCTCTAGGAATTTTCGCGTTTTCGTTTGTTCCGCTGCGCGTGCGCCGCGGCGCCGTCGTCGCCGCGATTTTGTGCGCCGTCGCACTGCTCGCGGGAATGCCCGCGCCCGCCGGCGCGGCCGAAATTCCCAAGCGGTCTCAGGAGTACACGCTCCAAAAAGATCAGGTGATTCACGACGATTTGATCGTCAGCGCGACGCGCGTCGAAATCGACGGCACCGTGGACGGCGATTTGATCGTCTTCGCACAGAGCGTCACGGTACGCGGCCACGTCACCGGCGACGTCATCGGCTTCGCGCAATTCCTGCGCATTGACGGCACCGTGGACGACAACATCCGCGGCTTCGCCAACACGCTCACGCTCGATGGCTCCGTCGGCAAGAACGTCAGCTTCGGCGCGCAAACCGTGGACATCAGCCCGGATGCAAAAATTGGCGGCAGCTTCACCAGTTTCGCAAGCGATGTGCTGATGAACGGCACGCTGGGCCGCGGCCTCCTGGGCTTCGATCAGGTCACCGATATCGAAGGCACCGTCGGCGGCGCGACGCAAATTTTCGGCCGCTCGCTTTCGATCGCTTCGACCGCCAATTTAAACGGGCCCGTGGATTTCTCTGGCGCGGAGCCGCCCGACGTCGATGACGGCGCGCATCTCGCGAGCCCGGTGCACTTCGTGCATCGGCAAAGACAAGAGCGCGCGGCTTCGGCAATCTCGTTCGTGCACGCGATCCTGCGCTACGGCGCGGCGCTGCTGGTTGGATTGCTGCTGATGTCCATTTTGCCCGGCTATTTCGACGCCGGCCTTCGCGCCGCGCGGCGCTGGCCCGCGGCGTTGGGCGTCGGCGCGCTCACGCTGATCGTGACGATCTTTCTCGCGCTGGCGAGTATTGCCTTCGTGTTGCTCGGAGTGCCCGCTGGGCTGGCGTTGGTCGTGCTCTACATTCCAATGGCCTATCTCGCGCAGATTTTCGTGGGCACTTGGCTGGGCGATGCGATCGTCAAGCCATCCACTCCCGGCACCGGCGCGCAATTCGGGCGATTGGCGCTGGGCCTTGTGATCATTGATGCAATCAAGCTCGTGCCGATCCTCGGAGCGCTGGTTGGACTGGCGGTACTGCTGTGGGGAACCGGCGCGATCTTGCTGGCGATTTACGAACATTCGCGGCGGCCGGCGGTTGCAGTCTAAGTTCGCGGGTTGGGCCGCGTCGCGAGAAGCAGGAGCGCGCCGCGCGTCAGTTCAGGACGACTTTTGAGGCCAGCACAGTGGGCGTGCCGGCGTTCGGGAATAGCTGGCCGCGCACGGAAACGATGGCGCCCGGCCCTATCTCGGAGAACACGGTGGCGTTCCCCGCGTACTCGGTTTGGCCGAGCGTAGTCGATACCGTCACAGTGAGCTGCGACGTCCCGGCCGCGCCAAAAAATGACGGCAGCGCGGTGAGCGTAAGATTCGGAAACGACGTGCCGCCGGAAACCGCGGCCGTGATTCGCGAGCCGCGCAACAGCACGCGATCCGCGTTCAGCGAAAGTCCCGCCGACGAAGTATTCCGCAGCACAGAAACTTCCTGACCAACCATCAGATCCGCGGGAATCGCAAACAGATAGCCGGTGGTATCGAGGCCCATATCGTCCGGCGCGAATGTGGTGGTCACCGGCGCGACGTTCCAATGCGCGGTCGCAATGCTGCCGATGCCCAGGCCCGCAACGGTGGCAGATTCATTCAGCACCACGTAAGTGAATTGCTGCGTCACCAGATTTATGGCGGTGATCACGCCTTCCACTTCGGTTTCGCTGGAATTGGCGTCCTTGAAATAAATGTGTTCGGCGAGCAGCGTGCCGTTCGGCTGCACGCTCACGTCCGCGGAAACAATTTGCGCGTCCGCGAGACAAGAAAACGCCGGCGTCGGGCAGGTGCCAGTGGGAAAATCCAGATACGCTGTGGCCGAATTCACGTAGGCCGTCAGCGCGCTCAGCGAATTCCCGATCGTCACCGTGGAATTCGCGGTGCTCACAGCTTCCACCTGGCCCACATAATCCTCAACCGCGCCCAGCAGATCCGCCGACGACGGCGAAACCGCCGTCACGCTCGAGCCCGCCGTGAAATCCGCAGCCAGCGCACCGGAAAATAGATTCGCCAGATTCAAATCCAACTGCACGGCCTGCGGTGCGGACACGCTCACGGCCAAAGCGCTGGGAAACGTCAGCGTGGTGGTCTGATTCGTAGCAGTCGGCGAAATCGTGCACACCGATCCAGCGGTGCAGGTGATTCCGCCGGCGACGATCGATGCGCCGGTATTGTTTTCAAACGTTAGCGAAGGATTCGCGTAGGTGATCTGCACGGATGTGTAGCTGCCCACGGCGACTTCGGTGGTCGAAAGCATCGCCGTCTCGGTTTGCAGCCGGGTGATCTCTTCGTTTTGCGGCGCGAGCAGCAGCGACACATTCCCGGGCTCGAGCTCCGCGCTTTGCAGCGTGACTTCAAATGACAACGGCGTTATGCCGGACGGCGGCGAATCCGTCAGCAGCAAATCCACTGGCGTCGTGGTGGTCACAGTGCCCCCGCCGCCGCTGCTGCCCGCCCCAGTTTCGTGCGGATTGCCGTGGCACCCCGTCAGGACCGCGCTGAGCGCCAAAATCAATATCGAATTAAGTGTCAATTTTCGCACTGGGCCTTGTCCTCGAAACTAGCACATCACGCTGCCGCGAAACCGCCCGCGTGAATTGCGCGTGAGCAAAGAGTCCCCCCGCCAGAATCCTTTCCGTTCGATTCGGATTTCTGCGGCGTGGGAGCCGAGGATTTCGCGGCGATGCCAGCAAAGTTACCCCCGGTTCGGATCGAGATTGGCGCACCCCCACCCACCCCCGGGTGTGTTTTTGCGAAACTGATGAAAATAGAGGCTATGCGGCAAAAGAGTGCGCATGAATGCGCAAACACAGGGGCTTAATAATCAATGGATTCAGCGAGTTGCGCACTGTTTTGAAGAGTGCGCAACGAATTGAAAACAGAAGGGGTCGCGGCGGCGTTTTCCTCGTCCGAAATGCACGTTGATGCAGTAAGGACGCGGGGAGTGTTCCGCCGGAACCCAAAATGCGGGCGCGCTCTGAGAGGAGCGGTGACTGTTCGAATTGGAAAAGAGCGAACACATCAGAGGATAGCACATCCGGTAAGCGCGCGTTAAGTACTATGTGGTTATTCTGATGGATCTTCACTGGGCGAGATGCGCGCGGGCGTGATTAGCGCGAGTCGGGGTGGGCAGCGATTCAACGCGCCTACTTCCGGTTATCCGCGCGGGTTCAAAGGTTCGGCGCAACACTTGCCTGAAGGCTGCTCTCAGGAGTTTCAGTACCCGAGGATCTCCCGCGAGCTCTGATCGAGTCGCATCGCGATCGCGTCCAGTTCTGATTGCGGGGAGTCGCAGAAGTCAGTTCTCCCCGGAAAGCATTGTCGAATCCGCCGCCGGCTACGCCGTGACAATCTTCTGGGGCACGCACTTCACTTAGTTGAACCCTACTTCTTACGCTCGTCGCTAATTTTTGGTGTGCTACCATTTTCATTGCGTTTGGCGCTGAAGCGCGCCGACGGAGGGATTTCGATGGCTGCGGCGAATCGTCCTCAACTTTCTTATTTGCATGAAATGCTGGCGGAGATGGAGGCGAAGGGGCTGCGATCGCGGCTGCGCTTGCTGGATGGCGAGCAATTGCCGGTGGCGATTTTCGACGGGAAGGAAGTGATCAATCTCAGCTCCAACAATTATTTGGGATTGGCGACGCATAAGGCGCTGCGGCGCGCCGCGATCGAGGCGATTCGCAAATGGGGCGTAGGAGCGGGGGCGGTGCGGCCGATTGCGGGGACGATGCGCCTGCATGTGGAATTGGAGGAGCAGATCGCGCGATTCAAGGGGACCGAAGCGTGCGTCGTGTTTCAATCGGGATTTACGGCGAATGCGGGCACGGTGGCGGCGCTGCTGGGGAAAGACGATCTGATTATTTCCGATGAGCTGAATCATGCGTCGATTATCGATGGATGCAGATTATCGAAGGCGGCTATTCAGGTTTACCGGCACGGGGACGTGGAGGATTGCGAGCGGATTTGCCGGGAGACGTCGGGGCGCGCGGGACGGAAGCTGCTGATTACCGACGGCGTGTTTTCGATGGAAGGCGATTTGGCGCCCCTGCCGGAACTGTGCGCGCTGGCGGAAAAATATAATTGCATCATGATGGTGGACGACGCGCATGCTTCAGGCGTGTTTGGGCGCGGCGGGCGGGGGACGGTGGATCATTTCAATTGCCACGGGCGCGTGGACATTGAGGTGGGCACGCTGAGCAAGGCGATCGGAGCGATGGGCGGATACGCGTGCGGCTCGGGCGAGCTGATCGATTTTTTGCGGCAGCGGGCACGGCCGTTTTTATTTTCCACGGGGCATCCGCCTTCGATTGTGGCGACGTGCCAGGCGGCGTTTACGCTGCTGGATTCGAGCGCGGGCGAGAAACTGATTCGGAAGTTGTGGTCGAACACGAAATTGTTTCAGCGGCGGCTGCGCAAGCTGGGATTTGCCACGCGCAAGACGCAATCGCCGATTACGCCGATCCACGTGGGCGACGCGGCGAAGGCGCAGGAATTTTCGCGGCGGCTTTACGAAGCGGGGGTTTTTATTTCGGCCGTGGGTTATCCGACGGTGCCGGAGGGGCAGGCGCGATTGCGCGCGATCGTGACGGCGACGCACAAGCGCGCGGACCTGGCGCGGGCAACGGAAATTCTGGCGGACGTGGGACGCGGGTTGGGAATTCTGGCGAAATAACCGGGCAAGGGAGAGCGGCGTGAGCGCGAGCCAACGTGTGCGCGAAATTCGAGAGGGATTCGCGCCGGCGTTCTGGGTGGCCAACGTCTCGGAACTTTTCGAGCGCCTGGCCTACTACGGCGTGCAAGCCGTGCTGGCGATTTATCTGCACGAAACGCTGCGCTTCAGCGACGTGCAAACCGGCGACTTGATCGGATATTTCGGCGGAATCGTGTGGTTCCTGCCGATCCTTGGCGGCGCGCTGGCCGACGCCATCGGTTTTCGCCGCGCGCTCTCGCTGGCGTACCTGGTTCTCTCCATCGGCTATTTCCTGCTGGGCTCGCTGGGCTCGCCATGGATGGCGCCGATCGCGCACTCCATGCCGCTGGGGCGCTTGGTGCTCCTGGTGCTGCTGATTCCCGCGCTGGGACCGGCGATCGTGAAGCCATGCGTAGTGGGCACGACGGCGCGCGCCTCGAAAGAAAACGTGCGCTCCATCGGCTATTCGATTTATTACACGCTGGTGAACATCGGCGGCGCGCTGGGACCGTTGATCGCGTCCGTGGTGCACCAACGCTGGGGCATCCCGGCGGAATTCCGCGTCGCGGCGCTGGCGGTATTTCTGATGGTCTTCGCCGTCATCTTCTTTTTCAAGGAGCCCGCGGCGACGGCGGGCGAAACGCGCACGGCGAATCTCGGCGTCGCCTTCCGCAATTTCTGGCGCATCGTCAGCAACGTTCGCTTCTTGGCGTTCCTGGTGATTTTTTCCGGATTCTGGGTCGTCTTCTGGCAGCAGTACATCGCGCTGCCGCTCTACCTGCACTCCTACGTAAGTGCGCACGCCAACGTTGAGCGCATCCTGGCCACCGACGCGCTCACGGTGATTTTCTTGCAAGTGCCCATCACCTATTTGACGCGCTGGATTCCCGTATTCCCCGCGATGGTGCTGGGCGTATTTATTTCGGGATCGGCGTGGTTAATTCTTGCGGCGCACGCCAGCGTAACCGCGGCGGTCTGCACGCTAATCGTCGTCGCGCTGGGCGAAACCATCCAAGCCGCGCGCTACTACGAATACATTTCGCGCCTGGCGCCGCCCGGCCAACAAGGCACGTATATGGGCTTCGCGTTTCTGCCGATCGCGATCGGCTTCGTGATCGGCGGCGCGATGGGCGGACGCCTGGTACATTATTTCGGCGAAATCGCGCACCAGCCGCAGCGCGTGTGGTGGGTCTTCGCAGCCGTCGGCCTGGCGACCACGCTGCTGCTATGGCTCTACAACGTGCTCGTGCGGCCCGCTGTGGCGAGTGGCGCGACGAAATGACAGCCGCGCGGCATCGCGATAGAATCCCGACCGTTCGGGGAATGCGGCGTCCACCGCGCATCCGCGCTCAGGAGGAACAACCATAATGCGCATCATGCAGTCTTCAAAATCGCGCGCGCTTGTCGCGCTGGCCGTGATCGCCAGCATCGGCGCGTTGCTGGCGGCGCCGCTGCCGACGTCGCAAACCGTGCAATATAAAAGCGGCGACGACACCGTGAGCGCTTATCTGGCGCTGCCCGCTTCCAGCGGACGCCATCCCGCCATCATCTTGATTCACCAGTATTGGGGATTGAACGATTGGATGAAGCAGAATGCGCAGAAGCTGGCCGATCAAGGCTACGTCGCGCTGGCGGTGGATCTGTTTCGCGGCGGCGTGGCCACCACGCCCGGCGATGCGCAAGAGCTGATGCGCTCGCTGCCGAAGGACCGCGCCGTGCGCGATCTTGAATCCGCGTTCACGTATCTCGCCGCGCGTCCGGACGTTGATCCGGCAAGGATCGGCTCCATCGGCTGGTGCATGGGCGGCGGCTATTCGTTTCAAGTGGCGATCCACGAACCCGCGCTGGCCGCTTGCGCCGTAAATTACGGCGCGCCGCCCACCGATCCCGCCGACATTTCCGCGATCCACGCGCCGATCCTGGGCAATTTCGGCGCCGACGATCAAGGCATCACGCCGGATAACGTTCACGCATTCCAGCAGGCCGCGCAGGCCGCCGGGAAATCGGTGGATTTCAAGGAGTACGCCGGCGCGGGTCACGCCTTCGAGGATTCCACGAACGTCGCCGCGTATCGTCCCGAAGCTGCGGCTGACGCGTGGAATCGCATCACCGCATTTTTTGCCGCGAACCTGAAACCTTGACGCCGCGCGGCGCGGTTTGCGAATGACGGCGCTACGGAGATTGGCGACACTCGGACTTTTTCTCGCCGTCAGCGCCAGCGGCGCGACAGCGGCGCCCGCAAGGACGCAAATCGCGCGCGCGCAAATCGTTTCGTACCTGAGCGGCGCGGAGACGGTGAGCGGATACCTTGTTTCTCCCGCGCGGGCTGGGCGGCGGCCGGCGATCATCGTCGTGCACGGCGATCGTGGCCTCGACGAATGGACCAAGCAACAAGCGCAAAGGTTCGGCGCGCGCGGCTACGTCGTGATCGCCGTCGATCTCTATCGCGGAGAAATTGCGCGTAACACCGAAGACGCGCACGAATTGATGCGCGGATTGCCCGACGATCGCGCGCTGCGCGATCTGCAAGCCGCGTTCACATATCTCGCCGCGCGACGTGACGTGCGCACAACAAAAATCGCCGTGATCGGCTGGGACATGGGCGGCTGGTACGCTCTGCAACTTGCGATTCATCAGCCGAATCTTGCCGCGTGCGTGGTGGACGATAGCGCGTTGCCGACGGACCGCGCCGCGATCGCACAGATTCGTGCCCCGGTGCTGGGCAATTTCGGCGCTGACGATCGCGGCATTCCGGCGTCAGCGCTGCAAACATTTGAAGCCGCGATGCAATCGGCTGGCCACGCTGCCGATTTGAAATCCTATCCCGGCGCAGCCGACGGCTTCGACGATTCGAGCAACGCCGATCGCTATCGCGCCGGCGCCGCAGCCGACGCCTGGAATCGCACCGTCGCATTTTTCGTCAAAACGCTGGGGGATTAAGGCGCTGCGAGACTCGGAATTGCGATGCGGACCGCTACGAAGTCTGGTCGAGCAGCGCGAGCGTTTCGCGCGTCGTGAGCAGCCGCGCGCCCAGAGATTTAAGTTCGTTAAGCGTGCGGCGCGCATCTTCGGGATTCAGGGCTTCGATCGCGTCGATCACGATCGCGACGCGACGGCCGCGCTCAAGCAAGCCTTTCGCGGCAAAACTCACGCACAATTCGGTGACCACGCCGAAAACCATGAATTCCGCATCGGCGTCGGTAAATTCAGTAAGGCGCCGCAGCACACTATCGGTGTTCGGATTGTCGAAAACGTTGAGCGTTTGTTTTTCGATGATCGCCTGCTGATAGCGGCTGATTTCGGCGGGCAGCGGCGCTGACGCGCGATTCGGCACGACGAAAAACTTTCCCGTCAGCGTCTCGGGCACAATTGCGGCGCCCGGCGTGCCGCGCATGCAGTGCGGCGGCCACAGGCGCAGCTCCGGATCTTCGAGCGTGTGCGCATCGCCGCTGGAAACCAGGAATACGCGGCCTGCGCGCGCGGCATCGGTGAGCGACTCCAAATTCCGCAGCAGCTTTTCCGCGCCGGGCACGTAGAGTTTTCCGCCGGGCAGAATAAAATCCGTCTGCGTATCCACGTCCCAGAAAATAACTTTGCGCGAGAGCATTTCTTTCACCCATATCGCGGCGCTGCGCAAGAGATTTCCGAGGCGCTAGCGCGCCGCGCGCTCCACGCGCCGCCGAACTTCATCGAGCAATTCTACGAGGCGCTCGCTGTGCCGCACCGCATAGGGCGGACACGCCGCCAGGCCGCGCAACGCGTCGGGCAATCGCGCCACTTGCGCGAGGCATCGCCGCTGCGCCGCTTCCAGATCGACCGGCGGGCCCACGCAGCGTCCGGCGCGCATCACGGGTTCGAGCAGCGCCTCCGCGCCCGCAACTTTTTCGTCTTCGAGCGCGATCACATCCTCGATGAATTTTCCGCGACCGTCGCTGCGCCGAAACACTTGCTTTTTGCCCGGATAGGTTACTTTCGCTGCGCTGAATTTCGCCGCGTTGCGCACCGTGCCCCCGGTCTCCACCTCAACCAGTTTGTAAATCACGCTCAGCGCCGGCGCATCGATTGAAGTCGCCAGCGCCGTGCCAACGCCGAACGCGTTGATGCGCGCACCCGAAGCCAACATGGCCGCAATGCGATCTTCATCCAAATCGCCCGACGCGAAAATCTCAACGTCGCTCCATCCCGCCTCGTCAAGCCGCTGGCGAATCCAGATGCTAGCTGTCGCCGCATCGCCGCTATCCAATCGCACGCCGCGCGGCTTGCGCCCCATGGCAAGAATCGTTTCGAGCGCGGCGGGCACGTCGTAGGTGTCCAGCAGCAGCACGGCATTCTTCGGAAA
>Ga0182015_10002682_pt1 | contig 21044 bp, 8 predicted proteins | sample 712P3MmetaG_FD_120478 | JGI IMG/M metagenome (GOLD analysis project Ga0182015, IMG submission 120478) | Permafrost microbial communities from Stordalen Mire, Sweden - 712P3M metaG | ecosystem: Environmental > Terrestrial > Soil > Wetlands > Permafrost | place: Sweden: Stordalen | collected...
TCGCCATCAACCTGATGGACCGCGCGACAAGCGCCTATGTGACGAATTCGACGATCGGATCGAGCGCCGTTGCGGCCGGCGCGGTCTCCATCGGCGCCAATGCGTGGGAGGGCACGTCGGGCGCGGCGATCGGCGCGGCGGGGTCGGACGGCTTCGGTGTGGCGGGATCGGCGCTCGTCAACACGTTCCAGGCCGACACGCAGGCAACGCTTGACCACGGCTCGGTCTATGCCGGCGCCCTGTCGGTCGCCGCCGACGGCGAGGACGGCTATTTCGGCGCGGTCGGGACGGGCGCGCTCGGCGGGACGGCGGGCCTCGGGGCGACCGTGCTGGTCGGGATCAGCGACACGACCACCGATGCGACGGTCGGCGACGCCAACGCCAACAGCGCCGCGACGACGATCAATCTGACTGGGCCGCTCAGCGTATCGGCGACCAGCGAGACCGATGCGACGAGCTACGTCGTGGGCGTCTCGATCGGCGGCACGGCGGGGGGCGCGGCCCAGGTTTCGGCGACGATCGTCCAAAACTCGACCGCGGCGGCGCTGGAAAACAGCGCCGTCACGGTCACCGCGGCGTCCAGCGGCAACGCCGACGTCGATGTGGCTTCGCAGCAGACCATCGCCATCGATCCGAGCGCCGGCGGCCTTTCGGGCGGCGGCACGGCCGGCGTCGGCGCCAGCGTCAACGTCGTTGTCCTGACCAGCGACGATTCCGCGCTGATGGCGGGGGATCAGGTTTCGACCTCGGGCGCGGTGAACGTGACGTCGCTGAGCACGCGCGACGTGACGGAGGCGACCGCGACGGCCGGGCTTGGCGGGCAGGCGGCTTTTGCCGCATCGGTCGGCGTCGTCCTTGTCGGCTCGGGCGCCTCCAGCGACGCGATGAGCGTGCTGGACAATGGCGGCACGCTGGAAAGCGCCGACGCCGCGACGGCCTCTCCCGGCGCCGTGACGGGCGCGGTGGCGGGCGGCGTCGATGGAATTTCGGCTGAGATTATCGGCGGCAGCGTGACGGCCGGTTCGGTCGACGTCTCGGCGACCAGCAAGATGGCGGTCGAGAATGTCGCGGGGTCGCTGGCGATCGGCTTGGGCGGGGGAGGGATCGGCGCGGCGGTCGGCTTCACGCAGGTCGATCAGCAAGTGACCGCCGACGCTGAGGACGGAACCATTGTCGCGGGCTCGCTGACCATTGCGGCGCAAGCCGAGGATGACGGCTCGGGCCATGCGGCGCGCACGATCGCCGCGGCGGGCGCCGGCGGCCTCTATGTCGGGCTCGGCGCCGCGGTGGCCAATTCGGATGTCGACAATAGCGTAACGGCCGAACTCGGCTCCACGGTCAACGACGGCGCGGCGGCCTCGACGACGCAGCCGCCGACCATCTTTTCGACGTCGATCGATGTGACGGCCGCCGACAATTCGTCGGTGCGCGCCGACGCCTACGGCTTTGCCGGCGGCGCGGCGGCGGTCGGCGTCTCCGTCGCGCTAGCCAAGCGCGACAGCGCCGTCGCTGCGGATGTGCTCGCGGGCGCCAATCTCGCCGCCGGTTCCGTGACGGATTCGGCAAGCGACGGCGGCGAGACCTGGGCTTACTCGCTGGCGGGGGCCGGTGGCATTTTCGCCGGCAGCGGTTCGGCCGCCACGGCGACCGACGACGCCAGCGTCACCGCCGAACTGATGGGCGGCGCGACGATCGTCGCGGGCGATACGCAGGTGACGGCGACCGATACGCCGGACGCCAAGGGTTTCGCCTTCGGCATCGCAGTCGGCGGAGCGGCGGTAGGCGCGTCGGTGGCGCTGGTCACCGCCGATCCGACGGTGACGGCCGCAGTCGACGACGGCGTGCTGTTCCAACGGACCGATCAAGTCGGCCCCGTCGGGGCGCCGGCGCCGGTCGTCACCTATGGCGGCTCGCTGGAGGTTACGGCGCAGAGCCTGATCAACGGGACGCCGGCGACGTCATTTCCAAGCACGAATACGTTGCCGGCTTCGACCGACGATTTCGCCGACGGCGGCACGAGCTCGGCGGGCTGGGCGATCGCCGGCGCCGGCGGCACTTTGGTCGGCGCGCAGGCGACCTATGTCGAGACGGATGGCGACGCAACAGTTCTGGCCCGCATTGGCTCCATTCCGGCCGCCGGCGCGCCAGCGCCGCAAGGGCTTGTCCTGCCGATGGGCGACGTCGCGGTCACCGCGACCAACGACACCGATCAGTTCTCGTATTCGACGGGCGTCTCGATCGGCTATGTCGCGCTCGGCGTCGTGCTCGCCTATGCCAACGCCGATGCGAACACGCAAGCGGTGCTGGGCGAGAACGTCGTGACGCCGTACACGACGACGACTTCGGGAGGCGTCGCGACCCAGGCGTTTCTTGCCCGCAGCGGGGCCCTCACGATCAACGCCACCGGCGTCGACACCGTGGTGGCCGACGCGCTGGCGGGCGCCGGCGGCGTCTATGCCGGCTCGGGCGCCGAAGCGCACACGTCCGACACCTCCAATCTTTCGTCCGAGATCGGCGCGAATGCGACGATCATCGCCGGCGCGGTGACGATCGCCGCGACGCATACCGACGACTACGCCGCCGATGTCGATTCGCTGTCGGCGGCGGCGGTCGGCGCCAGCGCCTCCATCGCGGTCAACAACGCCAATTCGACGGTCGCGATCACGCTCGGCGCGAACGTGACGATCCAAAGCAGCGACGCCACGGATTCGACGGGAACCGTGACGACCGCCAACGCCGTTTCGCTCACCGCCTCAAATAATTTCTCCGACGACTTCGCGGGCAGCCCCACCGACAGCATCAAGGCGGCGGGCGGCGGCGGCATCAACGGATTCGGGGCGTCGAGCACGACGAACCTCAACGGAAGCGCGTCGGTGACGATCGGCGGCGCCGATTCGATCACCGCCGGAACCGGCGGCGTCATCGTCCTGGCGCTCAGCAGCGTATCGGACCAGAGCGACACCATCAGCCTCGACACTGGCGGAGCGATCGAAGGGGCGGGAGTCGGCGACTATGTCACCGCCAATCTGACCAACGCCATCTCGGTTGGCGATCCCACCGATCGGAGCCTGGACACCCGTATCGTCAGCGAGGGCGCCGTCGTTCTGGCGACCTACGCTTTTGGCGCCATCGACACGTCGGGCCTTGTCCATACCTATGGAATCGCCGGCGTCGGCGAGGCCGACGCCAGTTCGACTTTGAACGCGAATCAATCGATCGACGTCGCGGACGCTTTCGTCGTCGGCATCGGCGAGATCGACATCACCGCCGGACTCAATCCGTTGGGGACCAGTTTCGGTCAGACGTCGCTCTCGGTCGACGCCAATGCGGAAAGCTACGTCTATGGACTGATCGCCGTTCCCCACACCGACGCGACGTCCAACGTTACGAGCAACGCTTCGGTGGATATCGACGCCGAAACCACGATCGACAGCGGCGCCAGCGTGGTGCTTGGCGCCTATCACGGCGCGCCCGCCTCCAACGCCAACGGGACCGGCCACGGCTACGAACTCGGCTTCATTCCCGCCGAGCAGGGTGGCTCCAATCCAAACCAGCCGGTGACGTCGGCGAGCGTCACCCTCGATGGAAATGTGACGGCGGGCATCTACCACGATCAAGAGATCGACATCACCTGCAACAACGCCTGCACGGCGACGGGAACGCCAATCTTCGCCCTGGTCAGCGGCGCGCCGGTGCTGGTCGAGGGCGAGACGCCGCAAACGCTGAGCGCCGGCCAAGTCTACAGCTACGCGCCGGGCGAGACAAACGTCTGGCAGTTTGTCTCGGATAATTTCGACCCGGAAGTCGCCCCCGTGCTCGAGACCGGCGTCTCGTTCGAGGGCCAGACGACGCAAACCTATATTCTGGGGCAATTATATGCGGCGGGCGGCGTCGTCCAGATCAATGCGGATACGATCGCCGGCAAGGGAACGGCGACCTCCTGGGGCAATCCGACAATCACCATCAACAATTACAGCGCGGCCACGATCATCCTGGCGGGCGGCGCCTATATCCCCGACACGCCGAGCGGCGAATTCATCTTCACCGGGGCCGCCTCGCAAGCCGATGCGGTCAAGGCCGGCCTGACGCTCCATGTCGATCCGGAAGCCGGACCGTCCGGCGGCGTCATCGACAATCCGGCTCCCCCGCCGTCCGGCGTCACCGTCAACATGTATTACGCGGGCACGGCCGAGAACAGCAATTTCGGGCCGACCTTCATCAATCAGGGGCCGATTTCCGCGCTCGGGGGAACCGTCTCGCTTTACAATGCAAACGGCTGGTTCGGGCAGATCGGCGACATCATCTCGGCCGGCGTCAACGAAAACGCGCCCTACGGCGGCCTCGCCGTGTCCTCGACCGCCGACGGCCAAACCTTCTCCGCTGCCGATACGCCTTACGCCGACTGGCTCGCTTACGAGAATTTCCCGGGCGCCGCAAACGCCAACGGTTTTCTGAACCTCCTCTATCCCGATTCGAGCCAGGGCGGTTCCGGCGCCTTCGCGACCAATCCGCTGATGAACGCGGCGACCGACACGTTCGTCGACTTCGTTGCAAACCTCTGGGTGGCGCAGGAGAACCCGCAACGCTACACCAATCCAACCTCGTCGAACGCCTTTTCGGCGATCTTCAACACCGCCGATTCCTCGATTTTCAATGTTCAGCTTTATGGGATCGCCTCGCGCATCACCAACCCGCCTCCGGGGACGGGGACCCTATATACTATCGATATCGTTCCGACGAACCTCGTGGCCGGGACGACCGCGCTAAGCGATCCGACGACCACCGCCTTCGAATTTTTTTCGACCTGCAGCACCGTCGGTTGCAACGTGGGCAGCTATTTGTTCACGCCAGGCAACAGCGACCCTGACGACCCGTCGAAAAATATCACAATGCCCACAGTTCCCGTCGTCTGGGTCCCCTCGGCCGCGGAGAGTTTGTTCGCGGGCCGTTCGACCGCGGCCAACGGGTTCCTGCTGACCGCCAATGATTTCTCCGCGACCAATGTGACGCAGACATCCTCCAAGATTTTTGGGGGTCCCGTCGCCATCAAGGCGAATATCATCGACATCAACGGGCCGATCGTCTCGGGCATCGCCAACGACTGGTCGCTGACGATTGACGGCGCCGCGATCACGGCAGACCAGGCCAGCTACAAGAGCACGGGCGTTCAGACCTATACATTGTCGACGGCGTCGGCCACGACGATCGGCGCCACTTACGACGCCGCGACCAACGTCGTCACCGTCGCCAATATCACGGCTTCCTCCGGCGCCGGCTATGTCCTGCTCGACGGCGAGATCATCAGCACGACCGCGCTGCAGAACGGATCGATCACCGTCAATGGCGGGCTCGGCCAGGTTACGATCAACAATCCGACCAGCGCCGCGCTCGTTATCAATGACGTCGCCAACGGCAGTACGGTCGGCGGCCAGCCGTTGCAGAGCCGCATAAAGATCGTCGATACGCTCAAGGATCAGATCGGCGAAAGCGCGACGGATACGACAACCTATCTCTTCACGCCCGGCGTCGGCGTCGCCACCTATGTAACCGGAAACGGGCAGGACCCAACGGCGAACGCCGTCCCTCAGTCCACTTCGACAACAAGTACCGGGCTTTCCTACAGTCCGGTGATCGGCGCGCGCTATCAATGGGATCAGACGGCCTATCTTTCGAGCGCGCCGGACCCCAACAACGCCGACGCTCTCGATTGGACGTTCACCGACGCTTCTGGAAATCCGCTCGGTCTCTCCGCCACCAATCCATGGTTCACCACGGTATCGGTGACGACGGGCAATTCCTCAACCATGCCGCTGTTCCAGGAAACGATGTCGGCGACCGCCAATTTTTTCCGCTGGTCCGACCATTTCGCAGGTTGCGACGGAATCAACTGCAACTATACGTTCGCCGATGTTCCCGGTTCCGGCGGGTCCGCTTTCCCCGGCGACGACGGTTACTACCAGTTCGCCATCGCGCAATCGATCAGCCTGACGCTGACCAATTCCGTCAAGGCGGACAACCCGATTGGCATCAATTTCAACGGCAACGCGACCGGTTTCCTCAATATCGCCTCTGTCGGCGGCGTGACATTCGCCGGCAATGTCGGCAATGCAAGCGGTTTGACGAGCGTTGCGACAACGGGGGCGGGGTCGAATATCCTCGAGACGTCGAATGCGACGCTGTCGACGCAGAGCCTCCTGCTTTCGACGCCCGGCGCGATCGGCAGCGCGGCGCAGCCGTTCAGCGCGACAATGACCGTCGGCCAGAACGGCGCGCCGACCGGCGCCGTTCAAGCCGCCGCCGGCACGGGCGGCGTCAATCTGGCTTTCACTTCCGCCGCGGCGATCGACAGCGTCGTGAGCAGCGCGACGGTCGGTGGCGTGACGGCCTACGGCGACGTGACGATCAACGCGCTCGGCAATCTCGTCGCCTCGACCGCGGCGACCCATGTCGACGGCTCTTCGATCGCCGCCGGCAGCGCCAATATCGCCGGCCGCAACATCAACCTGTCCAGCCTTGCGGGTGGCGTCGGATCGGGATCGGGAGCGAGCGCCGCGCCGCTCGTCCTCAGCGCCAACACGACGACCGGCGCCAATGGCGAATTGCTGGACGGCGTCATCAATGTCGCGGCGGTGGGCGACATCGCGCTGACCGGCGTCACCGGCGACTTCCGCATCGGCCAGATCGCATCGGCTTCCGGCGACGTCACCATCAATGTTCCCAATGGCGTCATCCTCAACGCCAGCGGCCTGACTTCAAGCCAGGCGCTCAGCGCGGATCAGTTGAGCGCCATCGAAACCAGATTGAACCTGACCAATTCCACCGCCGCCCTGACGGAAACGGTGGCGCCGTTCGAGAAGTCGGTCGACACCGACTACATCGCCTATGAGGCGCTGCTCGCCAACGCGACCGTTTCCGGCGCGAGCCTGACGCTCACCCCCGCCGGGCTCCAGCTTTACGCGCAGGCGGCCGGCACCGCCCAGCTTGGCGCCTATAACACGCTGCTCGGGTTCGGCTCGATCGTCAGCGGCGCCTTCACCCTCAATACCGCGGGGGTTCAATATTATACCAAGCCGGCCATCGCCTCGCTCGGGGCGGCGCAGGCCAGCGCCTTCAATACGCTGCTCGCCGACGGAACCGTCGCGTCGAACGGCGCCTTCAGCCTGACGGCGGCGGGATTGACCGCCTATGCGGCGGCGGCCGCGGCGGCCGATCATGTCACGACCGCCACCAACGCTCAGATCCAGGCCTATGCGACCGGTCTCTACAATGGCCTCACGCAGCAGGTTCAAGCTTACGCGGCCGCTCAACAGGCGGCCTCCGGGGCGGCCCTCTTCACGAGCGCTGCGAACGCGACCGCTTACGAGACCCTGCTGACCAATGGAACAATAGGCGCGAACGGAACCTTCACCCTCAGCGCGGCGGGCCTGACTTATTATGCGGCGGCGGCGGCCGCGGCGGACCACGTCGCCACGGCGACGAGCGCCCAGATCCAGGCCTATGCCTCGAACCTTTTCAGCAGCGTGCAGCCGACGCCAAATCCGACAGCCGCGGCGATCCAGGCCTATGCGACGGCGCAATACGCCGGTTACGTCTCGACCTTCGAGGAGGCTTTCGCCACCGCCGCCGATCCCACCGGCGCCAATTGGCAATCGGCGCTCGCCGCGCTGCCCGTAACAAATGTCGGCAACACGCCGACGATCAACTACCAGGTCGCCGCCAACAGCGCGCTCTTCACAGACCTGACGCAGAACGCGGTATGGAAGGAGGGGCAGCTTGTCGAAGCCATCGATCAGTCCGCTCTCCAGCCCGCCCAGACAATTGTCGGCAATGCGCCGGCGAGCCTGATCGGCCGCAATATCTTCATCGACGCCTCAAACGGGGTCGGCGAGGCGTCGACGCCGGTGCTTATCGCCGGCGCCGATTTCGCCGCGCTCAAGAACGGAACCTTGACGGATCCGAGCCAAATCGCCGCGCTGGCCGGCGCGACCTCGCCGGGCTCCGTCACCGTGACCTATGATTCGACCGGCCAGAACGTCGTCTCGATCAGCCTCGCGGAAACGCAACCCTTGTTCGTCAGCGCGACAGGATCGGTCAGCGCCACATCGGCGTATGGCCAGATACTTCTTCAGGCGACTGGATCGTCCGGCTTGCAGGGGTCCGCCTCCTTGCGAGTGGGCGGCATTTCGGCGGCGGGCGCCGTCAGCCTCACGGCGCCGGCAAGCATCCTCGAAGGCGCGTCGCCGACGTCGCCGTCGATCGTCTCGGGCGGCGTGCTGACGCTCGCGGCGGGCTCAGGCGATCTGGGCGCGCAAGACGCGCCCCTCACTTTCCAGGCGCCGCTGCTGAATGACGCCTCCGCGGCGGGGAGCGTCTGGCTGGAGTCCGTCGGCGACGCCGTCGTCGGGCGCATCTTCGCCGACCCGAATAGCGGCACGGCGTCGCTGACGACGATCGCCGGGGCCACGCCCGGCAATATTTCGGGAGCCTTGTCCGGCCTCGCGATAACGGGCAGCTCGATCATCCTGGCCTCGAGCGGCAACATCGGCGCATCGGCGACGCCGTTGGCGATCGGCGATCCCGCCGCCGTCAGCGGCGGGTTCACCCTGTCGGGTAGCTCGGCCGGATCGGCCTATCTGACGACCGAAGCGGTCAACAGCGTCGCCGCCGCGGTCATCGTCAACGGCTTTGCGGCGGGCGGCGCCCTGAACGTCACGCTGCCCACCGCCGACGTGAACAATCTCGACGCGCTCCTTTCGATCGACCTGGAATTCGAAGGGGTTTCTTCATCGAAAACCGGATCCGTCGTCGCCGAGGGCGGGACCCTCACGATGATGTCCGGCGCCGCGATCGACGCGCTCGGCCCCATTCGACTGACGGCCGACAGCGGCTCCGTCGCGCTCGGCCAATTGGTCAGCGGCCTCAGCGCCAGCGTATCGACGCCGGCGATCGTCGTCACGGCGAACCAGGGCGCGATCGCCGGCAATGGCGACGGGCAGATCAATCTGGTCGCGCCAAACAGCCACGCCGAGGTCATCCTGACCGCCCGATCGGACATCGGCGCGCCAGGCCGCGCGCTGTCGCTCGAAACGACGCTGCTGTTGGCGACGACGACTGAGGGCGGATTGTATTTCAGCACGGTCGCGACGGCGCCGACGGTCGCCGCGTTCCTGACTTTGTCCTCGGCGCAGACCTTGGAGGCCACGCAATTGTCGGCGGCGGCAGGAAACATTACCATTACGGGCCTCGCCAATCTGCAGCTCGACAGCGCGAATGCCGGCCTCGGCTTCGCCGCGCAATCCTCCGGCTATATCGCCGGAAACGCCTCGACGGTCACGGTGACTTCGGCGGCGCTCGCCCTCACGGCCGGCGGCGACATAGGGTCGAGCGCGACCCCCTTCTCGTTCGAAGCGACGGGCGCGCTGTCGGGTTCGGCGGGCGGCTCGGCGTGGCTGACCAGCCCGGATGGCGTCAACGTCGCCACTTTTGCCGGCGCCGATGGCGTTATGCTCAGTTCGAACGGCGCCGTGCGGATCGAGAGCGTCTCGAGCCCGGTGACGCTCGACGGTCTCTTGTCGTCGGCGAACGGGTCGGTGACGCTGCGCGGTCGCAGCGTCGTCATGGATCAGGGCGCCGGCGTTGCGGCCGGCGGCGCGATCGTGATCTCATCGGCAGGCGACGTGACGATCGGACGGGTGACGAGCGCGGCGACCGGCTCGGCCATCGATATCGAAGCCGGCGCGGCGAGTCTGGGCGCCTCGGTCACGCCGGGCGTGGGAAACATCGTCAGCAACGGCGACGCGGCCGCCGCAGTGAGCGACGTTACGGCCGGCGCCGGCGCGTTGCTGAATGCGGGCGTGGCGATCGGGCCGGTAGCGGTCGATATCGCAAACCTCAGCGCGACCGCCGATAGGGGCGATCTTTCGCTGAAACAGATGGCGGCTTTGCATGCCTCGGATCTGTCTGCGCCGGACGGCGGCGTGGATGTGGAAGGGGGCGCCGCCCTGACCCTGGACAGCGTGACGGCGGGCGCGGCGTTCACCGCGAAGTCGACCGCGGGGGCGCTTACGCTGGGAACCGCGACGAGCGGGGCGACGCAGACGCTGCACGCGGAAGGAAGCGTTCTGCTGACGCAACTGACGGCGACGTCCGGCGATGTCGACGTGACTTCCGACGCGGGCTCGATCACCGGAGGTTCGATCACGGCGCAACGTTCCGCCTCGCTCGTTGCGGCGTTGAACAATACTGGAAATCAACTGACGACGACAACCGGCGCGGCGACATTGACGGCGGGCGGGCTGATCGACTGGAACAACATCCGGGCGGCGACGACGATCGGGGCGAAATCGACGGGCGGGGCCATCATCCTGGGGACGACGCAGAGCGGGGGAACGCAGAACCTCTCCGCGGCCGGGGACATCACTTTCGTGAAGCTCGTCGCCACGGGCATTCCGGGCGATGCGGGCGACATCGATATCGCCGCCGGCGGCGCGATCCACGGCGGCGATGTGGATGCGAACGGCGCGCTGAACGCGAGCGCGGACGGCATGACGTTCGGCGACATCGACGCGAATGCCGGCGTCTCGCTGGATTCGCTGGGCGCCATCACCGCCGGCAATGTGACGACCCTCGGCTCCTTTGAGATCGACGCGGACGGCGCAATAACCCTCGGGAACATTTCGGCGCCGAACCTGATTTTCTCAAACCCGGGCAGCCTGACCTTCGGCGATCTTACCGTGTCGACGAGCATAAGCTTTGCGGCGAGCGATATTCACATCGGCCTGCTGCGCCAGAGCCCTGGCGCAACCGGGCCGCTCGATGTCTCGCTGACCGGCTACGAGGGCGGCATCGGAAACAGCGCCACGCTGACGATCGACGCGCCCAACGGCGTTCTCATTCCCGAACTGCGCGAGCGCGACGCGACGATTTCGACGAATGCGAGCGTGGTGACGATCGATAAGGCGCTGATCGCCCATACGCTCGACCTCACCACGGCCTGGGACAATATCTGGGTCGACGATCAGTCCGCGAGCCCGAAGAATGGCGTCGACGTCGATCTCTTCCAGCCCGGCGGTTCGTTCTATCTCACCCAGAACGCGACCCTCACCACGACGAACGCTTTCGTCGTGCAATATGGCGACAATTCCGCCATCGTCGATCAACTCTTCGGCGGCTCCTATTTGGGCGCAAGCTTCGTGCGCGATTTCGACCGTCAGGGTTGGTCGGGCGATGGCCAGATGTTGTCCATCGAAGGGGGCGCCGACAACCAGGACAGCTGGCAATTCCCGATCGAGGCGTTCGATCTTCATCTCCAGCGGCTGTTTGGCGAAGGCAAGACGCTTGCGCAGCCGGGCCAGCCGGCGGTCAATATGGGCGATATGGGCGCAGAGACGGAATTGGTCGGCGATGGGCTTGGATTCACGATCGTCGTCAAGCGGAGGCATTGACGCCGAGGCCACGGCGCCGCCATCAGGGTTGGCGTGTCGAAGGCGGCGGCGAAGGTCGGCTAAGTTGGATCAGCCCCTAGATCTAGCGCGAAAAGCGCCACTGGCGCCAACTTTCTCATTGTCGACAAACCTTCTCGCTCGAATTGAGGCCATGGCGCGCAATCAAGCCAAAAAATTGTTGGTATAATTGTTGGTAGAAAATTCTACGCCAAATGCATTATATAGCGTTATCAATATGATAGCTAGGCTATTCTGGTCCTTTCCTGGCACCACCAGAACGTTCGCCAACGTTCGCAGTCATTCAAAAATATCCATGAAATCAAAAGATTAGACGCACGGCGTGTTCGTGACGGTTCTGCAGGGCCCGCTTGCGCGCACGAGATTTGTTGGCATAAATGCCGGATTGAGCTTGAGATGCCCTGCCGCTTCATCGAAGTTTTGCTCTTTCATTTCTATAAAGTTTAACATCACTCGCGGCGGCGTTCACGTTCCAAATATTCGGTGCTTAAATTCGCCAAGAAATCGAGAAGCACCGCCGCGGCGGCATCGATGTCCCCCTCCATTACCGACTCATCTGGGGTATGGCTCAGTCCGTTGCGACAGCGCACGAAAAGCATGCCAACATCGCACAATGAGCCCATGGCAAGACCGTCATGCCCGGCGCCGCTGGAGAGCTGCACCGGATCGTAACCGCAGCGCCCGATTGCCGAAGAAAATGCTTGAATGATTCGTGGAGCGCATTCGATGCCCTGCTGCTCGTACTTTAGATCGAATTCCAATCGGAGCCCTCGCGCTCTGGCGATGCTCTCGGCAGACTTCCGAAGTTCCTTCCGGGCTCCATGTCTCGTTTCGCGATTGGGGGAGCGGAGCTCTAGCCCCAGATGCGCGGTCTCGGGGATCACATTGATCGAGTTAGGCGCCGTCAGAATTCGTCCAACAGTTCCAACGAGATTCTCCGTCGATCGGCAAAGACGATCGACCTCCACTATGAATTCCGCCGCTCCGACGAGAGCGTCCTTGCGGGCGGTCATGGGAGTGGCGCCGGCGTGACCAGCTCTACCGCGAAATGTCAGCGCATGACGTTCGATGCCCGTTATTGCGGTGACGCTGCCAACAGGTTGCCCAACGGCTTCCAGCACCGGACCCTGCTCGATATGCACTTCCACGAAGCCCAAAACTCTCGAGGGATCGCGAGCGATCGATGGAATGGCTGCGGGTTGGCAGCCAAAGCGCTCCAGAGCTTCCCGTAGGCTTATTCCAGCTTCGTCTGTGACGTCCAAATCCTCATTGGAGACAAGACCTGCGAAGGCGCGGCTACCCAACAAGGTAGTGGGAAAGCGAACGCCTTCTTCGTCCCCGAAGGCGGCGATTTCAATGGCGAACGGCAGGGAGGCGCCCCGCGAGCGGAGATGGCGCAGGCATACGATGGGCAGCAAAACTCCCAGCATCCCATCGAATTTGCCGCCATGACGAACTGAGTCGATATGGGATCCGACAATTAAGACGGGCGAGTGAGGCGATGGACCTGGAACGCGCCCGACCAACGTGCCAGCGTCGTCCAACTTCGTCTCCATCCCGGCATCCCGCATCCATCCGCGCACCGCTTCGACGGTCTGCCGGTGCTGATCGGACAGGAATAGACGAGTGACGCCAAGCCCAGGCTCAGAAAGGCGCGCGGCTTGATCGATCAGACTCATGATGGATCGCCCGAGTTTGCTCATGTTTCGATTCCGAGGCGTGACGAAGTTGCAGCCTGAGATCACCGACGCATGGGGTCGACAGAGGTCGGCACTCGGGCGAGAAAAGCTTGGAAATCCGGCTCGAGCGTCGCGCGGTGAATTTCAGCGAGCCTCATTATGGGATGCGGGTCGAAATCTGCGCGTAGATCGACCGGCGGATGGTCGCGAGAGACGACCCGCACCGCCGCTGAACGCAGTCCCCGGCTATCGCCGCCAGCCTTTTCGCCGGCGGCAAGCGCATCGATTAGTCTTCCCGCGAACGTTGCCGAGATACTGTTCTCGAAAGCTTCCTCCGCCGCGACAATGACGTCGGTCGATCTCACCCAATTGCTCGCGAGCGCCAAGTCCTGCCTCAGAATCAAGTGTTTTGCTTCGACGTTATTCAATCCAGTCCAGCCTGATGTTCGGCCGTTCCGATCGACAATGATGAGTTGGCGCGATTCGCGACCCTCGTCTTCCTCCGTCAGCTTCCGACGCGCCTCGTCGGCGTTATGATTGGCCTCAAGGAGACCAAGTCCGCGCACGCCATAGAATGGATTGGTGGTCAGCCCCTGTGTGGCGATGGCGCCCACATCCGATGCCAGATGCAGCACCAATCCGCCCACGACCGGCGTTCCTGTTGCCGCCGCCGCGCCAAATGCCCCCGTCTGCGGATTTCTTGCGACAATCGAAAAGGTCATTCCCGCCCGAGCTCCAATAATTGTTGGATTCTAATTTATCATGATCAATCTTGATTTGGATTATTTATCATGATAAATGATCGAGGCGCAATCGATATGAGAAGGGTATGTCGGTCGCGATGAGCGGGCTTGCCCCGCAAGGGAGAACAGCAATGAGACGAATTATGTTGAGACTTGCGACAGCGCTCTTTGCTGTTGGCGCGATCTCCAATGGCGGCTCCGTTTTCGCGGGAACACCGCCCAAGGTACTGATCGTCGGTCAGATCGCCGAACCGAAATCGCTTGATCCGGCGGCGGTCACCGCCGTCAACGACTTTCGCATTTTGATGAACCTCTATGACGGGCTCGTCCGATATAAGGATGGAGCCTTGGAGGTTGAGCCGGCTCTCGCCAAGAGTTGGAAGATAAGCTCCGACGGCCTCGCCTACACGTTTGCGCTGCGCCCAGGCGTGAAATTCCACGATGGCTCCGACTTCGCTGCCGACACTGTGAAATTTAACTTCGACCGGATGCTTGACGAGAAGAGCCCGTACCACGACACGGGTCCGTTTCCGTTGTCGTTCTTCTTCTCGGCAATCAAAGAAGTGAAGGTCATCGATTCCCTCACGGTCGAGTTTGACCTGAAGGAGCCATACGCGCCGTTTCTATCGAATCTCGCCTACCCGACCGGGCTCATCGTGTCGCCTGAGGCCATCAAGAAATTCGGCAAGGACATCGGCCGTCACCCCTCAGGCACCGGCCCCTTCGTCTTCAAGGAATGGGAGAGCAATTCGAAAGTCGTCTTGGAACGCAACCCAACCTATTGGGATGGCGCGCCGAAGCTCGAAGCGGTTGTTTTCCGGCCAATTACCGACGCCAATACCCGCGTCGCCGAAATGCTTTCGGGCGGCATTGACCTGATGGTCGAGGTTCCGCCCGATGCGCTCGCGCAATTCAAGGATGGCGCGCAGTACCAAATCTACCAGCAATCGGGGCCGCACGTCTGGTTCTTGATCCTCAATGCGAAGGAGCCGCCATTCAACGACAAGCGGATGCGGCAGGCGGTGAACTACGCGGTCAACAAGAAGGCAATCGCTGAAAACATCTTGCAGGGAACCGCTCAAGTCGCTGCGGGCCCCACGCCGCCTGCCTTTGCTTGGGCCTACGACGATACTCTCCAGCCATATCCTTATGATCCGACGAAGGCCAAGGAACTGATCAAAGCCTCGGGCTACGATGGCAAAGAGCTGACTTTTTATGTCACAGAGGGGGGATCCGGAATGCTCGACCCGGTACCCATGGGAACAGCGATTCAGGCGGACCTTGCCGCCGTCGGACTTAAAGTGAAAATAGAGACCTACGAATGGAATACCTTCCTCGGAAAGGTAAACCCCGGTCTGGAAGGAAAGGCCAATCTCGCGGAAATGGCGTGGATGACCAACGATCCCGATACGCTTCCCTATCTGGCGCTCCGCACCGCCGCTTGGCCGGATAAGCAGGGATTCAATTCTGGGTATTATTCGAATCCAGACGTCGACAAGCTGCTCGAAGAAGCGCGAAAGTCCACCGATCAAGCCGAACGGGCGACTCTCTACAAGAAGATGCAGGAGATCGTCCACGACGACGCGCCATGGCTGTTCGTAGCCAACTGGAAGCAAAATGCCATCGCGACCGTTGCGGTAAAGAATTTCAAGCTTCAGCCGTCCTTCTTTCTACTATTGCACGACGTGACAAAAGGTTGACCAAGCCGTTCCGGCGCGTGATATCGCGCGCCGGCTAACGCTCTCCAAGTCAAAGTCGCCAACGCGCCATTTGTTGTGTGCCATTGATGCTGAACTATATCGTGAAGCGGCTCCTTGCACTGGTCCCGATCCTGCTCGGGCTCTCACTCATTGTTTTCCTCATAATGGCGTTGATACCGGGCGACCCGGCCCTCGCGATCCTCGGAAGTTACGCGACCCCGGATAGTCTGGCCAGCTTGCGCGTCGAATTGGGGCTCGATCGCAGTCTTCCCATGCAATACTTCATATGGCTCGGCAACATCGTCCATGGCGACTTTGGACGCTCCTACAGTCTCAATCGGCCCGTGCTGGACGAGATCGTCGAGAGATTCGGCGCGACGCTTATTCTTTCGGCGACGGCATTCATTCTGTGTACGGTCTGGGGGGTGCTAGCGGGCATCGCCTCCGCCGCGCGCCAACACACCTGGGCCGACAGGATTGTCACGATCTCGGTCCTGATCGGAATCTCCGTCCCTTCCTTTTGGCTGGGCCTGCTCCTTATCTTGCTCTTTGCGGTCCATCTGCAATGGCTGCCGGTTAGCGGCATGTACGAGGTCTACGGAGGCGGCGGCTTTTTTGACCTTTTGCGCCATCTGATCCTTCCGGCAGTAACGCTCTCCGTCGTCGCGACGGGCGTGATCGCTCGGCTTACTCGCGCGAGCATGCTTGAGGTCTTGCGCCAAGACTACATCCGCACCGCCCGAGCAAAGGGCGTCGGCGAAGGATCTGTAATTTTCCGCCATGCGTTCAAGATCGCGCTCGTGAATGTCGTTCCCGTTCTCGGTGTACAGGCCGGCTTCGTGCTTGGCGGCGCCGTCTATATCGAGACGGTTTTCCAGTGGCCGGGCATCGGGCAAATGCTCGTAAGCGCTATTTCCACGCGTGACGTCCTTCTAATTCAAGGCGGCGTTCTTGTTGTGGCAGCGAGCTATGTGTTCTTCAATTTGCTAGCCGACGTGATTCAACATGTCGTTGACCCGAGGGTAGGGATTTGACAGCGCAGTTCAACCGCGGCGCAGTTTCGATGCACGGGCGTGCATGGGCTGCCAACAGGGTGCGTCTCGTTTCGAGCAATCCACTTAGCACTTTTGGAGCGATCGTTCTAACCCTGATTGCCGTGATTGCGCTTATAGCCCCGATCTTGCCGTTACTTCCGCCGGACGCGACCGATCCGACCAATCGGCTTATCCGACCCTTTATTGGAAACCACTTTTTGGGAACCGATCAGTTGGGGCGCGACATCCTTGCCCGTCTTGTGTGGGGCACACGCCTTAGTCTTGCTGTCGGACTTTCGGCAACATGCGTCTCCGCAATTATCGGTTCAACAATCGGCATCTCCGCCGGCTACTTTGGCGGCCTGGTCGATAGCCTGCTGATGCGTGCGATCGATATGCTGATGGCATTCCCCTATGTGCTCTTGGCGCTCACCATTGTCGCCGCTCTAGGGCCAGGTCTATTCAACGCCCTGATCGCCGTCGCTATCGTCAACGTCCCGTTTTTCGCGCGCAATGTTCGAGGCGCCGCGCTCGGAATCGCTCACCGCGAGTTCATTGACGCGGCAAGATTATCTGGAAAAGGCAATTTTTCGATTCTGATTTCCGAGGTTTTTCCTAACGTCCTGCCGATTGTCGTCGTCACCATGTCAACGACGATCGGGTGGATGATCCTTGAGACCGCTGGGCTAAGCTTTCTCGGTCTGGGATCCCAGCCTCCTCAAGCCGATCTCGGCTCCATGCTCGGCGAGGGCCGGAAGCTTCTTCTCAACGCGCCATACTCATCCGCGATACCCGGAGCGATCGTCTTCTTGCTTGTGATGGCCGTCAATCTGCTCGGCGATGGAATCCGCGACGCTCTCGATCCTCGCCTCCATTCGGGAGCGGCCAGCCAACCGGCTCCGGTGACGTCAATTGCGCGCCGCCAGTCGCACGACAATGCGGATCGCCATCAAGGCATTCTTGAAGTGTCGGGACTCAGCACGGAGTTCCGAGGCGCCCACGAAGCCTATAAAGCGGTCAATTCGGTTTCGTTTGCGATTCGCAAAGGCGAGTGCTTGGGGTTGGTGGGTGAATCCGGCAGCGGGAAATCGGTAACCGCGCTTTCTCTCCTCGCACTGGTTCAATCTCCTCCCGGGATCATCACCGACGGCGCCGTCTGGTTCAGGGGCGAAGATCTACTTTCGAAGAATGCGTCGGCGCTTCGCTTCATTCGTGGTGGGCGTGTCTCCTACATCTTTCAAGATCCGCAGTCGACCCTCCATCCCCTCTTCACCATCGGCGAACAAGTAGCCGAGGCGATTCGCGTGCATCAGCGTATCGCTCGCGGCGCCGCCTGGAAAAAAGCCGTTCAGCTTCTCGATACCGTCCGCATACCGAATGCGAGGCATCGAGCGAGATCCTATCCGCACGAGCTATCAGGCGGCATGCGTCAGCGAGTGGGAATTGCTATGGCCCTCGCCAACGGGCCGGAGGTCCTCATCGCAGACGAGCCGACAACGGCGCTCGATGTCACGGTCCAGGCGCAGGTGCTACGGCTGCTGGACGAACTTCGTCGACAGAACGACACCGCTGTCTTGTTCATTACGCATGACTTTGGCGTCGCTTCGGAGATATGCGATAGAATCGCGGTGATGTATGCGGGGCAAATCGTCGAATTGGGAACGACAGAAGATGTCCTCGAACATCCTGCTCATCCCTATACACGGCGGCTCATCGACTGCGTCCCTGCATTAGGTTCCGGCAGGCGGGTGTTTGAAACAATTCGCGGCATGGCGCCCGCGACAAACCGACTGCCGAGCGGCTGCGCCTTCGCAGACCGCTGCGATTTCGCCACCGCCGAGTGTGCTGCCGAGCCGATCGCATTGCTCGAGATCGACGGCGACCATGTTGCTCGTTGTCTTCATCCGTTGGGGGTGGCGTCTTGAGCGAATTGGCGCTGGAGGCTCATGGTCTTACGAAGGTCTATGGAGGGGGCCGGACCTTGGGGTGGCGGCCGCGGCCTTCGATATGGGCAGTCAACGACGTCACGATATCCCTGACTCGCGGCGAAACGCTGGGAATCGTTGGCGAGTCGGGGTGCGGGAAATCAACCCTCGCCCGGATGCTGGCTGGTCTAACGGTTCCCTCCGCAGGAACGATCAGCCTCAAGCGGCAGGTTGGCGCCTCCGCGAATCGTCGTCAGGCAAAAGCTCGAGGCCACACAATTCAATACGTGTTCCAGGACCCCATCAGTTCGCTCAATCCACGAAAGACCGTCCGAAAGACCTTGGAGGCTCCCCTCATTCTCTTGGCTCGACTCGACTGGAAACATCGCCAAGAACGGCTTGCTGAGCTGATGGATGCAGTCCAACTCCGACCGGAGTTCATCGATCGATATGCACACGAGTTCTCGGGCGGACAGGCGCAACGCATCGGCATCGCCCGGGCGCTCGCCGCCAATCCTGATATTCTGATTCTAGACGAACCCGTGTCGGCGCTCGATGTTTCCGTGCAAGCCCAGGTGCTCAGTCTTCTGGCCGAGCTTAAGCAGCGCTTCAGGCTCACCTATGCGTTCATAAGTCACAATCTCGCGGTCACCGAGGCCATTAGCGACCAAGTCGCCGTGATGTATTTTGGCCGGATTGTTGAACAGGCGCCCACTCGACAGCTTTTCGAGAGCCCGCGGCATCCATACACCCGGCTACTCCTTGAAAGCGCGCCGGTCATCGGCCGGAAACGAAAAGAGATAGGCGTTGAGATCTCAGAACTTCCCGACCCATACAATCCACCCATCGGCTGCGCCTTTGCCGCTCGCTGCCGCAACGTCCAAGAACGGTGCCGCCGCGAGGCGCCAAAACTAATGAGGATGGCTGAAAATCATGAAGCAGCGTGTTTCTTCCCGTACCCCTGACGGGGTCAAGGGATTGAATGGCCTATTGGAGCTCGACCCGTTGAGCCGAAGCAAGCGCAATCGGCCGTTGGTGATTGCAGACGTATTGAAAGATTGGATCGCCGAGCGCGGACTGAAATCGGGTGATCGCCTGCCCCAGGAGCGCGAGCTGATTGGCCTGTTTGGCGTCAGCAAGGGTACGATACGCGAGGCGCTAAAGGCGCTCGATGCTCAGGGCATCATCAAGACGCGAACCGGACCCGGAGGTGGCGCTTTCATCGCCCCTGTCACCGAGGCCGGGGCTCTGGAACTGCTCGGGAACTACTTCTTTTTCAAGGGCCTCACGATTGCTGACATCTATCAGTTGCGAATTCGCCTTGAGCCCGAAGCGACCGCCAGCGTTGTGGGGCGCCTGAGCGAGCTCGATTTCGCAAAGCTCGAATCAAAAATGAAGATCTACGAGCACGCCCCCGCTACGATCGAGGAAGAGCGCCTGCAGCGAGTTGCTGAATTGGAGTTCCACGAACTGCTTGTCGGCTTTTGCCCCAACCCGCTTCTGACATTTTCTTGCCGGTTTCTAATTAGTCTGCTGAAAAATCTAACAATTTGCCGACGGATATACGGCATTCCCAATCCGGAGTTACGAGAACAGGGTCTATCGTATCAATTGCGCCTCATGGCGGCTCTTCGGAAAGGTAACGCGACCGCTGCGCACAAAATAATGAACCAACACATGCGCTACGCCGGACATCTTATGGAAGTCCAGGAAGCATTCGTCGCGCGACAATTTTTGAAGGTCGAATAGCCAGGACTGATGGAGGTGCGGGGCATCGATAGGAGTGCGTAGCGCAGATTTCTCTCGTCGAAGGCGACGAAGATCATGGCCTTCGTGCCGGATTGAGCAGATCAGCAGCTCCGCAGGCCAATTCTGTCAGGGAGACCGCGGCGCGGTTGGACCGATTCACTCCAAGTGCCGCATGTCTTGTTGTTCGATGAAATCCTGAGCGAAGCTGCGGCTCGCGAGGGCCTCCGGCATTAGATGCCGCGATAATTCACAGTTATTTGCGGTTGGCGCGCGAGATGGGACGCCCACCGAGTTTCTTTCATTGGTGAGCGCAACGCAATTACGACCGATCGTCCTAGCGCATCGCCAAGCGGAGCAACGCCCGACGCACACCTCCACCATCGCAAGCGTGTCGCGGAATTCGCATCAGCCAACCCGATGAAGGGAGCGCTAGATGCAGTGCTTCAAGAGCGTCGGCTCAGCCCAGAGATTCTTTTCGACGCATGCCGCCGTCTACGACATTTTCAATGTCCAACGCCATCTCACATCAGATGGAACGCACCGAAGCTTTCGCGCTGCGGCGATGAACACGTGGCGTGCGGCTGTTGCAGCCGCCTGATAATTCACGAGCCGCACCCTGATCGCGTTCTTCGTTCGACAATGTGACAGACCCTGAAGATGCATCGCCATGTTTGATCGGCCTTACGGTGGTCTGCCGCGTTCGGCTCGACGGGGTGGCGCCGATGTATTAGGCTCGCGGCCAAATTGGCGAA
>Ga0182015_10002683_pt1 | contig 21043 bp, 26 predicted proteins | sample 712P3MmetaG_FD_120478 | JGI IMG/M metagenome (GOLD analysis project Ga0182015, IMG submission 120478) | Permafrost microbial communities from Stordalen Mire, Sweden - 712P3M metaG | ecosystem: Environmental > Terrestrial > Soil > Wetlands > Permafrost | place: Sweden: Stordalen | collected...
TCTGCTCGTCCTGGATGGTCGTCGCCATGGAAGTACCATTCGTCTTCAGGTCGGTGACCGCGCCCTGCAGGTTGCTGACGGCCTGCGTGTTCTCAGTTAGAGTCGCCGATTGCTGGGCGGCCTGTTGCTGCGCCTGTGCGGCGGAAGCCTGTGCCGCGGCCGCAGCCTGCTGCGCCTGCTGTAGCTGCTGGTCACGGTCGCTCAGCTGTTGCTTCAACTGCTGGATCTGCGTTTGCATGTCGTCTCGCAGCGATTGAATCTGGCTCTCGACCGAAGGCTTTTTGGGAACTACTGCCTTATGAGTCACCGGCTTTTTGGGTTTTGTGGAAGAGGCACTCGTGGTGCCGGACGCTGTCGTCTGTGCCAGCCCGGCAGACAATGCCGAGACAAGCGCCAGCGTGGCCAGCGTCTTCAGTTGGTTCTTCATTGTTCCTCTCTCTGTTTGCCTTGTGATTGCAGTAGGCTCACGCCGCATTCGTTGACGTCTTTAAAAAAGAAATATTGCGGCCTCGAAGTACGTTGGTAAGCCGAAAGACCACGCAGGCGGACTTCGAAAAGGAAGGAATCTGGGTGCCGTGCGGATCGTTTCGCACTGTGAGGTTCTCAGTTGCCTGTGAACATCTGAAGAATTTGCCGTGAAAAAGCGAAGAAAGCACGGCCCTTCCCGTTTAGAAAGCGGTGAACAAGGCCTTTGTTTTGAAAGAGTCGCACGCCGGCAGGGAGTTACACGGGGCGAAGATGGCCGCAAAGCGTCATAGTCAGGCGGGCATTCTATGTGGCAGACTTGCCGGGTCGAAGCTCTAACCTGCGCGGCAGAGCCATCCGCCGGCCAGGTTCCGGAGAATGGTTTCTGAAGGCCGTACCCTGTGACGGGAAAGCAACACCTCTGGGGTTAAAGAGCGTGCGTGGGAACAAGATTTCGGGAAAAGCCGAGCCCTTCCTTTAAAGTCGTTTTCCACCCGATGTAAAGCGATGCCCGTCTGGGTGAGTTTTTTCTCAGCTACTCAACCAAAGCGGACGGTGACTTCGCCGAACCTGGGAAATCGGGCTACCGCCACGGAACCGCTGTCAGCCAGAATTTTGCCGGTCCAGCTCCCGGTGGTGATCCATTGCCCGGCCCGCAAGCCTCCGGTTCGACCCTGCGCGTCATTGGCCAGCCATACTACGAGGCGCAGCAAGTCGCCTCCGGCGGCATTTTTTCCGCCGGTGACGCGTATGAAGCCATCCACCTTCATTTGTGCACTCTCGTCGGCGAAGGCGAAATTCCGCCAGCCCTCCACGGCTGCGCCGGGTACGAATCCCGCGTTGGACTGCAGGTCTGCAATCGAGGTGAGCCGGTCCGCGGCATCGGGGTCGAGCAGGGCCGATTCGAGCAATTCGATCGCGGGATGACAGCTGGCGATGGCCTCTACTACCTCTTGCCGGGTATAGGGCGTGGAGCGCGGAGGCAGATCTTTTCCCATAAGGAAGGCGATCTCAGCTTCCACGCCGCGCATTCTGCAGTATTGAGTGGCAATCCGGTCGCCACTGCCGGCGAAGGTGCCGAGCCGCATGGGGGCATACAGCGGAGTCGCTTCCGGCGTCGGCGCACCGACCTTCCAGCCGCCCAGAGTTCCCAGTGCCTCCAGCATTACATCCTGCACCCAGTAGGCCTCCTCGAGAGTCTTTGGCCTTAGCGTGGCCGGCAGATCGTCGAGTGGCTGCAGGGTTCGGCGCGCTTCCAGAAGCATTTCGGCCGCCTGGTACAGCCGGTCTTTATCGGCTCCTGACAAAGTTGTTTGCGGATCCATGATTCTCCTCGGGAGCGTCTCCAGGTGATTCCATAGTGTAGGTTTGTTCCCCGATTCCTGCTCTCTTTACATTGGATGAACAGGCCTACGCTTGCGAGCGTAACTTATGGGAAGGAAAAGCGTCGTATGAGATGCCACGATCGATTGCGGCGACACGAACGGTTCCCGGAGTTCTATGCTGATAAAAAAAGCGAACGATATCCCGTCCTCTGAGATCACTCCCAAGAGCGCCTATCTCAATCGCCGGGCATTCATGACCGGGGCTGCTGCCCTCGGAGTTACCGGGGTGGCAGCCAACCGTGTCGCCAGTATTGTCGATCCAGAGCATGCTGCCGCCGCAACCAAGTTGCAGACGGTGAAGAGCCCGCTTTCTACAACCGGCTTGACATTGACCTCGTACAAAGACATCACCTCTTACAACAACTTTTACGAGTTTGGGGTAGAGAAAGATAATCCGGCAAAAAACGCCGGGCGCATGAAGACCCGTCCGTGGACTGTCACCGTGGACGGCCTGGTCAAGACGAAGAAAACCGTTGGCATCGATGACTTGCTCAGCTTTAAGCCCATCGAGGAGCGCGTGTATCGCCACCGTTGTGTCGAGGCCTGGAGCATGGTGATTCCCTGGGCCGGCTATTCGCTTTCGGAATTGATCAACTGGGCCGAACCGCTACCCAAAGCCAAGTATGTGCAATTTCTTACCCTCGAGGATCACAACGTGATGCCGGGTCTGTCGGAGATCAACCTGGACTGGCCGTACTCGGAGGGCCTGCGTATGGACGAAGCGATGCATCCGCTCACGTTGTTGACCTTCGGTCTTTATGGTGAAGTTCTGCCCAACCAGGATGGTGCTCCGGTTCGGATTGTGGTGCCGTGGAAATATGGCTTCAAATCGGCGAAGTCGATCGTAAAGATACATTTCACTGCTGATCAGCCCAATACTGCGTGGAACCAAATGGCGCCGCGGGAATACGGTTTTTACTCCAACGTAAATCCCAATGTCGACCATCCGCGCTGGAGCCAGAAAAGCGAACGCCGTATTGGGGCGTCTCTCTTCGAGCAACGCCAACCCACGCTGATGTTCAACGGCTACGGAGACCAGGTATCCAGTCTCTACAACGGCATGGATCTCAAGAAATATTTCTAAGCCCTTGAACAAGCAAGCCATCGTTGGTCTCAAGGCTGCGGTCTGGGTCGCGTGCCTGGCTCCTCTCGGAGTGTTGGTCTATCACGGACTCGAAAACAATCTCGGGCCTGACCCTACGGCAACAGTCACGCACGCTACGGGCTTCGCCACACTGCGCCTTTTGGTGATCTCGCTTGCGATTACACCGGTGCGCAGGCTTTCTCCACGGTTGGCCTGGATGGTCCGTTTTCGCCGGCTGTTGGGGTTATTTGCTTTTTTCTATGGCTGCCTGCACCTGCTCACCTACCTTTGGCTTTATTCCGGCTTCAATGTTGCGGCGATGATCGATGACATTGCCAAGCGCCGCTACATCATGGCGGGCGTGGCAGCCTGGCTGCTGCTGCTCCCTCTGGCCGCCACTTCGACGACCTGGTCTATTCGGAAGCTCGGGGGGAAGCGCTGGCAGGCCCTGCATAGGCTCGCGTATGTCTCGGCCATCTGCGGCGTGATTCATTATTGGTGGATTGTAAAGAGCGGAGTTCGTACACCGATCACGATCACGCTGGTGTTGACGGTCCTACTCCTGGCCCGCGTGGTCTGGTACGCGCGTGAGAACGCGAAGAAGCAAACAAGGGTCGGCAGCACCGCATAGCCGCTATTCTTCTATCCCGGCGAACATGTCTGTTTCCATGGGTGAGGAAGGTAGGCCGCGAGCGGCTGCCAGCAAATACTTTTCTTCTCCACCTGTCTCTTCGAAGACGACTTTGACCTTGGCCAGGAGATCGGCCTGCGTCGTGTGCTGGGTAAAGGCTTCGAATTTCTTTGCCTTGAGGTCACCGCATGCGAGCACCAGCGAAGCCGGCATCAAGGATATCTTCCGCGCTTCTTCAGCATCGGCATAAGCCAAAAAAGGCGTCGCGCCGTAGTACAGCTTTTGCGGGCGATAAGGAAGCAGCCCCGCGTCTGCCTGCTGCGGAGCAAAATTACTTCGGCCGGCCCAATAAAAGGCTGCCGTGGCGAAGAACGAAACCATGGTGTGGTCCGGATGCAGGTTCACATTGCCGTCGCCGCCGAAGGTCAGCACCACGTGGGGACGGAAGCGGCGGATGCGTTCGACCAGCACCGTAGTGACCGCGGTAAAGTCCTGACGCGCCAGGTCGCCATCAGGGTAAGCGAGCACCTCCCCCTGGGTCACACGCAGCACGCGCAGAGCTGCGGCGAACTCCTGGCGACGTAATTGCGCGAGCTCATCGCTGTTACGGGCGTTGCCGCGGTTCGACGCAGCGCGTCCCTCTGTCAGGCAAACTACGCTGGTTTCCACCCCGCGCTGCTGGGCCAACATTAATGCGCCGCCAAAGGCCCCGCATTCGTCATCGGGGTGGGCGGTAAAACACATCAGCCGCAGAGCCACAGTGCGTCTCCTGTCTTAATGATTATCGCGGGCAAAACAGGTCTTGGAGAGGTTCCGGTATTTTCACTTCTACTCTGTACAAGAGAAAATGCTTTAGTCCCACGGCAGGCAGTTTTCGGCTACCGGCCGAAAGCTTCTGCGATGGAGGGGACTCGGACCATGCGCGACCAGGGCTTTCTTGTGCTCCGGGGTGCTGTAGCCCTTGTGCGATGCAAGACCATACACCGGATACTCACGATCGAATTGACGCATGCGGTTGTCGCGGTAGACCTTGGCGAGTACGGAGGCCGCGGCAATCGAGATGCTGAGGGAATCGCCATAGATGATGCTGGTTTGGGCACAGGCGAGGTCAAGGCGCATGGCATCGATCAACAGATGGTCCGGCTCCATCGCCAGGCGGCAGACCGCTGCCCTCATGGCTACGCGTGTTGCCTGGTAGATGTTGATGCGGTCGATGGTCTCCGCATCGACCTCTTCAATCGCAATCGCCAGGGCTTTACGCTCGACGATTTTTGCCAGGCGCTCACGATCTTCGGGAAGCAACTGTTTGGAGTCACGCAAACCCTGAATGCGGCAGCCTTCGGGCAGAATCACCGCCGCAGCCACAACCGGACCGAAGAGCGCGCCGCGCCCCACTTCATCCACGCCGGCAACAATTTTGGCCCCGGTCGCGCGGGCCGCCCGTTCATAGCGGTTTCCACACACCAGCGCGCGAAGCATGCGCATCTTGCGGGTTGCGGCAGAAAGCTCAGGCTCGAGTTCTTCTGGCTCGATGAGAACCTCTTCACTCCGGCTGGGCACAGGGGAGCAAAGCAAGGTTTGGTTTTTTGGCGGCGGAAGTGTTTGCGTTGTAGACACGCGAAGTGAAATGCTCCAAAAAACTCGGGTCAACAAAATCGAGTTTAGATCATTTCGTCAGGCGCTCGTTGTTCTCGGACCGCGTTTCCCACAGCATGCTGCAAAAAAATCGGGGCAGGGAACCGACAAAGGAACGCCCCGGCAGCGATAGCTCCCGGGGCGTGCTTCTGGACCTTCTGAACCTTTTCGATTACCGCTGAGCTACTTGCGTTCGACTTCTTTGAGGCGAGCAGCCTTGCCGCGCAGACCACGCAGGTAGAAAAGCTTGGAGCGGCGAACACGGGCGGAGCGGACTTTCTCCACCTTGTCGACGACCTTGGAGTTGAAGGGGAAGATGCGCTCGACACCCTGGCCGAAGCTCATCTTGCGCACGGTAAAGCTGCCCTGAGCGCCGTTTTTGAGCGCAATCACGATGCCTTCGAATGCCTGCAGGCGTTCTTTGTCGCCTTCTTTGATCTTGACCTGCACCCGTACCGTATCGCCGGGTACAAAGGTGGGCAGATCGGTACGCCGGAGCTTCTCGGCGAGGCGCTGCATAACTGGATGAATAGACATAATTGGTTCCTGGACGCTGTGAAAATCTGAGTTACGTCGAAGTACTTAGTTTACACGGAATCTTTGCTTTGCGCGTCGCCGGCCCGCAGTTCGAGCGTGCGCAGAAAGGCGCGATCTTCCGCGCTCAAGTCTGCCCCCTCGAGCAGGTCGGGCCGATTGCGGAGCGTCTTTTTGAGCGCCTGCTCTCGCCGCCAGCCGCGAATCTGCTCATGGTTGCCGCTACTAAGCACTTCCGGCACGGTCAAGCCCCTGAACTCAGCTGGACGTGTGTAGTGAGGGTAGTCGAGCAATCCACCGGCGCCATGGGTCGAGCGCAGCCCGTCAGCCGCCCTGTTTTGCAGCAATTCATCTGCGGCACCGAAGCTTTCGTATTCTGAGGAGGCATCGTTGCCCAGCACCCCTGGCAAGAGACGCATGGTAGCGTCCAGCAGCACAGCGGCTGCCAACTCTCCTCCGGAGAGCACATAGTCCCCGATCGACAGCTCCTGGTCGGCGACCAATTCGTTTACCCGTTCATCGACGCCTTCATAGCGCCCGCACAGCAAGACGACTCGGCGGCTTTGGGACAGCACGCGGGCGGTCGCCTGGGAGAATCTTCTGCCTTGCGCGGAGAGCAGAATCACCGTTTCCTGGCTGGTGGCTCTTGCCGCCTTGGGCGCAAGCTCAAGGTGCTCGACCGCCTCGGCCAGAGGTTCGGGCTTCAGCACCATGCCTTCGCCGCCGCCAAAGGGCCGGTCGTCTACGGTGCGATGCCGATCGTGGGTGAACTGCCGCAGGTCATGGATGTCGACAGCAAGCAAGCCGCCCTGGATAGCGCGCTTGACCACGCCATGTTCAAACATGCCCGCAAAAAAACCGGGGAAGATGGTGATGATGTCGAAGCGCATGGCCATTACTCCGACTCACCTCCATCGCTCGCCTGATGCAGGCGACGGTACTCGCGCTCCTGCTCGGTTAATGGAGCCTGCATGGCCAGCAGACCCTCCGGCAGCTCCATCTCCAGCCGTTTGGCTGCCATGTCTATTTTCCTGAGGTACGCCCGTACAAAGGGAATCAGCAATTCGTCGCCCGCCGGCGTGCGTATGACCAGCATGGCCGGACCGGAGCCTTCAGGCTCCACATCGGTGATCTCGCCGGCTACCTCGGCGGCCCCGTGGCTCACGTCGACGACCAGCGCGCCGACCAGATCGCTGACGTAGACAGCATCGCCGTGGAGTGGAATGCGTTCTTCGCGGGGTGTGACCAGGTCAAAGCCGCGGAGATTCTCCGCATCGGCGATCGAATCGACCAGGAGAAATTTCAACACCACGCGCCCCTTGTGGAGCCAATGGGATTCCACCTTCGCTTCGCTCATCGCCGCGAGCTGAGACCCGGATGGCGGCCGAAGAAACAGCTGCCTGCGCTCGGCGAAATGCTGCGGGAAGTCGGTGAAGATATCCGCCAGAACCTCACCGCGGCGCCCCTGCGGACGCACGACGCGCGCGAGCAGGACCCAGCTGGCATCGGACAGCAAGGGTCGTTGACTCATGAAAAATTCTCAGCGGAGATTCTTCCCGGCATCCCGACGATGAAGGGCGGCAGGAATTCGTAGAGGCATTGCTTACGAATCGGCCGGTTTCCTGGCCTCATCTTCTTCCAGAATGTCGAGGGTGTATCGATGGTGCAACTTCATGCTCACTGCGCTCAAAATGGTGCGCATGGAGCGCGCGGTTCGGCCCTGTTTGCCGATTACCTTGCCCACGTCCGCTGACGCCACACGGAGGCGAAGCACAGTGTTTTCGTCCTTGGCGACAGCCTGCACTTCCACAGCATGCGGGTCGTCCACCAACGCTTTGGCTATTTCCAGGACTAGTTGTTGCATATCATCATGATTCGAGTCTTGCATCATTAGAGCGGCCTCAAAAGAACCAACCAAGAGACTATCTTGGTTAATCTGCTGCCGGCCTGAACGACTTCAGAAACCGGCGTTGGCAGGGTCCCTTATATGACCGAGCATTAAACCCCGTTTGCGGTGTTGTGTCCAGCGTGTTTTCGCGGGGACCGCCGAGGTTCGATAGCTGGAGCTTAAAGCATTTTTCGTAATACTGTAATACGGTCGTCTGGTGAGATCGGCTATGTGCGGCCACTCTGCGGCGGAATGGCCGCGTCAAGTTCAGCTAGTCGGTCTACGCCATTGCGTAAAATGCTCTAGGCCGCAGTAGCCGCCGGCGTATGCGTCTTAAGCAGTTTAGCCACACGTTCGGAGAGTTGCGCTCCGTTGCTGGTCCAGTGATCTATACGCTCCCGCTTTAGATCGACAGTGGCAGGGTTGGTGCGTGGGTTATAGGTGCCCACAACCTCGATCGACCGGCCATTGCGGGCACGGTCTTTCTCAATCACTACAACTCGATAATACGGCTGCTTCCGTGCACCGAAGCGAGCCAGACGAATCATCAACACAGGCGTAAATCCTTTCAGATATTCTTCCCTGTCAGGGTGAAATCCGGGTGGGGTTTGGGGGCAGTAGCGAGCGGAACGATCCGCTTGGGGCACACTTCCCAACACCTAAGTATCGCCGGATCGAACAGATTGCGCAAGTCGCGCGACGGCCGCCGCAGGCAACTGCGTAGGGCAAGAGAGCACTCGGAGGCAGTGCGGAAAATTGCTTAAGCGACCGCGTTCAGATAGCTGGAGAAGAGAGGTGTCGAGTATTCCTGGATGAAGGTCGTGAGCCTGACCATCATAGCGCTGTAGGTTGCGACCGCCCGATGGGCATTGACTGAAGCGCCGACGGTCGAAGTGGAGAACAAATACTGACCAAGCGCCAACATGACGCAGAGCCGGATTTGCACTGCGTCGCTGCGCAGACCTTCCAACATCTCCTGATCCACGCCCTCGCCATGCTCAGCAGCGTAATCAGCCAATTGAACCAGAACTGAGGAATTTTTATACATGGCCCAGAGGCCTTTGCAACCCTGGATGCGCTGCCAGACATCCTTAGTGGTCACCTGGATGTCGCTCTTGTAGAGATAGCGCTCTGTGATCTCTTCGATACCCCAGTCGTTGCCGCTTAATTGACTGATGATGCCGTCCCAGGTTTTAGCACGTCGCTTCGACTGCTGCCGGCGCCAGAAGGCGGCGTAGGCAATCAGCAATACGGTAAGCATTACCTGGATGATTACCAAAAGCATGTTGTTATTTCACCTGCAATCGGACGAGCGCCGTACGGGCGACCTTTGCTCGTCCAGCAAGTGTAACCAAAAACTGTTCCATTTGTGGACTGAATTCGCGCCGACGTACCTCTTTAGTTGTAAATACCCACGCTAAAAAGCCGAGTTCGAGGGCATAGGCGACTGCCCTGAGTGGCTCAAGCACGGTCGAGGCGCCGGGGTGGCTCTCCCCCAGGCTCACTATCAGGTTTACGGCACTATAGAAGGACAGTGCGGTCGCTATCTGGAGGACCTTGTCTTTCCAGCCGATACCGAGGATCTGGGCAAAGCCCGCAGTTGCTACAAAGATCAACATGCGTAGCAGTCCGACTGTAAGGTTGAGGGGCCTTTTGATGTCATCAATGCGGTTGCCCGTATCCTGAACATGCCAGGCGAGGAACGTGCCCAAAAGGATCGCCAGCAGAATAAGTCCAAGAGACACGCGCGTCGAGCCGCGGGGTAACGAAGCGTGTACCGGGCGCAGAACATGCCACGCAATCTCGAACAGAACCGCCAATTCGAGCAGGTACATGAGAGGCAGAGACGCAAACTGAAGGGAATTTCCGACGCGGAGCGAATACACGGAGACGGCGAGAGCCACCACGACGTCGCTCAGCAAATTAAAGGCTATATATAGGGTAAATACAGGAAAAGTCCTATATCGGCGGCGCAAAATAAGAGTCGCTAGCAGGCAAATCTCGGCAACGAAGCCAAGAAGTACCACCGCCGAATAGAATGCCCGCAGACCCATATTGCACCTTCAAAGATGCAGCATACCGCAACGCGGGGGGTTCACAAATGCAACCTTTTTACTTGCCACCGCCACCCATCAGATACAGATAAAGATCCGCCAGGGGGCTGGCATGGGCAGCAGCGGACATCGCGAGCATACCGGCTACAGTCAGGACGCGGATTACAGTGATCTTCATCAGGGACTCCCGGGCGCTGGATGCGCTTAAGCAGAGGGTACCTTTGCGGGTGACCACCCGCTACAACTTTCGTGGTATTACTACTCAGTATATAAATTTTAAGCACTGGTAACGGCCCGATGACCGGAACGGAGGTTTTTGGCTTACCGTTTGCGGACCGAGTGGGCTTAAAACACCGAAGAATGGGAAAACTGAAGTCACCACGAGGGGTGACCTTGGTACCGGGAGGCGAGGGAAGGTGGCCTTTTTAGGGGATTCCCGTTCGCATGAGATCTGGCTATTATCATGCAATGGATACTTCCCTCGCAGTTGCAAACGAACGTCCTGTAGAACTCCGCGCGGCGGTTCGCTTTCCACTGTGTGTACCGATTACTATTTGTACGGAAACGGGAGACCTGCCGGCGGTTACGGAAAATATTTCGGCCAATGGCGTTTTGTTTGAGCTCGCTACCGCGTTAGTTGTCGGTAGCCTTGTGAGCTTCACCATCGCGATGCCGGCGGAAGCGATGGGCACCCCCACCGATGTTGTATTGCACTGCACCGGACGCGTGGTACGCTGCACACCAGATGTAAAGACGACACATGTCGCAGCGGTAATTGATAAATATCATTTTAGTCATTGAATCTATTTTGGTCCTTGAACCCATGCTATCTGCCAAGCCTGATCTTCCCGATGCCGGTAATCCCGACGGCACATTCGATCCCGACGAGGGTGCAGACAACGCTGCGATTCGAATCGTTTTAGCCGATTCGCAGGCAATCTACCGGGTAGGTATCCGGAAGATTTTTGCACTCGAAGACGATATCCGTGTGATTGCCCAAGTCGATACATTGGCTGGCCTTCACGGCGCTATTCAACGTTTTCCCACGGATATGATTTTGCTCGAAGGCAATTTGATTGCCGGTACGGTCGACGCCATTCCAGAATTGGTCCGCCGTGCACCGCAGCTGAAAATCATTGTTCAGTCGGCCCAGAACGACGAAACCAACACCGTCGAGCTGTACCGTCGTGGTGTGCGGGGCATCATTCCCCGGTCGATCTCGCCCGACTTGCTGGTGAAGTGCGTGCGCAAGATCGCGGCCGGAGAAACCTGGATCGATAACCAATCAATCAACTGGGTCATCGAAGCCTATCGCTCGCAGGCCAGTGCGCTGACCAGTCCGCGAACCCAGCCCCGGTTGTCACCGAAGGAACTGGCGATCATCACCTGCATTACCCAGGGTAAGCGCAACAAGGAGATTGCTTATCAGCTCGGCACCACGGAGCAGGTAATCAAGAACTATTTGCGCAAGGTGTATGACAAGCTGGGTGTTTCGGATCGGCTGGAGCTTGCGCTTTATTGTCTGCACCATCAGCTGCACAAGAAGGCGGCGGGCACAGTGCCTGCGACCGGCCCCGTGCTCAATGAGACGCTGGTTGCAAGCAACAGCAAGTCCTAAGTTTTAGGGCAGCCAGGACTAGCCGGGACCAATGGTGTGCGACGTTGCTCGCGGAAAGTCGCATGCGTTTCGGTGGTTCCACCAGCGCCTACTGGAAATCCGGGTCCTCTCTATACCTATTGCGAAACTGCTTTGAACGCAGTTTCGCAATTACTCAACGCCGTGTGTTCGTGAGCATCCACACGAACAGGCTGACCAGTGCTGCGAAGAAGAGCAACAGAAATCCTCCCAACACAAGCGCGGCGGTGCGTTGCTGTTCCGGCCTGGGACGGGTTATGCCAAAGGCGTTGATGAAGCTCTCCATCAGAAAATTCAAGAATTTCATGGCATCTCTCGATGCTCCAGTATCCACCCTGGGGGCTACTTTCACGAGCAGCCGGGCGCCGCGGCCTATTGGCTGGACCAATTACCGGGTCGAGGGAGGCAAACTGAGGGTGGTCTGGACCATATCTGCCTCCGGGGCATAGGCTCGGACAAGCGGCGTTACGAGAGGACGCATGACCGACCAGAAAGTACCCCACCTCGCAGACCCGCCGGACCCGGCCGGCGAAGAGCTGAAGCAGCCGCATCTCGACGCTGAAGAACTGGAAAGAGAAATCGGCGATTCGGAAGACTGGGACGAAGCCTCGGAGGAAAATAGCGGGCCACGCAAGCCCAGAGGCTAGTCACCTATTCATATCAGATACGGTGACAGTTCGCTTGTTTGGTCAGGCTTTTGGTGACTCCCACGCGCCTGTATCCGCGGAACGGAAAATGGCTTCAATCACCGCCATGTTCTTGATCGCATCCGCGAGCGGAACCGGGGCGTGGCCCCGTTCCCGCACGGCTTGGGAGAAGATATCGCCTTGAATCGTGTATTGATCGCAGATGGGGAAGGTCTCCACCGTGATGCCGCTACCCAGGAGATCGCGTCCATCGTCGATAAGGATCCGGCAAGGCCGGTCGTTGGGCGCATTGAAGGGAATTTCGATTTCAATCCGGCCTTTGGTTCCCAATAATTGCATGCGCTGGTAGGGGACAAGCTGCATGCTGCAGGTGAATACTGCATGCCCCGAGGGAAACTCGAGCATGGCCGACGTCAAGCGGTCCACCTTCATGACCGGGTCCTTCTCCAGCAGTGCCGATACACGCAATGGCTCTTCGCCGAACAGGAATCGCGAAGTGTTGATGGGGTAGCACCCGATGTCCATCAGCGCGCCTCCGCCGCATTCAGGAATGTTGCGGATGTTTTTGGGGTCGGTATTGAAGTAGCTGAAGAAACCCTGGATCGAACGGAGCGGACCGATGCGCCCCGACTGAACCAGTTCGCGTGCGCGCAACCATTGCGGATGGGTGCGTACCATGAAGGCCTCGCCGATGACTACGCCCGTACGCTCCTGCACCGCCAAAAGAGTTTTCGCCTCGGCCACCGTCATGCTGAGCGGCTTCTCGCAGAGAACGTGTTTGCCCGCTTCGGCGGCCCTGATCGACCAGGGGACGTGCAGCTGATTAGGCAGGGGATTGTAGATGGCCTCAATTTGCGGGTCGGCAAGCAGCTCTTCATAAGAGCCATAAGCCTTGGCAATGCCCAGGGTGCGTGCAGTCTCCTCGGCCTTGCGGAGGTCGCGCGAAGCGATCGCGGTCACCTCGATCCACTCACCCTTTTGCATGGCCGGCACCACTTTCCTGACGCCGATTCCGGCCGTGCTCAGAACACCCCAGCGAACTTTGTTTGTCATAACTCGACATGATAGAGCATGTTGGGTGCCGCTTCCGGAATCACTGTCGCCTCATAGCGATCAAGCCTTTGCCGTTGAGGAAAAGCCGGCGGCGGCGAAACAGGCTGCGGAAAATGCAAACGAGCTTTGCTGCAGCGCAGCACCGCGCGTGGGCGGACAGGGCTCTATTTCTGTTTGCGCACCGGCCACACGGGATCGCGTTTTTCCAGGAAAGCGCTCAACCCTTCGCGAAAATCGGGGCTGTTGCGGATCTTTTCGTTCCATCGCATCGCTCGCGCCAAGTCACGGTCCAGGCGTTCCTTGGCGAAGCCGCTGAGCATTTTTTTGATCGCACTCATCGATTCCGGACTGTTCTTGAGGAGCAGCACGGCCAGCGCCTGCACCCGCGACATCAGCTCGCCCTCGGGCACCACTTCCGTGACCAGGCCCAGGGAAAGAGCTTCTGCCGCATCCAGAATCCGGCCCGACAGCAGCAGCGTCTTGGCCTTTTTTTCTCCGACCATCTCCAGCAGAAAGACGGAGACGATCGCGGGAACGAAACCAATCCTGGTCTCGGTGTAGCCGAACCTGGCGTGGGGCTCAGCGAGGGTAAAATCGCACAAAGTCGCTAAGCCAGTACCGCCGGCAATGGCTGGACCATTTACCGCGGCAATGGTCGGTTTGTCCAGTTCGTAGAGCCGCCGCATCATCCACATCATCGCTTCGGCATCTGCGCGCTGATCTTCCGGGCGCTGATTGGGGAGCGACTTGAGACTCTCCAGGTCCATGCCGGAACAAAAAGCAGTGCCCGCGCCGGTCAACACGACCACCCCGCAGGAGCAGGACCCGGACTCGCCCGTGGCATGCGTAAGCTCGGCAATCATCTGCGGATTCAAGGCATTGCGGCGCTGAGGCCGATTCATGGTAATGGTGTGGACGCCGTCGGCTTCCTTGATTTCCAGCGTTGCGTAATTGATGGCCACGGTTTCTCGAATACTCCTCGTTGGTTTTTCAGCATTTCTAAGATGGAAGGGCGTAAACCTCGTTGCTAACGACAGATCGGAAAGCCGTGGCGCCGTGGCATGGGCATATTCTCGCATTGCGGGGGCACAAGGGCAGGCCCCGATTGGGAAATCCGGAACTTCCGCCCCGACTGCGACGGCAGCTACTTTGCTGCACCGAATTTATCAGCGATCGCACGGCCCTCCGTAAGCAAATTGTCCAGGGGCAGCAAACGGGGCAGGTGGGCCCCCAGTCTGGTTAGCTCGCGGATCGCCGCTTCGGTCGCCACGTTGCCGACCAGGGCATCCTGGGCGAAGGGACAGCCTCCCTGGCCACCCAGTGCCATATCCAGGCGTCTGCAGCCCGCCTGGTAAGCCGCGGCAACCTGGGCCGCCACGCGCTCAGGACGGGCATGAAGGTGGGCGCCCAGCCGGATCCCGGGCACTTCTGCGAGCACGGCACTGATCACGGAAAGAATTTGCTCCGGGGCGGCGACCCCGACCGTATCGGCCAGCGAAATATCCTCAACGCCAAGGTCCTTCAGGCATTGGCAGGCAGCGATTACGTCCTCTTGCCGCCACGGGTCGCCGTAGGGATTGCCAAAGGCCATCGAGATATAGACAACCACGCTCAGGCCGGCCCGCGCGGCTTGGAGGTTTATCCCTTCGAGTGTCTGTCGGCCCTCGACCAAGGTCTGCTTTTGGTTGCGGGCAAGAAAGGTGGCCGAGATAGAGTAGGGAAACCCCAGGGTTCGGACCGCCCCGGTGCGCATCGCCCGCTCGGCGCCCTGCTGGTTGACGACGATCCCAATGATCTCCACGTGGGCGGGCGGCTTGAGCAAAGCCAGTACACGCTCGGAATCGGCCATCTGCGGCACGGCGGCTGGGGAAACAAAGGAGACAGCGTCGATATGGTCGAAGCCCGCGTTTACCAGGGCCTGCAGGTAATTGGCCTTGACCTCTGCAGGAATTTGCCGTGGCATGGCCTGCCACGCATCGCGCGGGCACTCGATGATTTTGACCGGCTCCGTGGTCACTCCTGCCTCTTTCCCGGGCGGCTACTTTTGCGCCAGCAGCCAGAGAACGCCGAAGCCCAGCAGGTGGAAAGCGGCTACCTGCATCAGCGCTCGCCCAAGCGTGGTCCACTTTATCGCCACGCTTGCGTACAAACCGTACAGAGCCCATTGGGCATACAACATTATCTGCGACCAGTTGTCGCTTGTCTGCTCGGAAAGACCGAGTTGGGGCTGCTTGAGCAGCAGCGCGTAGGGATAAAGCAGTTGTAACTTGAACAGACCTGCCCGCCCCATCAGGGGTAGAATCTCCGCCGTCTTGACCGCAGCAAAGGTGATCGCAATCCCTGCCAGCAGTGGCCACCAAGCCAGCCAGCCAGGGGCGCCGGCCGCTCGACGCGGGCTCGAGGATTTTCTTCTTTTCTTAGGGATGCTTCCTGATTTCTTCAGCCGCGCCAGCGTTTGCGAACTCATAGTCCGAGCATAATGCTCGCTGCTGGAGACGGTCGCGCAATCGTGCTGGGCGCAGTGCCCGCGCACCTTTCTAATCACACTGTGTCTGATTGGAGCGGAAATTTTCTGACCGGTCGCACCGCTTCAGCGGGGCACGAGAATGCTATCGGGTATGGGAGCTTCGTCGGATTCCTGATGCTTGTTCAAGCCACCATAGCGACGTTCACGCCGCTGGTAGTCGGCAATGGCTTCAAGCAAGTGGATGCCGCGAAAATCTGGCCACAGGCGGTCGGTGACGAAGATCTCGGAATACGCCATCTGCCACAGCAGGAAATTAGAAACTCGAAATTCGCCGCTGGTACGGACCACCAGGTCAGGATCAGGCATATGCGCGGTATATAGATGACGGTTCAGATCGTCTTCGCTGATGTTCTGCAGAGATAGGTTCTTGGCAGCGGCCTCGCGAGCCAGGGCCTGCACCGCGTCTACCAGTTCGCTGCGGGATCCGTAATTGAGCGCCAGGGTCAGTACCGTGCCGTTGTTGTGCGCCGTGGCTTCGGCAGCCCAGTGCATCTTTTCCTGTACTTCAGCGGGCAGCTCGTGGATGCGGCCGATGTAGGCGATGCGCACATTGTTGTCGTTCATCCGCTCCACGTTATCGACCAGATAGGAGCGCAGCAGGCGCATCAGGAAGTTGACTTCCGTTTTGGGGCGCCGCAGGTTGTTCTCGAGCGAAAAGGCGTAGAGCGTGAGCCAGGGCAGGTTTATGCGCGAGGCCGTCTCCACTACATACTGGACCGCCTGCGCGCCTTGCTGATGCCCCAGAAAGCGCCGAAGACTGCGCTTACCCGCCCAGCGGCCGTTGCCATCCATAATGATGGCTACGTGCTGTGGCAGGCGGGCCGGATCCAGTTGGCGATAGATGGCCTGCTCTTCAGGAGAAAGTTCGGCTACGCGGTTCGCTGGCAGGAATCGCAACGGGATTGCCTTTCCCTACGACCGTAGCACATGGCCCCCTCCCTCGCAAAACCGCGTGGCGCCAGGCGCAGCGTATGCCAGGCGCAGCATCGAAGCTGCTGCGCCGGAACAAAACGCTGGGGCCACAAAAGCCAGGGAGGGTCGCTGCTAGGCAGTTCTGCGGCGTCCCATGGCCAAGTCACGCACCTGGTTCAGGAACATCGAGCGCTGCAGGTTATCCATCTGTCCAACATAAGGAGCAAGTTCGGCCAGGAATGGATCGCCGAGAATCGAGGCAGTCTCTTCATGCTTGCGGCTACGGGCATCACGAAGCAGATTGCAAATATCGATTTCGAGTGCGGCGGCCAGTCGTGCCAGGGAAGACAGGGTTGGCATCGCCTTGCCATTTTCGATTTTAGAGATGTAGGTACGAGGAACCTGCATCCGGCCAGCAAGCTGACGCTGGCTAAGATTGCGGCCCTTGCGAAGATCGCGCACAGCGCGCGCCACCTGCAGGCCGTTGTCTTCGGCCACAGCTTCTTCTGGTTCGCCGGCGAACTGGGGAACCAGGCGCTCCGGTTCTTCGACTTCGAGCGGTTTGTGGCAGCGCCTACAAAGGGAGTTCGCTGTGCGGAACTGCACCAGGGTGCAGCGTTCACAACGAAGAACCTCTCGCGCCTCGACGGTTGCTAAGGTAGTGGCCATAATTTTTGTAACGGAGCGCCAGAGCAAGGCGATCCTGATAAGAAGCGCCTTTTCAGATCACCTTAAACGCCTTCGCGCCAAGTATCCGTTTTGGGACGGTCCCTACCTGATTCATGATTACAGTGATGCAGGGTATCTTCAATGTCAAGTTAAAAAGTAGGGCGAAAGCGGAAAACGTGGTACGAATTTCGGAATAAAGCCTAAGAAAACCGGAGCCTCACGGTGGCGTATGCAACAAAGGGTAACGATATGGGTGCAATAAACTACACGCGAAACGAAGCCTGGACGCTGCTGCATGAGTACACGCAATCGACCAGTTTGCTCAAACATGCACTCGCTGTCGAAGCTTGCATGGACGCACATGGCGAACAGCAAGCAACTGCGCGCGGGCTCATCGGAGACGAGCAAAACAAGTTGCGTGAGACGTATCGCATCACTGGTTTGCTGCACGATTTCGATTACGAAAAATATCCCAGCGCCGCGCAGCATCCTTTCGTAGGCAACGAAATTCTCACGCAACAAGGATGGCCGGAAGAGATTCGCGAAGCGATCATGGGGCACGCACAATACTCAGGTGTGCCGAGAATTTCGCATTTGTCGAAAGCCCTTTTTGCAAGCGATGAACTGGCCGGTTTTTTGACTGCCGTCTCGCTCGTGAAACCGACCAAATCCATCTTCGATGTCGACGTCGCAAGTGTGCGTAAGAAGATGAAAGACAAGGGTTTCGCGCGTGGTGTACACCGCGAAGACATTATTTTGGGAGCGCAGGAATTGGAGCTGGATCTGGATGTACATATCGACTTCTGCATTCGCGCCATGCGCAGCCACGCGGAGGTTCTGGGTCTGGCTGGTCTCAATGGTTCAGCGGCGTCGTCTTCTCGGATATAACCAGCCGCCTCTGCTTGAAGATGATTGAGAGGCGCGGCGCGTGGGAGCCGATAAGTTCGCCCAGCTCGACCATGTGAGAGCGATCGATAACGTAATCGATATTGTTACATGAGCGCGTTTGGCTGTCCGCTCGGCGATCACGCATCGGGTGCGCATCCGGATCAGTTTCGGTTCAGCAGCGAACGCAAAACAAATCTTTGCCGAGGAGAATCTGCGTGCGCGCGGGGCGCGGATAGGCTTGGTTAGCGCGCCTGTGGTCACGCAAAATCTGCATGGCCTGAGCGACTTTTTTACCGCATCCGATGAGGCGATGCAGATGCGTTTTCTTATCCCACCTTTGTGTTATTGGCTGGTCTGATTCATTCCCCGCCGCGGTACTGTTCTGAGCGCAAAGGATCGGCGTTTTCCGGAGCCTGCGGATCGATGGCAAAGTCGAAAATCTCTCCTTCGGCAAACCCCGGGCTGGAAGGCAAAGGCACAAGTGCATATTCGCCGGGGGTGAGGAGCTGGCGCACAGACAACCGATACCAGTCCGTGGCGCCCACGCGCTGCTGCTTTAAGCCGATTACGTTCGAGTACTGCCCATCGGCATTCTTTGCCACCTGCTTCAGTTGCGCCATGGCATCTTTCGTCACCGCGCGCCGTTCGCCTTCGATGCTCAGGCGAACGACCGCCATGTCGGAACGGCCATTGTCGCTACCTGAAACTCCACGCAGGAAAAACAGTGGAGACGTGTCATGCACCCGGACCGCCGCCGCTTCGCCCTTGAATTCGATGTTGTGTCGCAGCTTGAGTGAGAAGCCGGGGTCATCGGAAGTTGCCGGTGGCCTTAGCCGCACCAGTTCATGGAGGCCCTTCCAGGTGTCCAGCGCCCAGATATGTCCGTAGGTAGGCAACTGGAGGCCTTCTGCGACGCTGATGTCATCGGAGGAGACGCTCTCCTGCGATGGTCCCTGGGCGTGACTTACGCCAAGCGCGCTGTAACCAAGGATCAGAGCCAGGGAAAGAAGGCGGTGGATTTGCATGTGGGGTACTTTTCTTAGCAGTGTGCCCATCGGTTGTTCTGCGGACCAAACCATCCTAGAGCAGTTTCGCGATGACTGTGAGGTGGGTTTTTCCCGGAGCGAAAACCACAGAGCGATCGGAGAAGCATTTCGTGCGGGATGCGGCATAACAGGGGCTAAAGAGTCTGCGTGAGATCTGGGTTTTGTATCAGGGCACGACTTTAGTCGTGCCGCAACTGCTTGAAAATATTGCCGCGCCCCTGAGGGCAGATTTTCTCGCAATCTTCGAGTTCTCACGCACACTCTAAAGTCCGTGGGGCACTCGCTGCTCCAGCGTGTGAAGAGACTCGCTCTGGAGTGTCTTCACACGCGAAGCGGGAACCAAAGGCGTGCAAATTGGCCGGGGGGAGAGTCGGCACAGAAGGGCCGGTAGTGCAGGGGGACCTAGAAAGCGTAGAGAACGTAGCCCGCGAGCAAAGCAAACACGGTCATGACGACAATCGCTTCCAGCTTTTCATAATTTGGGGTAACACCGCTAACGTGATAGCGCGAGGGCTTCCTGGTGTCATATTGGATGCTCAGATGCTCGCCGACAGCGTAGGGTGCAATGTGCCGGATCCCCTGGTGACAGAATTCGCCGTGCTTCACCTGTCCGCTTTCGCCCACCTGATACGTGAACTTTACTTGATAGTGGCCAGCAATCTCCCTGACGTGGTCGTTGGATCCCACCCAATCACAGGTATCCACGGTCGCGTCTGTGGTTGCGTAGGTACGAGCATGAGTTAGCTTCCATAGCAGATTGGTCATTATCTTCTCTTTCGACTAACGATCTTTCAGCTATAGGGGTTGGCTGAAAGATAATCTGAGGAAGTATGTCACATTCGGGGGATGTTGCAAAGATGCAAAATGTGTTGTAGGGAACAATTTTGCTTAGGCCGGCCAGTTGCTTTCCAAAGACAGCCGGACTGGGGTAGTTTTGGGCTTCCTTCGGCACGGTGCTGGCTGAGATGCTATGCTGGCGAGTTTCCCTATGGCCAGCCAAAACCCAGAACCACCCACGTTCCCCGGCGGAGCAGAGCAACCTCCGAAGTTCTCAAATACAGTGCCCTCTGTCCTTGATCCGCAAAGTGGGAAAAGCCGCGCCCATGCGGCCGGCATGGAGGCGCTTCTGCTTGCGTTGCGGCAGCAAGAGACCGCCATCCGCCAGGGCGGAGGGCAAAAAGCGATCGACGCCCAGCACGGCAAGAAGCGTTTGACGGCCCGGGAAAGGCTGGATCTACTCCTTGATCCCGGGGAGGACTTCCTGGAACTGGGTCTATTTGCTGCGTACGGCATGTACGAGGAGTGGGGTGGGGCGGCCGCCGCCGGGGTCGTGACCGGCCTGGGCCGGGTTGCGGGCCGGTTGGTCATGGTTATCGCCAACGACGCCACAGTGAAGGCCGGCGCGTTTTTTCCCATGACGGCGAAGAAGGTTTTGCGGGCCCAGGCAATGGCCCTGGAAAACCGGATTCCCACCATCTATCTGGTTGATTCTGCAGGCGTTTTCCTGCCCTTGCAGGAGGATGTCTTCCCCGACCAGGATGATTTTGGGCGGATTTTCCGCAATAACGCCGTCATGAGCGCGAAGGGCATACCCCAGATCACGGCCATTATGGGTATGTGCGTGGCCGGGGGCGCCTATCTTCCGGTCATGACCGACCATGTTTTGATGACGGAAGGGAGCGGTCTTTTTCTGGCAGGGCCAGCGCTAGTGCAAGCGGCGATCGGCCAGAAGTATTCCGCCGAAGAGCTGGGAGGGGCCACGATGCACGCGGAGATTTCGGGCACAGTGGACTTTAAGGAGCCCAATGACCATTTGTGCCTGGCCAGGCTGCGCTCCCTGGTCGCCCGCCTGGGTCACGGCCCGGCGGCGCCCTTTGACCGGTCGGCGTACGACCCGCGGCTCGATGGGCCTAAATTTGCGTCGCAGGACCTTTATGCGCTACTCGATCCGGTCCCAGCCAAGGGCGCCGGCAACAGCTATGACATGCA
>Ga0182015_10002684_pt1 | contig 21015 bp, 26 predicted proteins | sample 712P3MmetaG_FD_120478 | JGI IMG/M metagenome (GOLD analysis project Ga0182015, IMG submission 120478) | Permafrost microbial communities from Stordalen Mire, Sweden - 712P3M metaG | ecosystem: Environmental > Terrestrial > Soil > Wetlands > Permafrost | place: Sweden: Stordalen | collected...
ACGGTGGTTTCGATTTTGCCTTCCTGCACCGGTTTGAGCACTACGCCGTTTTTGTCGCGAACTTCGATCTGAAATTTGAGGGAGACGTCTTGCTTTCCGGCATCTTTGGGCTTATCTATCCTGCGAAAGCCGTCGGCCTGGCAACTGAAGTGAATGGTTTCGCCGGGGAAATAGTCTTCGTCGGAGGCTTCGGGAGGACCGTCTTCGCTGGTCGAGAATACGGCGTGGACGATGGCGAGCGGTTTGTCGGCCGCGATCGCAAGGCATGCGGACGCAAGAAATAATGCTGGGGCTAGCGACTTCACGAGGCTCTATTCCACTACTGTACTCCAGCCGCGGCGCGAGAGGTCCCAATAGATAACTGCGCCGGCGGCGAGGCCCATGGCGAGAAGCAGTGAGCCGCTCGCGAACTCCTTCAAGAGCAATTTGCCGGTGCCGAACAAGATGCCGTAGATGAGCAGACAGCCGCAGATCCAATCGAGCAAATTCGAGAGGCCGCCGGTGGAGGGGCGGACGTCGGGAGCGAGTTTTGCTATGGGACGCCAGCCGGCTTTCGATGGATGCGTGCGGCGATAGAAGGCGACCAGCGTGTCCTTCGATTCGGGACGCGTGAGAAATGTCACTGCCAGCCAGACGACGGTGGTGATGGAAACGGTGACGATCATAATCCAGGCGAAATCGCGGGGCTGGTCTCTATCGAGGCCAAAGCTGGTTTGCATCGCAAGCGAGACGACGAAGCCCGAGATCATGGCCGAGACTTCGCTCCAGGCGTTGATGCGCCACCAATACCAGCGCAGCAGCAGGACGCCGCCAGTGCCAGCGCCCGTGACCAGAAGAAGTTTCCAGGCGCCGGCGATGGAGTCGAGGTAAAACGTTACGACGGCCGAGACGATGGTGAGAAATACGGTGGCCCATTGCGAAGCCGTGACGTAGTGACGCTCGGTTTCGGACTTCTTCAAAAAGCGGCGATAAAAATCGTTGACCAGGTAGCTGGCGCCCCAATTCAATTGGGTGGCGATGGTGGACATGTAGGCGGCGGCGAAGGCCGCGATCATCAGTCCACGCAGTGACGGCGGCAGGTAGGCGATCATCACTCGGATGTAGCCGGTTTCGGGGTCGGCCAGGCCGGGGAATAGAATCAGCGAAGCGAGCGCGACCAGTACCCACGGCCACGGACGCACGGCGTAGTGCGCGATGTTGAACCAGAGCGTCGCCAGCAGCGAATTCTTTTCGTCCTTGGCGCTGAACATGCGCTGCGCGATGTAGCCTCCGCCGCCGGGCTCGGCGCCGGGATACCAGGTGGACCACCAGTTCATCGAGATGTAAACCAGGAACGTGATCATCGGCATCCAGGCGGAGTGCAGATCGGGGACGAAGTTGAGCACGGAGCCTTGGGACGCGCCGCGCGCGTGATCCACCAGGGCCAGCTTCGCCTTCATGGCGTCGATGCCGCCGACGGCGCGGACCGCGAAGACCGCAAGCACGGTGACCATGCCCATCTTGATGACGAACTGGAAAAGATCGGTGACCAGCACGCCCCACAGGCCGGAGAGGGTGGAGATGAATGATGTGAGCGCGATCATTCCGATGACGATCGCGAGGGCTTGGGGCTTCGAGACGCCGAGGACGAGCTGCAGAATTTTGACCATCGCGAGGTTGACCCATCCCAGAATGATGCAGTTGATGGGAACGCCGAGGTAGAGCGCGCGGAAGCCTCGCAGGAAGGCAGCGGGTTTGCCGGAGTAGCGGATTTCGGAGAATTCGATGTCGGTCATGACGCCGGAGCGGCGCCAGAGGCGGGCGTAGAAGAAGACGGTGAGCATGCCACTGGCGATGAAGTTCCACCACAGCCAGTTGCCCGCGATGCCGCCCATCGCGACCATGCCGGTGACGGCGAGAGGGGTGTCGGCAGCGAAGGTGGTAGCGACCATGGACGTGCCCGCGAGCCACCAGGGGACGTTGCGGCCGGAGAGGAAAAATTCGTTGACGTTTTTTCCGGCGCGCGACTTGTAGTAGAAGCCGATGGCGAGGTTAAAGAGGAAGTAGAGGGCGACTACCAGCCAGTCGACCGAGGTGAGTTGCACAAATGAATTGTAGCGGACAAAATTTCGCGGGCCAGGAGCGGATCAGGTGGCGCAAGTCGGCGTGTTTTGTGTTTGGGTGGCGCATTTTTTCGTTTTTCGCAAAACGAAGCCAGCCGGATGCGGATCATCCGCCCCTTCGAGTGTAACGGGCGGTGTCAAGAGAATTGGGCGGTGGCGGGAGGTAAGTGATTGATGGGAATGGATGTGAAGGGTTATGATTGCCGCTCTTATTACTGTCCGGCAGGTTTTTCTCCCCACATGACCATGTTCCAGGCCAAGCGCCGTAACAACGGAAGCCGAGTTAGCCAGCGGTCCGCTAGCTCCAAGGGTGTCCACCACCAGAGCGTCCGCGGTGTTTCCAGGAGAATCTTTTTCCAGTAGCGCTCGCTGTTTGGATGCACGCGATCGATCAGATAATACTTCAAGAACAGCGAAAGCGTCAGGATCCAGAATTCGCGGTGCTGTAAGTTTGGAAAGTACTTGCGTGCGAGTTTCACATCGCTGAAGGTGAGCGGAGCTTCGTCTGGGGTACGCACTTTGGTCGCCATCCGCCGATAGATCTCCACTACCGGGTTGTAGCCAATAGGATCACAGGAGAAAAAGCGTCCGCCCGGTTTCAGGGCTCTGTGGATCTGCCGGAACAGGAGATCTTTGTCGGTGACGTGATGGATGGTGTTTGCGACATACACAATGTCGAAATGTTCTTCGGGAACTTCCAGCCGCTCGCCGGCTTGCACCACTCCTCGGATGGAAACGCCGTGCGCCTTACCCAGCGCCATCGCGCACTCCACCATGCCAGGTGACAGATCAAGAGCCGTGACATTGGCTCCCAGCAAGGCGAAATACACAGATGATTCGCCCAAACCGGCGCCAACGTCGAGCAGTTGCTTGCCTTTCAGATCACCCATCAGAGCCAGGATGGCTCGGTTCTCGACCGCGGTGGGCGCCTCAAAGGATTCGCGCATTGCGATCTTGGCGAGCGGCGTCTCCTGGGCCCATTGATCGTGGAACTCACTTTCGCTGCTATGTACGGCTGCGTTACTTTTCATGGCTTATGGCTGACTTCAGCGGGCATTCTTTCGGGGAGCTGCTTCGACGATATGAACGCTAGTTGCGCGGCAACGTCCAAATCCATTGGCTTTGCACGATCGATCTTGGAGGCAATTATGTAGAGCGGCCGCTCCTTACCCGCCTCGAAGATACGGCCGATGTACTCCCCCAGCACGCCAATACTAACCAGAATTGCGCCCCCGATCAGGCAAGTAACAACAATTAGTGAGCTCCAGCCCGGCACGACATAGAGACCAAGGACGCTGCGTACGACCGCGTTCGCGGCCTGGAGCATACCGATGGCCGCGATCAGAAATCCCAGCACAAAACTCAGGCGCAAAGGAGTGGGAGAGAAGGAGACTGCGGCGGTCCAGGCTAGCCAGAGCATTTTGCGTAATGGATATGCACTCTTGCCGGCCACTCTGCGATTGCGGGCGTAAGATACCGCGGTTTGAGGAAATCCGACCCAAGCTATCATGCCCCGCAAGAAGCGGTGCGTCTCGCGCATGGAACACACTGCGTCCAGGCACGCGCGCGAAACCAGACGAAAATCCCCCACGTCGGCTGGCAGATCGGCGTGTACCAGCAGGCGGATAGCCCTATAAAAAAGCCAGGCGCTAAACCGCTTGAAAAGGGTTTCGCCTTCTCGGGAGGTCCGGCGTCCATAGATCACGTCGTACCCTCGGCGATATTCCTCGAGCATGTCCAAAATTACTTCCGGAGGATCCTGGAGGTCGGCGTCCATCAGGACAACCGCTTGGCCGGAAGCTCGATCCAGGCCGGCTGTGGCCGCCATCTGGTGTCCAAAGTTGCGCGCCAGATTGAATAGCCTCACTCTTCCATCGGCCTCCGCCCATTGCGCCAACATTTGGACCGAGCCGTCAGAACTCCCATCATTCACCAGCACAATTTCCGCAGCGCACGGCAGACGATTCACCAGGCGCATGAGCCGTTCCTGCAGGAAAGGTAAAGACTCCTCCTCGTTATAGATGGGGATAACGATGGAGAGCAGGTCCGGGTAGCCGCGGGGCCGCAAAAGGTGCCGGGTTTGCGGCCGGTCTTGTGGTTTCACCGGCGCCGCGCGAATAGCGCGTACTGCTTGTCGCTGTCGACCAGGACCCAGTCCGCCGTTGTTTTTGCCAATGACGTGATTGGGGCATTCGCCTCCGCGAGCAGGACATCGATCCGATACCGGTCCAGGAGACTGCGCCACATAGAGCCGCCCGCGGCAATGGCGATGTAATCATTTCCAATTTTGTCACCGTAGTAGTTATGGCGGCTATCGATAAATACCTTCTGTCGCGCATTGCGGAAAATGAGGTAGTCCGCAATCTGGTCGGACGTGAACAGCCGCCCGCTCGACAGCAGGTCCAGATGCTTTTCCACGAGCTTGATCGGGATCGTATCGGCATCGGCGGCGAACTCCCGAGGCCAGGAAAGGCCGGGCAGAAGGGCCAACACCACGATGAAAGCGGGGATAAATATACTCGTGCCACGCAACCTGGCCGAGAAATTCCCGGTCATGTCATGTAGCCCCACTAGCAGCGAGGCTCGAGATCGGCCAATCACCGCACTATTCCACCACTCGGAGGCTTCCAGCGAGATGATGGGCGCAGCCACCAGCATGAAGATAAGAGCGTGCCGCACAGAGGTCAGCGAGGCGTACGCGAGGAACAGGATCCAAAGCGGTTCAACGATGTGCCGTGTCTGGATCAGAGAGACCACGCAAATCAGACCGGCGAACAGCAGCAGCATGAAATAGTACATCTCTTCCGAGCGAAACGATGGCGACAAGAACGCTGAGACGTTGGCCATGATCCAGGTGGACCGCAACGTTTCGAGGATATGCAGGTGCAGATAGATTCCGTAAGGATTTACCAGCGAGGCAAGACCGCATGCCAATCCCACCTTTGCCAGTTGTTTGGCCTCCTTCAGACGTTCTGGCCTGAGCTGAGGCCAGAACCACGCCTCGGCGGCACATCCTCCGCAGCGCAGCGCCAGCAGGACGAAAAAGATAACGAAGCCGCCGTGCAGGTTGGTCCAGAGAATCGTCAGAGGCACCAGCGTCCAAATCAGGCGCCCTCCGGCTCGCCGGTTATATTCCAGTATCCAGAGGGCGCCCGTCAGTAGCAGAAGTGTGAACAGGTGAGGCCGCGCATGGAAGTCAATCGTGCTCGCCGTGGTCGAGAGCAGCACGATGACCAGAGCGATCATCCCGTTCGCGCCGCGCCAGACCGCGTACTTCAATAGTAAGGTGAGGTACAGCGCGATCACCATGCCGGCTAAGAGCACAACGCCCTTGAAGCCTGCCAGATTATAGGCCGCGGCGAGCGCGACTTCCGACAGCCACTCGAAGGCGTACCATGTTTGCCCGGGTTTAGAGAATGAAAACGAATCGATGGCGGGGATGGATCCGCTGGAAAGAATCTGTTGGCCGATCCGAATGTGCAGCGTGGTGTCCGCGTCTCTCAGCAATCTCTGCCAACCTTCAGGACTGGCGAGAAACATCCATACGATGATGAAGAGAAAGAACAGATCGGACAGGGAAGGCAACAGCACCCGTGCCCAACTTTTTGAGGCGCTGGTCGATGGTGCTGTAACTAGCACTTCAATTTGTTGCACATCGGTAGGCATCGACTCTAGTACCTGAGTTGGTAATCGGCTGTATGTTGGCGCGGCTTTAGGCTTTTGCCTAAGGGCTCAGGAGGCGGGCTAAGGTGGCCCCGTTACCTACTCAGCTCGTAATGAATGTAGCGCAGAAACGGAAGCCTCGGCGAACTCCAGAACTTGCCGTGCCTCGGCCAGTCACTACGCGAAATCAGTGAATCGTATCCGGCTTCGTCGCGGATGTAGCCGCCGCGGTCCATATCGCAATAACGGTTGTTGATCCATGAACCGGGCACGCGAATAACGTCCTGGGTGATCATCGTTTGTACAGTCCGTACGCTCTCGACCAGATTCAGCGTCTGCAACGCCGAGGCGTCATCAATGTGATGGAGCACGCCTAGCAGTAACACACGGGTGATGCGATGCTGTTCGAGCAATTTAACTATGCTCCTCTGCACCTCCGCGTCGGTGGGCAGGCGGGTGAGATCCATCGGAATCAATTCCGCATCAATACCGCACGCGTCCGACCGCTGTCTTGCCGCTTGGAGATATTTCTCGGAGATGTCAACACCCAGATAGAACGCCGGCCGGCGCCCACGGGAGAGATAGCGAAGAATATCCGCCGGGCCACAGCCCAAGTCGGCGACCCGCTGATTCGTATCCGTCAACCCGTACAATTCCGTCCACCGCAAGAAGGGCAAGCCGCCAGTGACCAAGTGCCGCGCATGGTGGTACATAGTGGCGTTGGAAAGAATGCCTTTCCATTTCGAAAACATATTCATCTACCGAGGAACCCGCGCAAAAGGGAGTGCGGCGCGAAGCAGTTCTTGGCCGGTCTTGTGGTGCGCGCCGCGCCCTTTGCGCTTCTGAGGCGCTGGGCGAGGGTGATGTAACTGGCGCCTCAATTTGCTGCACATCGGTAGGCATCCACTCTAGTACCTGACTAAGTGATCGGTTGAGCGCTGGCGCGGCTTTAGCGCAAATGGTCCCGCGCCTCCTTTGCCGGACGAGGGCTCAAAAGAGGCGCTGATAAGGCAGACCCGTAGGGGGCGTAGAAGCAGACAGTGAGCATGCCGCTGGCGATGAAGTTCCACCACAGCCAATTGCCCGCGATGCCGCCCATCGCGACCATGCCGGTGACGGCGAGCGGAGTGTCGGCAGCGAAGGTAGTGGCGACCATGGACGTGCCCGCTAGCCACCAGGGTACGTTGCGGCCGGAGAGGGAAAATTCGTTGACGTTTTTTACGGCGCGTGACTTGTAATAGAAGCCGATGGCGAGGTTAAAAGGAAGTAGAGGGCGACCACCAGCCAGTCGATGGGGGTGAGCTGCACAAATGAATTGTAGCCGACAAAATTTCGCGGGCCGGGGGCGGATCAGGTGGCGCAAGTCGCTTAGTTTTGTGTTTGCTGGTGTATTTTTCGTTTTTCGCAAAACGAAGCCAGCCGGATGCAGATCATCCGCCCATTCGAGTGTAACGGGCGGTGTCAAGGGAATCGGGCGGTGGGTGGGAGGTAAGTGGTTGGATCTGCTCGGAGACTAGGCATGTGACCGGCCCCGCACTCGGCGGCATCGAGTGGAATTTGGACCAACAGGGCTACCGGTAAATGTGAATCACTGCGAAAATTAGGACGAGGAGTTCTCTGAGACATGAACGGAAAAAACAGGGCCACGGAGCTCTTTGAACGCTTCATAAACGGTGGTGAAGCGACTATCGATCAATTCATAGCCGAACGGATCTCAGAGGAATTGTATGTTGACTACAAGTGCGTCACAAAGGAAGGTGCGAGTTCGATGCTGGAACAGCCTGACCGCGAAAATCTTGCGCGGGCGATCTCGGGCTTCGGCAATTCGGAGGGCGGCATCATCGTTTGGGGCGTCGATTGTCGCAATGATCCTCAACGCGGCGATGTTCCGACGGCGAAGCATCCGATCCGAAACGCAAAGCGGTTCCTAAGTTACCTGGAGGGCGCGGCCTCGGGTTGTACAGTTCCTCTTCACGGCGGAGTTCGTCATCATCTCATCGCGCGGTCCGGATCGGACGAAGGATTTGTTGTCACGCTCATCTCAAAGAGCATGTTTGCTCCTCATCAATGTATTGTCGGCAAACACAAGGGCCGCTACCATGTTCGCGTCGGATCTAACTTCGAGCAGGCTCCCCATGGGCTCCTGGCTGGGATGTTCGGAAGAACACCAGCTCCCTACGTTTTTCACATGTGGCAGCTGGAAGGAGGGATCTCGCCGGCAAACCATGAGCGTGCAAATACTCTTCCGACTTCAACGCCTTACGCGCTCGGCAGGCTCGTCCTCAGGAATCATGGGACGACTGTAGCAAAGGACCTCTATGTGAATTACTCATTCCGGTTGCCCGGCCCCAAATGCATGTTGTATGCTCCGAACATCCGGGAGTGGATTCACAACAAATCCATGCGGGATTGGCACCACATAATCGCTCCTCAGGGATATCGGCTCCCACCCGGCGGTATGGCGATCCCCGTGCAATTTCGGGCTTTTCTCGCTGCTCCGTTCGATAAGCCCCTCTGGTATGAGATCTCGTTTGGTTGCGAAGGATCTCAGGTCTTTCGCATCGTCAGAACTGTCTCGATTGACGATCTTAGGAGCGCATACTCCGCTTTCGTCAGCTCTGTTAGCGGCCACGAAGCTGGACAAGGACTAGCGAGGGCCGTCTTCGGAGCAGACGCGGAGACCGAATACAGGAGAGGCTTCGACTAACGGATGGTGGACAGGTACGGTTGGTAGGTCCAATCGCTCAGGCTGGCCCGCGCAGCAGGCCAGCGACGCTCAGATCTTCGTCGATGTCCGGCCAGTGGATGCCCTCGCCGTCGCCGAGGAACTCGAAATTCCGGCGTTGATCGGTTGTTGCGTGCAGGAGTCGCGGGAACCAAACCAGCGGGGCCGAGATCTTGCGGCCGTCGGCCAGCAGTACAGTTAACTCGTCCTCGCTGACCGAGACCTCACGAGCTCTCGGGCGAATTTCGACGACTGAAGAACTCATGCCACGCCTCCAGCCAGTTCTGCTGGTTTTCGGTTACTAGCTGTTCCAGCCGCCGTAGTTCCCGGGCCGAAAAACCAGTTGCGGATGCCAGGGAGATCGGTTCCAGCCAATACTTGGCGAGAGATCTCTCGCGCTGCATGTGCACGTGTGGTGGCTCCAGGCGTTCGTTGCTGAAGAAGAACACACGATATGGTCCAAGGCGAGCGATCGTGGGCATGCATGTTTAACGCACCTGGGACGAGTATAACAGGGCCTTGCAGCTAGCTTGTCTCAACTCTCGATCCTCCCATCAGCCACCCAAGACCATGCGGCCCATCTGATCGCCCACCCGTCTGGCTTCGTCGGGGTCGGTGGCGCGACGGAAACGCTCGGCCAGAGCGAAGAATTCCTGCTGCTTGCGATTCTCAAGTTCCATGCGGTTATCCGCTGATTAATGTTCGCACCTCGCCACCAGCAGCGTGATGTCGTCGTGCTGCTCGTGCGGACTGAACCGCTTCACGTCATCGAGAATGGAATCGAGCAACGCCTGTGAGCGCTGGTCACGATGCCGCCGCAAGCTGTCAACGAGGCGCAGCTCTCCGAATTCCTCTCCATGCTGGTCGAAGGCTTCGGTGACACCATCCGTGTAGAGCACCAGCGTGTCTCCCGGCAAGAGGGTGCTTTCCCCGATCGAGCAGTCCCAGTTCTTGAAGAGCCCCAGAACGGTGCAGGTGGAATCCAGCCGATCCAGCGTGTTATCGCTTCGTAAGAGAAGACCGGGCAGGTGCCCGCAATTCGCATAACGAAGGCGTCGCGCCCGGCTGTCATATTCGGCGAAGAACAGCGTGGCGTAGGCGCTCTCAATGGTGTTCTCGTAAAAAAGCTGATTCACTGATTCCAGGAATCGCTGCGGATGTTCCAACGCGATGGCGCATTGGCTGCGCAGATTCGCCTGGAGGTTGGCCATTAAGAGAGCGGCAGCGATTCCTTTTCCCGCGATGTCGCCGACCACCAGCCCAAGGCGTTCCTGACCCAGATTCAGAAAATCGTAGTAATCGCCGCCGACCTGGCGAGCTTGAACGCAAACGCCCGCGTACTCGAGTGTGCCGAAGGGCGGCAAGGTCTGTGGGAAAAGCCGGGCCTGCACCAGCCGTGCAATTTCCAGTTCCTGGACCGCGCGGCGTTCGGATTCCAACTTCTCTGCGGTCGCCCGGCGTTGCGCTTCGAGTGCCTGGCTCACCTCATCGATTCCCACCAGCGAGAACGAGTTTCCGTCGATATCTTCGAAGCGGGTAAATACTCCGCCCCAAATCGGTGGCTGCTCGGTGACCGACGACTGCCGAACGTGCTTGATCCGCCTAAGGCGAGGTGTATAGGGAAAGTGAACCCCCCGCTTGCTCCATTCGCGGAATTTGGCGACCACATCTTCGGTAAGAAACACGATCGGCGTTTGCCGGCCGATAAGCTGGTAGTCTTCAGAGTCTGGGTCGGGCGCGATCAGCCTTAGCACCGTGGTTCCGTCGGGAGGGGCGACGGCCACCAAACGATAACCGGATTGAAGGCGGGTATCGAGAGCCAGATGGAATCCGAGTTGATTCAGGTAGAATTCCAGGCTGCGATCCTGATCTCGAACATAAACGTTGACGGCGTCAATGCGCAGGTAGGGATTCTGCCGGTCCAGGCGAACATTCATGCCAGTGGGTTGCACCTCGAGCTCGCTAGCTCGTCAGGTTGTAAATCAGGCCGAACGGATCTTGGATATAGCATCTCGGAAAATCCGGCTCATCCTTGACGATTGTGCACCCATTCTTTACGAGCCGGAGCTTGGCTTCCGCGACATTCGCGACCGTGACTTCCAAAACCGGGCCACCCAGCGCCGGACCTGGCTCGATGAATAAGTTGATGTGCTCGCCGTGGAGGCCGATCATGATGGGGTTATGGTCAGTGATCTCGAATCCGAGTTGCTTCACGTAGAACAATGCCGCACTCTTTGGATCTTGCGCTTGAATCAGAATATCCGCGCCAAATTTGTTTGCCATGTTGGTCCTCCTATCGTGTCACACAAATGCTGTCACACAAATTTCAACGCGGTGTGCGTGGCGGAAAACCTGGCGACCTTCACGTCTTTCATTCCTGCCGCGCGTCCCGCCTGAATTACCTCGATCTCTTTGATCTCTGGAACACCTTTCGGATAGATCACCCACAAGGCCCCGCCCGGTTTGAGATTCGCCTTCAGCTTCCGAATCCGCTCCAATTCCGCGGATCTTCCGGCCGCGAAGAAGAGCAGCTCGCATTTGCCCTTGGCCGCGACCACTGCCTGGCGCTCCGAGATATCTTTTCTAAAGCCGGGTTCAAATTCGTCGAATCCGCCAATCAGGCGGACTGTTAGACCTGACTTTATTCCCAGCTTGTCCATCAAAGACGGCGGATTCAGAATCTTTCGCGCCCACTTCTCCGCCGCCGCGCCCAGCTCCAGCTCCACCGGGCCGCCCGCGAACTCCAGCTTCAGAACGCCGCCCTCCGCCTTCACGCCGGTGAGTTCGCTGAAGCTGACCTTGAAGCGCTCGGGTCCTCGAAACAGGACGAAGTCCGTCTCCAGTTGCGCCTTGCCCTCCATCGCGGCCCGGCGCCGAATCCGAGCTTTGCATTCCAGTTCCTGGCCCATGATCATGCATCCAATGGCATGCGAATAAGCCTTGATGATAGCGCGTCTGGATTTAGCCTCGACAATGGGCCACGGTTCGTGTAAGCTGGCAAAGAAAAGGCGAACAACCAATGAACCTGACGCTTGGACTCACGGAATCATCTGACCCGTTTGGAATTGCGCGGCGGAACGGCGGGATCGAGGGTTCCGTCGCGAGGTTCCAGCAGTGGATGGCGGTTCCGGACTCGCCAATTCGCGCGATCCGGCATCAACCGGCGCGGGAGGGCCAGTATGCAGGGATCCCGGCCAGCGTAGCTCCGGCTTTGCATGACGCCCTGGTAGCGCGGGGTATCCCACAGCTCTATATTCACCAGGCGGAGGCGTTCGAGCACTGCGCCACGGGCAAGAACGTGGTGGTGGTAACGCCGACGGCGAGCGGCAAGACACTGTGCTACAACCTGCCGGTGTTGCAGCGGCTGATCGACGATCCCGCAGCGCGTGCGATGTACCTGTTCCCGACCAAGGCGCTGGCCGAGGACCAGTTGCACGAGTTCCAAGCGGCGGTGGATGCGATGGGATCCCAGATTCGCGCCTTCACCTATGACGGCGATACTCCGCAGGACGCGCGGCGCGCGATTCGGGAACGGGCCAACGTGGTGCTGACCAATCCGGACATGCTGCACAGCGGCATTCTGCCGCATCACACCAAGTGGGCGAAGTGTTTTGAGAACCTGCGTTACGTGGTGATCGATGAGCTGCACTACTATCGCGGCGTGTACGGCAGCCATCTGGCGAACGTACTCCGGCGGCTACGGCGCATCTGCGAATTTTATGGATCGGCGCCGCAATTCATTTGCTGCTCGGCAACCATCGCGAATCCGAAGGAGCTGGCAGAGGCGCTGACCGAACGCCCGGTTGAGCTGGTGGATCGCAACGGCGCGCCGAGCGGCGAGAAATACTTCGTGTTCTATAATCCGCCGGTGGTGAATAAACAGCTCGGCATCCGGCGCGGCTATTTACAGGAGACGCGGCGCATCGCGACGGAGTTCATCGAGCGGCATCAGCAAACGCTGGTGTTCGCGAACAGCCGGCTGGCGACGGAAATCCTGGTGAAGTATTTGCGCGACGCGATTGAGCGCGGGCCTCTGCCAGGCGAAGCGGTGCGTGGATACCGGGGAGGCTATTTACCGCGCGAGCGGCGGGAGATCGAGCGCAAACTGCGGGATGGAGAGATTCGGGCCGTGGTGGCGACGAACGCGCTGGAGCTGGGCGTGGATATTGGGTCGCTGGACGCGGTGGTGATGGCGGGTTATCCAGGATCGATTGCGTCGGTATGGCAGAGGGCCGGGCGGGCGGGGAGGCGGCAGAGCGCCTCGTTAGCCGTGATGGTGGCATCCAGCGCGCCGCTGGATCAATATGTGGTGGAACATCCGGAGTACTTCTTCGAGGGATCCCCCGAGCACGCGCATATCAACGCCGACAATCTCGAGATCCTGATCAACCATCTGAAGTGCGCGGCATTTGAGCTGCCGATTCGGGATGGGGAGAAGTTCGGGCCGCACGATCCGGCGGAGCTGTGCCGGTTTTTGGCCGACGACGCGGGGCTGCTGCATCGCTCGGGCGGATGCTGGCATTGGACGTCCGACACCTATCCCGCCGATGCGGTCAGCTTACGGGCGATATCGAGCGACAACTTCATCGTGGTGGACATCACGGGGAATCATCAGGTGATCGCGGAAGTATCGTTCACGGCCGCGCTGACGACTTTGCATGAGAAGGCGATTTATTTGCACGAAGCGCGGCAGTTCCAAGTGGAGAAGCTGGACTACGAGGGACGCAAGGCGTATGTCCGGCGGGTGGACAGCGACTATTTCACCGACGCGATCGACTACACGCAGGTGAAGGAGCTGGAGGAATACGAATCCCAGGACGTGCATGGCGCGCGGGCGGCTCATGGAGACGTGCGTGTGAACACGCAAGTGGTGGGGTTCAAGAAGCTGCGTTTTTACACCATGGAGAACATCGGCGCGGGCAATCTTTCGATGCCCGAACAGGAGTTGCACACGACGGCGTTTTGGCTGCATTTCCCCGAGAGCTTTTGGGCGCGCTTTCCGGACATGACGCCGGCTGAGAAGCAGAGCGGGCTTACGGGACTGGCGCAGGTGCTGCGGACCGTGGCGGCCCTGTTGCTGATGTGCGATCCCCGGGATTTGGGTATCGCCATATCGGAAGATATTTCCAGAGCCACGCAAAGCTTCGAGCCGGATTTGTTTCTTTTCGACAATTACCCGGGCGGCATCGGGCAGAGCCAGCCGCTGTTTCAACTGAAAAGCAAATTGCTGGCGGGGGCGCTGGAAGTGCTCGATGGCTGTGGGTGCGAGATGGGGTGTCCGGCGTGCGTGGGCCCCGTCGGGGAAGTGGGCGAAACAGGGAAGCAGGCTACCTTGCGGCTGCTACAAGGCCTGCTGAAGGATTAGCGGACGAATTCGTAGCGTTCCAGAGTGGCGGCGACGCCGGTTTCGTGGGTAAAACGCACCACTTTTCCAAGGCAATGCAAGCGCACTTTGTCACCGTTCTCGGGCGCACCGGGAAGAGTGATCATGTACTCCACCGGTTCGCCGATTCGCAGGGCCGCGCCGGCTTCAAACAAGACGCCGACGGAGCTGAGGTTACGGGTTTCCCCGTATTCGGAAAGCGGCTGGGAACCCTTGCGGATTAGCTCCAGCGGCAGTTTCAATTCAAATCGTTGCGCTTTACGCTGTTCCATGGTGTTCGCTGTCACATTCGACTCTAAACTGATCGTACACCCGCGGTCAATAGGCGTAGCCGCAGTTTGGGACCATTCGGTAACGTTTTGGAGCGGTTCCGGCCCAGTACCTTTTCAGTGCTTCGACACGGCAGTAATCGGCCTCAAGGGGCTATGGGAGAATGGGATAGCTTGGCCGACATGTGCAAGATCAGCCCCGAGGAACAACTCCAAAAGATGCGGGACGATTGGGACCAGCGCGCCCGCGAGAACGCCCGTTACTACGTCTGCACGGTGACCGCGGAGTGGACTGACGAGGAATTTTTCGCTACCGGTGAGAGGTCCGTGGCGGAGGACATTCGGACGGACCTGGCGAACATCTGCCAGGGAAAGCTGCCCGGCGAGCTGCGAGTTCTGGAGATTGGCTGCGGGGTGGGACGGATGACCCGTGCGCTAGCCGATCTGTTCGGCGAGGTTCACGCGGTGGATGTCAGCGGTGAAATGGTGCGTCAGGCGGCGCTGGCGCTCCGAGACCGCCCGAACGCGTTCGTATATCAAAACAATGGGAAGGACTTGACGGTGGTGCCGGCGCTGCCCTTCGACTTCGCGTTTTCTTCGATCGTCTTTCAGCATATCCCTAGCCGGGAGATCATAGAGAGCTATGTCCGCGAGGTGCACCGTCTGCTGCGGCCAGGAGCGCTGTTCAAGTTCCAGGTGCAAGGCGATTCTACTATGGAAACGAAGCCAGACGATACGTGGCTGGGTGTTGCGTTCTCCGAGCGCCAGGCGGAGGAGATGGCGTACCGATGCGGTTTTGATCCACGCTATCGGTGGGGAGTTGGGCAGCAATATTTCTGGCTGTGGTTTTTCAAGCGATAACGGGGCTCGCCCGCTTGCTCACGCGCGCGGCTCGGAATTAGGCGCGCGGCTAAGTTTGGCTGCTATCGCTGAGCTCGCGGAGCTGAGCCCGGCGGGCTTCCCAATACAGTGTCATTCGTTTGGAGACTTCCAGACGCTCGGCCGCGCTCATGTTTTTTCTGCCCCGGCGTCCGGGGCTTTTTCGCGCGGCGCCTTGCTTACGCGCGGCAACCAATCGCGCTTCCAGGGAAGCGATCACGGAGTCCAGACGCTTCTTCTCTGCATGTAGCTCACGCAGCGCTTTTATGATGTCCATCGCAGATTGACTTCGGGGTCCTTCCATCGTAGACGACTCCGGGAAAAAAATCCATAGATTTCGCCACGCTTTCAATCTTCGGGAGGCTACCGGGTGAAGTAAGGCCACTTCGGTACTAAACGTACGTGGTAGTGGAGCATTACGATCACGACCGCCGCGGCGGCTAGCAGGATGCCGAAGGCGATCAGCAGCACTTTGCGCCACGGCAGCGTGCGGCCTTCGCGGCGCATCACCAGGGCAAGGCCCGCGAACACGCCAACGAAATAGAGCAAACACATCGGGACGGCGAACAACATCAGGTTGAAGACATCGGGCGTTGGGGTGATGATGGCCGCGGCGATGACGATGGCTAGGATGGCGTACCGGGAGTGGCGGAGCAGGAAGCGCGGTGAGAGCAGGCGCAGCAGCGTCAAGAGGAATATCACGACGGGAAGTTCGAACACCAAGGCGACGCCGAGCGTGACGTTGACGAAGAGATCGAAATACTCGGTGATGGAGACCACGGGCTGGACGTTGTTGCTCATGCCGATGCCAAGCAAAAACTCGAGACCGTAACGGAAGGCCAGAAAATAGGCGAAGCATCCCCCGACGATGAAGAGGCCGGCAGTGAGCAGCACGAACGGGATAGCGAGCCGTCGTTCCTTCTTGTACAGGCCGGGGGAGATAAATGCCCAGACCTGATAAACGATCCAGGGCGACGCGATAAACACCGAGCACAAAAGTGGCAGCTCCACCCAGATTACGGAGAAGGCTTCCATGGGCGAGAGCTGCGCCAGGCGCGGAGGGTTTACACCCAGGTGCTTCAGGGCGTCGATGGCGGGATCGCTGACGACGTCCCAGAGCTTGTTAGCAAATCCGAGGGACAAGACGAAAGCGATTCCCAGGCCATAAAGGGCTCTGATGATGCGGCTGCGCAGCTCCTCCAGGTGCTCCATGAAGGACATGCGCAGCATGCGGTCCTCTTCTTCGTCTTCCGGGTCCACGGCCGGCGGCGGAGGAGGGAACCCGGGCGGGCGGCGAATCAGACCGGATTCAGCCACCACTTCTACCGTAGGAGTATGGACAACTTCGGCGTCGGAAGCCGGCCGTCCGGCCTCGGGCGATCCTTCCCCTTCGGGAGGAGGAACTCCCTGCTTATCGTCTTCCATGCTATTTACGTTTCTTTACGTGCCGTCTTTTACGTATTGATGGATTCCGGCGCGACTGGCTCACTGACGGTATGCCCGTTTGTTCGCGCTACGGTTCCACTCACTGGCGCCTCGTTCGGAGACACGCTGGATTCGGCGCCCTGAGGTGCGGGTACGCTTACGATGGATGGATTGGCTTCGGTGGAATGCGGTTCGGCGCCTGGATAGGTGAGCGAATCGCTAAAGGAAGGTGTGTCGTATGCGGTGTAGTGGTTGTAGATTTCGTTGGTATAGCTGCGAGTAACTTCCTTGATTGACTCGCCTTCCTTCTCCAACTCTCGCATGTGGCTGTCGAACGTGGCTTTGAGTTCGCTCTGTGCGCGGCGGAACTCGGTGATCGCCTTACCGATCGTCTTGCCGAGTTCGGGCAGCTTTTTCGGACCGAACAAAACAAGGGCGACCAGGAGAATGACGACCATTTCCTGCATACCCACGGGACCCATGCTAGAACCTCCGCCTTCATAATAGCAGGGAGGGGAACACAAGGAAGACGAGGAATACAAGGAATACGAGGAATCAGATCCAACGCGCGCCCCAGCAGTGGACGGGTCTCGAACAGTTGAAGCTCGGATTCCTCCATCAGCCGAAAAGCTTCATATCCATCCAGCAGGCGCAAGGCCTCAACATGGCCTCGCTCCGGGCAGCACCCACTTGGCTGCGAGGCTGCAGTCAACCACGAACGTTTCCGGCAAGATTCAGCGCCGCTGCCTCTCATGACGTATCAAAGGGGTACTGTCGTCCATGGGCGGAAGCGATTTGCGAAATCGCTCCAATTCGGCCCGCCATTGACGACTCTTTCCCCGCCGCTCCAACTGCGCAGCCTCGGTTTCGAGTAACTGAATGATCTGCGCGTTGAGGCTCCGCCCCTGCTCTTTGGCGGCACGCTTCACGGTCCGATAGACCTTGTCGGGCACGTTCTTGAGCGTGATGTTCATGGGACCATTTTGGAACCGTTTGGGCGCCCTGTGCAAGGGCCGCCCTTATGGAAGGTGGCGGCCAAAATAGTATGATTGACCGAAGCACATGTTGAAGAAAACTGCGTTTATTCTCGCCACGTGGATAGCCCCGTTCGCCGCACACGCCCACCACAAGGCGCCGCCTCCGCCGAAATCGGTGCGGTTGTACGTGTTCGACTGCGGGAGTTTGAACATTTCGGATCCGGAGCGGTTCCGCTTCAAGAAAGAAGAGCTGGCGACGACAAACTTGTCGGTGGCGTGCTTTCTGATTGTGCATCCCAAGGGGACGCTGATGTGGGACGTAGGCGCGGTGCCCGACGCCGCGTTGAAGCCGGGCGCGCCTTCCGTAATGGAGGGCTATGCAACGATCACGCAGACGCTCGAGTCACAAATGGAGAAAATCGGTTACGAGCCGGAACACATCCAGTATTTGGCCTTCTCGCACTATCATTACGATCACATCGCCAATGCGAACGAGTTCGCGAACGCCACGTGGCTGGTGCGCAAGGTAGAGCGTGACGCGATGTTTGCAGCGAAGCCTCCAGACAAGGTCAATCCCGCGAACTACTCGGCGCTCAAGAACAGCAAGACCATTCTCATTCCGGCCGACGACTATGACGTGTTCGGCGATGGAACGGTGGTGATGAAGCTTGCGCCAGGCCACACGCCGGGGCATCAGGTTTTGTTCTTGAAGCTGAAGAAGACGGGGCCGATCGTGCTCAGCGGCGATCTGTATCACTATCCCGAAGAGCGCATATTGAAGCGCGTGCCGACGTTCGAAACCGATCAGCAGCAAACGGTGGCGACGCGAGAGAAAATCGAGGCGTTTCTGAAAGAGAGCGGCGCCCAGCTTTGGATCCAGCATGACTTCATCGCGAACGCGAAGCTAAAGAAAGCGCCGCAATTCTACGAATAAGGTACATGAAGCCGATCGCGGTTCTCTTGATCACCGTGGCGGCGATCGCGCAAACGCACCAGCCGTTTCAAGCGCAGTCGCCCGCGAGCGTCATATATGGCGTCAACAAGGACGGCCAGCAGACGGTCGAGATCACGAATGTCGCGTATGAAGTGACCAGCATCGGCGTGCCGGGCCGGCCGCAGGACCAGCGATTGTTGTTGCGCACGACCACGCGCACCAAGCAGGTGGTGGACGAAATCGGCATGGAAGCATCCACGGCGGTGGAGGCTTGGCCGCTGGGCGTGGACCCGAAACAGAAGCCGCTGTACTCACTGAAGGCCGAGGGCGTGGATTCGAAGACGGTGGACGGTGCGCTGCTGGTGATCCTGCGCGGGCTGGAAGATACGGAGTGGTGGTCGGTGTACAAGCTGGGGACGGGCGAGCGGCTCTTTGATACGTATGTGCCGCTGCTCGGGTTCTCGATCCGGCGGGACATTCAGACTATGCGCTACGTGGGACTGGAAGTTCCGGCGGATGACGCAGCCGACGCACGCTTGAAGGACCCGCACGTAGTGGCGGTGCTGACGTACGCATCGGCGGAACGCGTTCTGCGGGAGGCGCTGATTACGAGCGACGATCCCAAACAGGCGCAATCGCTGCGGTCGTTCGCGGATGCCAGCCGCTTGGTGACGCTGGTACAGACTCCCACGCGCGCGTTGAAGATTTCGATTAGCCAGAACTATCCATCGGCGCCCGCGACGGTCTCACTCACTGTTCCCATCGTTCGCGACGATCTGGATCTAGCGCACGTGCAAATGCCTGCGCACCTGCACATCGTTGCCGGGAAACGGTAGCGCTAAGGTTGACGGCGCTGGCTGGACGGAGGCACCAGGCCCTTGATGCGCAGGTACACCACCAACTGGCCGTACATCTCGTTGTCGTGGGCGATGTTGAAGTTGAGCACAGCAAGCTTGGTGGCCTTGTTGGGGCCGAACATCGTGACCTTGGTTGCGGCATCGGCGTCCGTCAGCGAGCCATACACGCCATCGCAGTAGTCGAAGGACGCTTTGAGCGCGGCAACCAAGTCCGCCTTCGTGGTCTTGGTCTTCTCAGCGTCGCCCATCTTCTGCTCGCCATTGGCGTTGCCGCAGAGCGCCAGCTGCACATCAGCAATATGTCCGATCATCGCGCCATAAGTCTTTTCTGCCGGACTGGCTTTGAACGAATAGTCCGCTTCCGACATCTCGTCGGCGGCCTTGGTCAAGGTGCCCTTGATGCCGTTGTAAAAGTTCTTGGTATCGGTTGAGAGAGGGTTTTGAGCGTTGAGGGCTACGGCGCCGAGCAAAGCTCCCATCAGAGTGAGGGTCCAGATGCGATTCACGTGGTCTCCTTGGACAATTGGATTTCATGCAGAAGTATACAACAAGGGCCCTGGAACGCGCCTGGAGCGCCTTTACGTCTCCTTAGAAATGGATCGGCCGCCATCTGGTCTAAAGTGCGTGCAACACGTTCCTGGACCTTGCGCGGGAGATCTTTCAAGTCTTTCTCCGCCGCCTCGGTAAGCTCACAGGCCCAGGTCATGCTTCACATGGCTCCAGGGCAGGTTTTTGCCTTCCTTCGCCTGCCTGAGTCCGCGGCGCACCTTCTTTGCCTCCACCGGTGTGAGTGTGTCCTCCACGTCAGCCAGTTTCCTCGGTTTCATGGAGACGCGCCCGTCCTGGGCTGTCACCTCCACAAGATCGCCTTCTCGGAGCCTGTGGGTTTTGCGCGTTGTGCAGTACGGCTGGGCATGATTTCAGACTGACTGATTGTGGCCGGAAGCGCCGGCATGAACGGTCAAGGAACGCCCGTCGCGAGCAGGTGAACCTTGCCGCAGTTCACTCGTTCGGCCAAGCGGCAGTCTCCTCCCAGGGACGATACTCTTCGAGGCGCTGTGGCCGAGCTTGATAGCCCCGCCGATCACGCGCATCGAGTTCCGCGACATGCAGACGCTTGAGGTGTTCCTGGAGAGCCTGACGGATGAGGGCCGATCGGCTCACCTCTTGCCGCCGGGCTGCAATGTCGGCGGCCTTCAGGAGCTTTGCGTCGTCTGTATGATTTTCATTGTAGACTTCGCGACCGCCCTGTCTTCGGGCAAAGTCGGGCCGAATTCTAGCATGCATTCCGGCCCCGGCGCCGCCAGTCTCCGACTTGCCGACGATCCACCCAGTGGCGACGGTGAACGCTACGCCGTTAGTAGCAGGTGAACTCCCAGAAGCGACTTCTGGGCAATTAGCGTGCGAAAATGACTTCTTGTTCCTAATCCGGGCACGCTCCCTCGCACGCCATTTAGGGGAGGCCAAGTCCCGGAGAAAGCGAGAATCTCCATGAATCTACTCCGCTTCAGGCAGGCTGCCCCGATGGTCACGGCCCTCTTACTCATCCCGGCTTCCTTCGCGCAGGCACCAGGAGGCGACAAAGTCGATCTGGACGCCCTGGCCCAGATCAAGGCCGAGGCCTTCCAGCACTCGCAAGTGATGGAAAACCTTTTCTGGATGTCCGAGGTGTATGGTCCGCGCGTCACCAACAGCCGCAATCACAAACTCGCCGCCGAATGGGCTATGAGGCAGATGCAAGAGTGGGGACTTAAGAACGTCCACCTGGAAAAGTGGCCCTTCGGCTATGGGTGGCAGATCA
>Ga0182015_10002685_pt1 | contig 21012 bp, 18 predicted proteins | sample 712P3MmetaG_FD_120478 | JGI IMG/M metagenome (GOLD analysis project Ga0182015, IMG submission 120478) | Permafrost microbial communities from Stordalen Mire, Sweden - 712P3M metaG | ecosystem: Environmental > Terrestrial > Soil > Wetlands > Permafrost | place: Sweden: Stordalen | collected...
ATAATTGCGCAAGGAATTTCTTGTGCGAATCCGGCGCTGCTCAATCTCTCGGCAACTTCCGCATAGTTGTACCCGGGCATGTAGACCACAAAGGTCGATTCAGCGCCAGCCAGCCCTTTCCAGGGTGAATCGCACTTATCGGTGGCTCGATGGCCCGTCGTCAGCACAAGCGTGGACGAGGCTTGCCGGTGCGTGAGCGGTATGCCCACCGCAGCCGCCGCTCCAAGCGCTGAGGTTACCCCGGCAACAATCTCATAATCGATATTTGCCCGGCGAAGCGCTGCGATCTCTTCTCCGGCCCGGCCAAATACCAAGGGATCGCCGCACTTGAGTCGCACCACCTGCCACCCTGAAGCCGCCAGTGTCACCAGCAAAAAGTTAATCTCTTCCTGCCGGATGTTTTTACGCCCCGAGCGCTTGCCGACGTTCTGAACTTTGGCAGTGGGCGGAATCAGTGCCAAAATCTCAGGAGCTACCAGATCGTCATGAAGCACGACATCCGCCGCGCGCAACAGCCGTAGAGCTTTCACGGTAAGCAACTCGGGATCTCCCGGCCCGGCGCCCACCAAATACACCTTGCCGTTCATGCTGTCCTCCATTCAGCGTCCGCCAACTTAGTGTTCGCCAATTCAGCGTCCGGCAACTCAAGGTTCGCCAACTCAAGGTTCGCCAACTCGGCGCCTCCGGAGCCTTTCGCCAATGCGGCTTTCAAAGCCTCTCGGCTGGCGAGAGAGTGCAGCAACTCGCTCTTCCGTTCAGCCGAAAGATCGCTTGCCAGCACAAGCTTTCGCGTCTCCCCCAATTCCTCCACCCATTCGGCATATCCCGCGCCAAACTGCCGCTCCAGTTGTCGCCTGAGTTTTTGCGACAGAGAAGGACTTCTTCCGTTGGTCGAGATCGCAATCTGCAGATTGCCCCGGCGCACCACCGCCGGATAATAGAAATCGCAATATTCCGGAACGTCGACCACATTGCATAGCACTCCACGCCGTTGAGCTTCGCGATAGATAGTGGCGTTCAGAGTGCGGGACGCCGTCGCAACAACCGCGAGAAACGCTCCATCAAGATCCTTCGCTGCGAAAGCCCGGAGATCGAGCGTGATCTTTCCGGCTCTTGCCCATGCATTCACCGCAGCGCTGGCCTGCAATGCCACAACATGAATGCTCGCGCCCGTATCGAGCAGACCGCCGATCTTCGGTTCTCCGACCTTGCCAGCGCCAACCATGAGGCACCGTTTGCCTTCGAGCTTCGCAAACATGGGAAACAAGCTACTCATAATTACCTCCCGATCCTTTTTCAGCCTTCCAGTCCGGCTGGCACTCGTCCTTCCGGCACGTCCCGCGCCACAGCCTCTACGAACTCCCCGGCCAGGAAACCGCGCAGATCGGCGTCGCTGTAACGCGCAAAAAACTTCCGCAGATTCTCTTCCGGCTTGCCATCGGAAAGATATCTTCGCAACAGCCGCTCGATGGCCTCTGGAACCTCGGTCGCAAGGCACCGAAATCCCACGGGTCTTGCGACACTCTGATGCAAGCCGACCGCACCGCCCAGACAGAAGTAGTAAGCGTCGAGCATGCGGCCATCGACTTTGATCTTCTTGCCTTCAATTCCAATATCCGCGATCCAGTGTTGCCCACAGCTGTTGGGGCAGCCGGTTACGTGCAATTTCAGGTGCTGCTCAAAACCTGGGAGCCGAACTTCCAATTCCTCCACCAGCCAACGGGAAAAGCTCTTCGTTTCGGTGATGGCCAATTTGCAGAACTCGGTACCGCTGCACGCGATCGCTCCGCGCCAAAATGGAGACCCGCTCACCGGCAATCCGATCGCGCCTAACTCTTTCGCAAGCTCGTCCGTCTGCAAGCGCGGCACGTTCACGATGATCAAGTTCTGCATGTTGGTGGTGCGTAATTCGCCGCCAGCAAAGCGGTCTGCAAGATCGGCTGCGGCGTGCATTTGTTCGGGCGTAATCCTGCCCCGCAAAACCGTGGCTCCCACATAGCAGTATCCAGCCTGCTTTTGCGGGTGGATTCCGATGTGATCGCGATAAACATCGTCTGGAGGGCTCTCCGGAGTGGCAGGGTCGAAGTGAAATCCGATCCGCCGTTCAAGTTCGGTTTGAAAGTCCTGCGGCGTCCAGCCATGCTTCAGAAATAGAAATTTGAGACGTGCCCGTTCACGGTGCTCCCGCAGTTGATCCGAGTCGCGAAACAATTCAGCAATACCTCGGATCGCCGGCAGAACCTGATGCCAGCGCACGAAAGCGTTCAGCGGCGCGGCCAGATAAGGCTCGGTGGAAAGTCCGCCGCCCACGCGCAAGGAAAAACCGATCTCGGATTTATCCTGGATACGGCGTTCAACCGCCGTAAGGCCAATATCGTTTATCTCCGGATAGGGGCACCAAACGCGGCATCCGGTGATGGAGATCTTGAATTTTCGCGGCAGGTTGTAGAACTCGGCATTGCCGGCCAGCATGCGATCCGCTTCCAAAGCCAGGGGTGAAGCATCACAGATTTCGTCCGCATCCACGCCCGCGACAGGACAACCGGTGATGTTTCTCGTCACGTCGCCGCAAGCGCCCATCGTGTTTAGGCCAACGCGCCAGAGTTCTTCCAGAACCTCAGGCAGAGCTTCGATGGTGACCCAATGCAACTGAATGTTTTGCCGCACCGTCAGATCGGCAGTACCACGGGCGTAGAGGCGGGTAAGATTGGCGATCGCCCGCAGTTGATCGGATCGCAAAAGTCCGTTGGGAATTCGAATCCGCAACATGAAGAACGGCAGCGCCAGGCCCTGGCCATCTTTGCCGCCTACTACTCCCGCACCATCGCCCTGTGTGTAAACTCCCCACCAGCGGAAGTAGGTGCCAATCCATTCGGGAGGAATGGAAGCAAAGCCTTCTCGCGCAAAACGCCGAATCTCCGCCAGTCCGTCCCACGGATTCATGGCCCGCTTCAGCCGCTCCGCTTTTTGCGCTTTGGTTTCTTTGGTCGAGTCCGTCATTAAATGCCCCAAAAAGAAAAACCCACCGCCAGATGCTCTCTGGCGGTGGGTGGATAATTGCTGAGTTATAAAACTTCTAGGTCAGCAGCCCTCCCGCGCCAGGACGCACGCATGCACAACAACATGCACACATACAAATCTGGCGAAGATTGCCGAAACTGACCATATTAACGACATAGTAGATGAAGGGGTCCATCGGGTCAAATCGATATTAATGATGCTGGCTATCTGATAAGTCGATGGGTGAGTGTGCAGAACATTTTGTGCAAGACATTGCACTCGCGACGGTCCTAACGCCGAACTGGGCGATCAGTTCAATGTCTAGAATTTGCAGTGCCAGATTAGATCTCGATCGCGATGTTTGTCCATTGCTCTCTACGCAATCCCCGCAAAAACGACTAAACTTATAAGTTCCACGGTTCACCTCCGGTCAAGCCGTACGGACCCAGTGGTCTTGCGGCGATCTTCGTCAGGAAGGCCATCATGTCTCTAAATACTTTCAACAGCCGCTCTTCCCTCTCGGTCGGTAATAAGGAATACGAAATCTACCGCCTCGACGCGCTCGATAAACAGGGCATCAAGACTACGCATCTTCCCTTCTCCTTGCGCATCCTCCTCGAAAATCTGCTGCGCACCGAAGACGGCCGCAACGTAAAGAAAGAAGATATTCGCTCGATGGCGGCGTGGAACAAAACGTCCAGGCCTGACAAAGAAATCGCCTTCACGCCCAGCCGTGTATTGCTACAGGATTTCACCGGGGTGCCATGCGTCGTCGACCTCGCCGCCATGCGTGACGCCATGCGAGAACTCGGCGGCGATCCCGCACTCATCAATCCTCTGCAGCCGGTGGAACTGGTCATCGACCATTCCGTGCAAGTCGATGAGTTCGGCACCAGCGATGCCTTCGAAATGAACGCGCTGCTTGAATTCCAGCGCAACAAAGAACGTTATTCCTTCCTGCGCTGGGGCCAGACTGGATTCCGCAACCTCGCCATCGTCCCCCCTGATACCGGCATCGTCCACCAGGTCAACCTCGAATACCTCGCGCGCGTAGTTTTCGTGCAAGACACAAACGGCAAGAAAGTAGCCAGTCCCGACACTCTTGTCGGAACCGACTCTCACTCGACAATGATTAATGGTCTGGGGGTGCTGGGGTGGGGGGTCGGCGGGATTGAAGCGGAGGCTGCGATGTTGGGGCAGCCTGTGTCAATGTTGATTCCGCTGGTTGTCGGAGTGAAGTTAACCGGAAGGCTGCGCGAAGGTGCAACGGCGACAGATTTAGTTTTGACGATCACCGAGATGCTGCGCAAGCACGGCGTCGTCGGGAAGTTTGTCGAATACTTCGGCCCCGGGTTGCGGGATCTGCCCTTGGCCGATCGTGCAACCATCGCAAACATGTCTCCGGAGTACGGAGCAACGTGCGGAATCTTTCCGGTCGATAAAGAAACTTTGAAATATTTAAAACTCAGCGGACGCAGCGCCGGCCAGATTGCGCTGGTGGAAGCCTACTGCCGCGCGCAGGGCTTGTTTCACGACGAGAAAACTCCGGAGGCGGAATATTCCGAACTGTTGGCGCTCGATCTCAGCACCGTCGAACCCAGCCTTGCGGGGCCGAAGCGTCCGCAAGACCGCGTCATCCTTTCGCAGGCCGGAGAATCTTTTCAGAAGGCGCTCCCTTCACTGATTAAACCCAAGTCTTCAGCCAACGCGGCAGCGCCTTTGCCAGTTGCGTCCGGAAGCGCGCCTTCGGGAAGCGCTCCGCGCCAGATGGATCGCTGGGAGCAGGAAGGCGGAAGCCCCACTGCGGTTGGCGTGGAGGATCCCGATGTCGAAGCTCACGTCCAGCTCAGCGTTAAAAAGTCTCTAAAGCACGGTAGCGTGGTCATCGCGGCGATCACTTCCTGTACCAACACTTCGAATCCTTCGGTCATGATCGGCGCAGGATTGGTGGCGAAGAAAGCTGTCGAGAAAGGCTTGTCAGTTCCTCCATGGGTGAAGACTTCGCTTGCGCCGGGATCGAAAGTGGTGCGCGATTATCTGGAGAACGCGGGTCTCTCGCCGTATCTGGAGAAGCTCAAGTTCCACATCGTCGGCTACGGTTGCACCACTTGTATTGGCAACTCCGGACCTTTGCCGGCCGAAGTTTCGCAGGCGATCGACGAAAAAGATTTGGTGGTCGCGTCGGTGCTTTCCGGCAATCGCAACTTCGAAGGCCGCATTAACTCCGAGGTGCGTGCCAATTACTTGATGTCGCCTCCACTGGTGGTGGCATTCGCCTTGGCCGGACGTATCGACATCGATTTGCGCAAGGAGGCCATCGGCAAGGGCAAAGACGGCCAGCCAGTCTATCTCGCGGATATTTGGCCAACGCAGCGCGAGGTGGAAGATGCGATCGAGCAGTCGGTAACCGCCGAAATGTTCGCCAAGAGTTACTCGGAGGTGTTTGCCGGCGATGATCGCTGGCGCGGTCTCTCCGTGCCGAAGGGTCAGACCTACGCGTGGGAAAAAGGCTCCACCTACATCCGGCGCGCTCCTTATTTCGACGACATGAAGATCCAACCGTCGCCCATCGAGGACATTCACTCTGCCCGCGTACTAGCGGTATTGGGAGACAGTGTGACCACCGACCACATTTCTCCCGCAGGATCGATCAAAAAAGACGGCCCCGCAGGAAAATATCTGCAGGAGCACGGCGTGAAGCCCGCCGACTTCAACTCCTACGGCTCGCGGCGCGGGAATCATGAAGTCATGGTCCGGGGAACTTTCGCCAACGTGCGCCTGCGCAACAAACTTGTCAGCGTGGAAGGCGGATTTACACGGCATTTGCCGACGAACACTGAAATGTCGATCTTTGACGCTTCCCAGAAATATCAGGCGGAAGGAACGCCGCTCATTATTCTCGCCGGCAAAGAATACGGATCGGGCTCCTCGCGCGACTGGGCAGCGAAAGGGCCGCGGCTGCTTGGCGTTTCCGCGGTGATCGCGGAAAGCTACGAGCGCATTCATCGCTCGAATCTGGTCGGCATGGGCATTTTGCCGTTGCAGTTTGCTCCCGGCGAGAATGCCGAATCCCTCAAGCTGACGGGTGAAGAAGTGTTTGAGATCAGCGGCGTTCGCAATCTGATCGAGCGCTATTCTTCCAATCAAAAAGTGAAGGTCCGCGCGCATCATGGAGCGGCGGACGCCTCGTCCGCCCGAAAAGATGTGGAGTTTGAAGCTCTCGTCCGTATCGACACGCCGCAAGAAGCGCTCTACTATGCGAACGGCGGAATTCTGCAGTATGTGTTAAGGCAGTTGCTGGCGGGGAGGGAACAGGCTGTGGGGGTATGAATCCGCAGTGCAGCGGCAACTCTATGAACAAAATTCCTATCAGTCCCAAGACAGTGTCGGCAGAAACCATCGCCCGTCTTGCCGATCAGGGGAAAGACATATCCCGCTTCTTCACCAACGCTGGCCGAATGATGGCTCCAATCCAGCGCATAAACGTCGATCTCGCGCTGGCATGTTAGAAGAACTGGACCGGAGCGCGTGCGATTGAACATCAGGTGCCAGTCCGTGGTCAAAACCCTCATCCGCTCAGCGCTCGAACAGCAGTACCTCGCACGCGAGCATCGCAACCTCCATCGCGTTGTGTACGGCTCGAACAATTGATACAGAGGCGAGCGGTGCGGCACGGCTGAAGCCGCGCCCTTTCAAAGCGCGCTCATTCAAACAGTGTCGTTTCTGTGCACGCGGACTATCTTCGCCAACGCTCGGCGGCTTTTGGAGAGTAACGGCCAACGGCATGGCTGTTACTACCTGAGCCTTCGTGCCCTTAGTGGTTTTTCGCTCTTCATTGTCGCACAAGAAAATCCAGAATGTCCCTCGGCTCCGGCCGAGCGGTGTAGTCTTCGTCCGCATTCGCGTAGAGGATCAGCCCAGTCCGGTCGATGATGTAGGTTGCCGGAATCGGTAGCTCCCAACTGTCATCGCCGTTCACCAGCGGAAGATTCACGAACGAACGCTGGTAGATGGATTTTTGTTCGTCGGAAATGCGGTAGGTCAGGCCGAATTGACGGGCGACTCGGTTGCCAGGATCGGAGAGCAGCGGGAATCTAAGCTTGTGCTGGTCTCGCATAAAGTAAGACTGCTTGACGGTTTGCGGCGAGATAGCAGCGAGGGTTGCGCCGGCATGAGTGAGTTCGGGAAGAATAAGGTTCATAGCTTCGAGTTGCGCCACGCAAAACGGACACCAGCGTCCTCGGAAGAAGTGGAGAACGAGGCGGGAGTTGGATAAAAGATCGGCGGAGGAGACGGGCTTGCCGTCTTGATCTTCGAGTTGAAAGTCGGGAACCTTCGCACCGACGGGAAGAGAATTCGCGGCTAGATTTTTTTCTTTCAGGTCGGCGATAGCGCGGGCGTGGATGGCTTGGGTTTCGGCAGGAACGTATTTCGTGATGGCGTCCTTGCGCTCGGCTAGGATTTCGCGTAGCGGCCGGAGATCAGTGTTCTCGCCGGCTTCTTGGAGGGAGCGCCATTTCATAGGATATGCGGTCAGTGGCCGGCTAAGCCGTTTACATTCCTGGCATTTTCATCCCGGCCATTCTGCGGGCGAAACTCGGTTTGCCCATCTGCTTGAACATTTTTTTCATCTGCGCGTACTGGCGAAGAAGGTTGTTCACTTCCTGAACGCTAGTTCCAGAGCCGCGGGCGATGCGTTTGCGACGGCTGCCGTTGATCACTTCGTGATGATTGCGCTCATGCATGGTCATGGAATTGATGATGGCCTCGACCCGGTTGATCTGCTTTTCGTCGACGTTGTCGGCTGCCTTTTGCAGGCCGGAAAATGGGCCGATTGAGGGCAGCATGCCGATGAGGCTCTTCATCGATCCCATCTTTTTTACCTGGCGAAGCTGGTCACGAAAATCTTCGAGCGAGAAGCCGTCGCCGGTGAACGCTTTCTTGGCCATCTCCTCGGCTTTTTTCTTGTCGATCTGCGACTCGGCGCGCTCGATGAGCGAAAGGATATCGCCCATGCCGAGAATGCGCGAGACGATCCGATCCGGATGGAACGGTTCGAGCGCGTCATATTTTTCGCCGACGCCGATGAACTTGATCGGCTGCCCGGTGACTTGCCGGATCGACAGCGCTGCGCCGCCGCGGGCATCGCCATCCATTTTGGTGAGCACGACGCCGGTGAGCGAAAGTTTTTTGTGGAACTCTTCGGCGGAGCGCACCGCGTCCTGGCCGGTCATGGCATCCGCCACAAACAGAATTTCGGACGGATTCAGCAGCTTCTTCAACGACTGCATTTCGTCCATCAGCTCGTCATCGATGTGAAGGCGTCCAGCGGTATCGACAATGAGTACGTCGCATCCGGAAACCACAGCCTCGCGGCGCGCTTCTTTCACCAAACGTTCGACCGCCTGGGTGAGCTGCGCGGGCGTGCTGGCCTCGCCGACCTGGCCTTCGTAAATTTGCGCCTTTACGGCCTGCGCGACAATTCTCAACTGTTCGCGCGCCGCGGGGCGGTAAACGTCCACCGAAACCAGCAGCGGACGATGCCCGCCAACTTTGAACCAGTGCGCCAGCTTGCCGGAAGTGGTGGTCTTGCCGGAACCTTGCAGCCCAGCCATGAGCACAACCGTGGGCGGCTGCGAAGCAAACTTCATGCGCGCAGTGTCTTTGCCAAGGGTCTCGACCAGTTCGTCGCGAACAATCTTGATGACCTGTTCGCCGGGAGAAAGCGCGGTCAGCACTTCCTGTCCAACCGCTTTCGCCTGAATGCGGTCGATTAGGTCCTTGACGACTTTGAAGTTGACGTCGGCTTCGAGCAGCGCGAGGCGGATCTCGCGGAGGGCCTCGGCGATATTTTCTTCGCTAAGGCGAGCCTGCCCGCGAAGGGACTTGAACGCGCGTTGTAGTTTTTCCTGAAGATTCTCGAACATAATTATAGAGTGATGATTAAGAATGATTTTAACAGTATGGGTCTGCGACAGTATGGGTCTGCGGCTTCGCTTCCGCTTTTAGATTCCCGCCTCCACTCCCAGATACCGCAGGAACATCCTCGGCACTTCACGCTGCAGTTGAGCTTCCATGTCCGGCAGGAAGCGATCGTAGACGTTGGCATGCCGCGGAAGAACGAAGATGCCCGACGCTAAAAGGCCGACCGCTAGAAGCGCGAGCTTCACGGCGGATTCAGGGTTGGGATGATGAATTTCGTTGCGGCGGGAAAGAAGGATTGTTGCTACATCGTTTAGGGTTTTCCATCCAAGTTCGTCGCACTTGCGAGTAAATCCGGCATCGGGATGCTGCAGCGCGAATAAAAGATAAGCGCAGGACGCGACTCGATGTTACAGCGATACGCCTCGTGCTGCGTGGCCTTGCAGCAGAAATGTCTTGGGAAGCTTGCCCTCGCCGCAGAGCTTGAACGAGCCGAAGTCTTTGAACCATGGCCCTTCGGGGACATTCGGCTTCAGATCGATCCAGATTCGCAGTTTGTTCAAGTCTTCAAGACTGATGTTGCGGTCGTGCATACGTTCGACGAGATGGTCGCGGAGGGCGGTGGGAAGGCGCGACCAGCTTTCGATCTGCTGCATGGTTCACCAATAAAGTGACCAGAAATCATTCGAGTCACTCGCCGAAGACGAAGCGGCCCAGTTCATTGCCCAGTTGCTTCACTTCCGCCGGATCGTTGGCGGCGCGGAAGCGTTCAGCCAGTTGGAAGAATGCTTTCTCTTTTTGCTGGGCGGCGGCGATGCCTTGTTCGATGAGTTCGACCAAGACTCGGTTTTCGCTGAGGGCGCGTTGCTTCGCGATCGTGTCCACTTGTTTTGCGATTCTTGGTGGCAGCGTTACACTGCGGCGGACTTGACTGGAGCGGGCTCGCTTGGTGGCTGGCATGGTGACACCAGTTTACACCAGACTGGTGCATATACCTAGACTTTCGGCCTGACCATCTCAAATCGCTGGGTCGTCCGCGTGTATTGCATGCCTCCCATGCGGCCGATCAGATCGAGCGAATTCCGGTCCAGCCTTCCATCCTTAAGATGGGCGTCATTCAGATGAATCGAGACGATCTCCCCGATCACAAGGCTGCTGCCGGTTGGCGAAGTGGAAAAATCAACAATCTGATGCAGTTTGCATTCGAAGTTCACAGGCGATTCCGCCACTCGCGACGGTTTCACGATTCTGGATGGCGCCGGAGTTAGTTTCGCGAAATCGAATTCGTTCACGGACGAATCATATTCTCCGCTGGTTAGATTCATCTTCTCTGCAAGCTCATAAGTAACGATGTTGACCACGAATTCCGTTGTTTCGCGAATATTCCGAAGAGTGTCTTTCGCTTCGCCCTGGCTCGCCTCCGGAGCCTTGGAAGGCCGAAGGCCTGGCGCAAACGCCAGCAGCGGAGGATTGGCGCAGACCGCATTGAAAAAGGAAAATGGCGCCAGATTCGGTTGCCCCGAAGCGCTGACGGTGGAAACCCATGCAATCGGCCGGGGCGCAACGGAGCTGATCAGGATGTTGTAAAACTCGCTGTGTGAAAGTTCGGATGGGCTAACGATCATTTACTCGAGTATATCCGTGCTCGAACATATCCGTGATCGAGTATGTCCGTAGCGCGCTGCTGATTTCCTACTGCACTTAGCTTATTGCTCCCGAGCAAATATTTCCTTCGCAGCCAGCACCGTATTCGATTGGATGGTCACCGTGTCTTCCACGTTCTGCGCGTAGCCTCCGGCGAATGTCACCATCACCGGGATGTTACGCGCCCGCGCCACGCGGAACACAAGTTCATCCCGCTTCTTCAGTCCATCGATGGTCAGGCAGAGGCCGCCAAGCTGATCTTCTTTATACGGATCGGCGCCCGCCAGATAGCACAGCAACTCCGGCTCGAACTGGCGCAGGCCCGAGCTCAGAGCGTTATCGAGCCACGCAAGATATTCGTCATCACCAATGCCATCGGGCAGATCCACGTCAATCGACGACGGCGGTTTCACCATCGGGTAGTTGTGGTGCTGGTGCAGCGAGATGGTGAACACGTCGCCTGCGTTAGGATTCTTTCGCCGGATTCCTTGTGTCGAAACCGGCGATGTCGAAAGCGGAGAAGTCGAAACCGGCGACCCCGTGGCCGACGGCAGCGGATTCCGAGGTACGCGCTTCCCGGCAAAAATCGCCGCAGTGCCGTTGCCGTGATGAACGTCGCAATCGACGGTCATTGCGGTGCGAATGTTGCCGTCCCGCTGCAGGCTGCGGATGGCAACGGCCACATCATGAATCATGCAGAAGCCTTCGCCATGATCCGGAAAGGCATGATGGAAACCACCGCCGATGTTCACCGCTGCCCCGTCAATCAAAGCGTGCCTCGCTGCCAGCATTGACCCGCCCGCGGCCAGCCAAAACGCCTCCACCAATTCATGCGAAAACGGAACCTCAAGCGCGAGTTCTTCGTGCGCACTCAATGTTCCGGTCGTCAGCTTGTCGACATATTCCGGCGTATGCACGAGAAGAATGTCATCGTCTGTGGCAGGTTGCGGCTCCAGAAAATCAGCGGGGTCGGCGATGCCGCGCTCGATCAGCCGGTCGTGGATGCGCCGATATTTTTCCGCGGGAAAAACATGTTCACCGATCGGCAGGTAGTAAGCGTCGCTATAGATCAGCTTGAAAGGCAGCATGAGCGTTCGCTTCCATGATACTGCTGGGGAGCCGTTATGATTCGTCTCGTCGATACGCGGGGTGGAACGAAGTGGGGCTGATGCTCTTACTCTGCCGCGATTTGCAGTTTTACTTTTTCCGGCTTGCCTGAATCGTTGGCGCGAGCATCGATCTTCTGACCGGCACAATCGCGCCCTTGGCGGGATCGGTGGCGGCATTGGCGCGGGTCAGCACTTCCTGCTGGATGTATTGCACGAACTCCTGAATCTGGCGCTGCATCTCTTCCATGCGCTCGCGCATTTGGAGAATGATGGCCATGCCGCTGATGTTCACGCCCAGGTCTCGCGCCAGCGACAGGATGAATTCAAGCCGCTGCAAATCTTCGTCCGTGTAAAGCCTGGTATTCCCCTCGGTGCGCGACGGCTTCAGCAGCCCCTCCCGCTCATACAGCCGCAAAGTCTGCGGATGGATACCATACATCTCGGCAACGCTCGAGATCATGTACGCGCCCTTGGATTTGCGTTTCGTCATAATTCTTATGAGGCGAAGGTATTCACCGATTCTAGAGCAGGCGCGCTCTTCTTGCTAATTCCAGGTGAAGATTCCCGCCAAACCCTGGTCAAAGTCCGGCATCGAACGTATGGAGGTAATAACTAATGGATCATAATGATACTTTGAGCGTGATGGAAAATCTTATCGAAACCTGCAAAGACGGCCAGAAGGGCTATCAGGATGCCGGGTCTCACGCGAAACGTTCGGACTTGAAGACTTATTTCGACGAGCAGAGCCTGGAGCGCGCCCGTTTTGCCGGCGAACTGCAAGAGGAGCGCATTCGGCTGGGCAAATCGGACAAAAAGGATTCCGGGTCGGTATCGGCGTCGCTCCACCGTGCGTGGATTGATACCAAGGTCAGCATGGGGGCAGGCGACACAGCCATTCTCGAGTCTGTGGAAGCCGGTGAGGACAGAGCCAAAGAAGCCTACCAGAAGGCTGTGACTGCGGATCTGCCCGAAAACATCGCGCAGATCGTTCGCCGGCAGGCGGCCAGTGTACAAAAGGCTCACGATCAAGTGAAGAGCTTGCGGGACGCGGCGAAGGCGGCCGCGTAAGCCGAAGTTCGCAAGTAGAAGAATGAAAGAGGACGGAGCTGATCCGTCCTCTTTTATTTTGAGTGAAAGGTTCGCTACGCGGTCGGCTGCGGCTTCTCTTGACGAATTACCGCCCATCCTTCGGGCCTTAGAAGGTGATTTACCGCGTAAGCGACAAATCCCGCCACTATCAGGATCATGCCAAACTGGAACGAACTCATGTTCCACACCTGTTCATGCTCGCTGCGAATGACGGAGAAAGCCAACAGCAGCATGGGTGGAATGCCAATCGCAATGGCTCCGAACAATCCTCCCGGAACGCGGAATGGACGCGGTAGGTCGGGCTCGCGGAAGCGCAAAACCGCCAGTGCGATAAATTCGAGCATCAGGCTGCAGCCGTAAAGAAGAATATCCAGTGTGACCAGGCGCGCAAAGCCCAACCCAAGGCACATGGCCCATCCTGCCGCCAGTGCAAGAATTGCGACCCACGGCGCGCGCGACTTCTTTTGAAGCTTGGCGAAAATTCCCGGCAGCATGCCATCCTGCGCCATCGCCAGCGGCAGGCGCGAATAGCTCATGACGAGCGCATTAAACATGCCGAAGGCGCTGATCACTCCGCCCAGAACGACTCCGATCCGCAACAGCGGCCCGCCCACCAATCCCGCCACTTCCGCCCACGAACCGGTCTCCCATGCGGTGGACTTCAATCCGGTCATCCACATGGCAGCGAAGGGCAGCACATATGTCACGGCCACAATCGCAACCGCCACCAGCATGGCCCGGGGATAAGTCCGCTGTGGCTTCTCCACTTCCGTCGCAATCGTAGACGCGTTATCCCAACCCATGTAGTTCCACATGCAGATCAGCAGCCCGCCTAGGATGTCGACTGTAGAAGTCGTCGGCTTGGTCACCGCATTCGCCAGCGCGCCCAGCTTGAATGGAGCGATCAAGACAATTGCCACGAACGGCGCCGACAATGCAAAGAACAGCCACAGTGAAGTCAGCGAAACTACTTTGACACCGGCAATGTTTAGCGCCGCGCAGGCCACCACCACGGCGAGCGCAACCCACCATCCTCGATTGTTCTCCTGGAACCACGGGAACATCCGCGTGAGATAGGCGACGAACAGCGTCGGATAAATCGCCATATCGAAAATGGACGCTACCAGCGAAAGCCACGCCTCCTGAAATCCCCAGAAATTTCCCATGGCTCGGCGCACCCACGCGTAATAACCGCCCTCGTAGGGCAGCGCGCTCGAAAGCTCGCCAATCATGAACGCCGTAGGCAGGCTCCAGAGCAGCGGGGTAAGCAGCAGAATGAGGATCGCTCGTCCATAACCGGCGCCGTGGACGATATCTTCCGTTCCATAGGTCCCGCCCGACACCATGAAGAATGTCGCTGCTACCAGCGGCCACAAGGTGAGGCGAACGAATCGTTTCTTGGTGGGGGTCCGGTTGGGAATGGCTGCGAAAGGTTGAGGATTCTCTGTTTGTTGAGGCGCGCGGCTAGCTGTTGCCAATTTCGATGTGTTCCTCCTCAGGCGACTCACTCTCAGCTACTCCGCAGCGGGCTGGATTTCGTTAACGTCGTTTACTCTTACGTCGGCGAAAAACGTTGCTCGAGCTTTCTGGTTGGATTAGATTCCAGAAATTCCGCTGGAGTTAGTTCGCATTGTTGAGATTACGGGAATTTCCGCGCGATGCAAGAAAATTCTCAAATAATTTCGACAAAAGTTTCTAACCGCGAGGAGTACGGAGGTAACGCGGGCCGCGAAGAGCAGAGTGCGGCTATAATTTTCTGCCCGGCATGGTGAGGCGACACTGCTCTTGCGAACGCAACTCGCAATGACTATTATTTCGTCGATTCCCAAGGAGGGTTCATGAAACAGTCTTTTCTTGTCGCAACACTACTCGTGACTGCAATTGCAACGTTCGCAATTCAGCCATCCCAGGCCCAAAATGCTTTCACACCCGACCAGGTGAAATGGGGGCCTGCCCCACCATTTATCCCGGCAGGAGCGCAGCTTGCAGTCCTCGAAGGCAATCCCATGGCTTCATCCGGCGACTACACAATCCGGCTCAAGATGCCCGATGGCTACAAAATCGCGCCGCATACTCATCCTGCCCGCGAAAACGTCACGGTGCTATCGGGCACTCTCAAAGTCGGTATGGGAGACCAGTTCGACGCGAGCAAGATGATGAGCTTCGGGGCCGGCAGCTTCGCCTATCTCGACCCCAGCATGCACCACTACGCCGGAACTTCGGGAGAAACCGTGATTCAAATCCACGGACAGGCTCCCGTGAAGTTTAACTACATCAATCCGGCCGACGACCCCACGCCCAAGAACTGAGAAGCCCGATAAGGCTCGATTCCTTGTCATCCTGAGGCCCGCGCTCTTTGCGGGTCGAAGGACCCGTGCAATTTGCCGGGAATTACATAGGTCCTTCGCTTCGCTCAGGATGACAATACTTGTGGGGATCTAGACTTTCTTCCACAGCTCTTCCCGCGGGTCTTCGGGATTCAGCTTGGCCAGCTCGCGCAGCAATTCCTTTGTCCGCTCATCGCGCGGCATGGGCACCGTCACCGTGATCTCGACAATCTCGTCCCCGCGCACACCGTCTTTCGTGGCCGAAGGCACGCCTTTCTCCCGCAAGCGCAACTTCTGTCCCGACTGTGTTCCGGGAGGAATCTTCAGCAGCGCGCGCCCATCGATCGTCGGTACTTCAATCTTCGCGCCCAGCGCCGCCTCGGTGGCGTTCACCGGCACCGTCAGATAAATGTCATCGCCCTCGCGCCGGAAAACAGGATGCTCTTCCGTACGGATAATCACGTACAAATCGCCCGCAACTCCACCATGCGACCCGGCATTTCCCTTGCCCGCCAGCCGAATCCGCTGCCCGTCACGCGTACCAGCCTTAATGCGTACTTCCATCGGCTCGGTGCGGCTCACCGTCCCCTCGCCGTGGCATGTGGGGCAACTGGAAATATTCTTTCCCGTGCCCTGGCAGCGCGGACACGCCACGTTAAACTTCATGCGTCCGCCGGTCTGCGTGATCTGCCCCGTCCCATTGCACTCGGGACATTTCCCCGGCGCCTCAATGTATCCCTGTCCGTGACAGCTCGTACAAACATCCTGCCGCGAGATATTCAGCCGCATCACGCCGCCGCGGATCGCCGTCCAGAAGGGTACGTTGACCTGATATTCGAGATCGCTGCCCGCTTCCGGTCCAACGTCGGTCGCGGTTCCGCGCCCGCCGCCGAAGATTCCCGAGAAGATGTCGCGAAACCCACCGCCTCCGCCCGATCGCCGCCGCCCGGCACTATCCGCTAAATCCGAGAAATCGAATCCGCCAAAATCAAACGGAACACCCTGGCCGCCGCCCGCACCACCGCCAGGAAATCCTCCCGGCGCGCCGCCACCGGCGAATCCACCCTGCCCGCCGCCGCGCGCGTAAGCCTCGGCCGTCGCCGGATCGATGTTGTCGGAATAGAATCCGACCTGATCGTAAATCTTCCGTTTCTTCGGATCGCTCAGAACGTCATTCGCTTCGGAGAGCGCCTTAAACTTCTCCTCCGCGCCCTTGTCCCCGGGATTCACGTCCGGGTGGTACTTGCGCGCCAGCTTGCGAAACGCCTTGCGAATCTCCTCCGCGGACGCGGATTTCTTCACGCCGAGAATTTCGTAAAAATCCTTTTTTGTTGTGGTTGCCATTAGAACAGCTTGTCAGAACTGCTTATCAGAACCGCCAGTCAAAACCGCCATCAGAACCGTGTGTCATCCTGAGCGAAGCTTCCCTTCGCGATAGCCAAGGGAAACGCAGTCGAATGATCTCTTTAGCTAGCGGGAAGCTCCTTTAATTCGGAATCCTCTGCTTCTCCTCCTGTAATACGATCAGCGGCTCGGCTTCCCCGGCGTCTTCATACACCGGAATCCGCCACGCGCCCATCGGGGTAGAGACCAGAACCCGCCACCGTCTCTCATCTTCCGCCAGACTCACAAAATAAGTCTCGTCATTCACCTGAAAATCCATCTTGTTCCCTCCGCCACAGCGCCTGAAGGCGCATTCATGATTCATCGTCAAGCGTCACGCCTGAAGGCGTAACCTGATACCAAGCTCTACGGTCGAAACCTTTGACTTGTTCATTCGCCGCCCTGGCTACTGCCCCCGAAACATAAGGCGCGGGCAAGAGTGCCCGCGCCACACGTTTCAAGCTGAAAGCTGACGGCTGACGGCTGACGGCTGACAGCTTACTTCTTGTCTTCCACATCGACGTACTCTGCGTCGATGACGCCTTCATCTTTCTTCTGCTTTTGGCTGCCGCCCGCGCCATTCGTCCCCGGACCAGCCGCACCATCCGTCGACCCAGCGCCCGGAACCGCACCTGTACCCGGCCCACCTGCACCCGGCGTCGGCTGGGCCGCTTTATACATCTCTTCGGCCAGCTTGTGCGAAGCCTTCGTCAGGTTTTCGCGAGCCTTTTCCATCTGCGCCTTGTCGTTCGATTCCAGCGCTTTCTTGGCATCGGCCACAGCATTCTCCACATCGCCACGCTCCGAGCCCGAGATCTTATCTCCCTGCTCCCTGAGCATTTTCTCGACGTTGTACAGCATGCTATCCAGCTGATTCTTGGCGTCGATGGCCTCGCGCTGAGCTTTATCCTCAGCCGAGTGCGCATCGGCTTCCTTCGCCATGCGCTCGACCTCTTCCTTCGACAATCCAGAAGACGACGTAATCGTAATCTTCTGATCCTTCTGCGTAGCCGTATCCTTCGCGGTCACGTTCAGAATGCCGTTGGCGTCGATGTCGAACGTCACTTCAATCTGCGGCACGCCGCGCGGAGCCGTCGGAATTCCCGTCAAGTGGAACTTGCCGAGAGTCCGGTTCTGCGCCGCCAGCGGCCGTTCGCCTTGCAGCACATGCACCTCAACCGACGTCTGACTGTCCGCCGCCGTCGAGAACGTCTCCGTCTTCCGCGTCGGAATCGTCGTATTGCGCGGAATCATCGGAGTCGCTACCCCACCCAGCGTTTCAATCGCCAGCGTCAGCGGAGTCACATCCAGCAGCAACAGATCTTTCACCTCGCCGCCGAGCACGCCGCCCTGAATCGCCGCGCCAATGGCCACCACTTCATCGGGATTCACTCCCTTGTGGCCTTCCTTGCCAAACAGATCCTTTACCAACGCTTGAATCCGCGGCATACGCGTCTGTCCGCCGACCAGCACCACTTCGTTGATCTTGCTCGCATCCACGCCCGCATCCTTCATGCACTGCTTGCAGGGTCCCACCGACTTCTGGATGATGTCTTCCACCATGCCTTCCAGCTTGGCTCGCGTCAGCTTCTTCACCAAGTGCTTCGGCCCGCCGGCGTCCGCCGTAATGAACGGCAGATTGATCTCCGTCTCCATGGTGGTCGAAAGCTCAATCTTCGCCCTCTCGGCCGCGTCGCGCAGCCGCTGCATCGCCATCTCATTGCCCTTGCCACGCAGATCGAGCCCTTCATCCTTCTTGAATTCATCAATCAGCCAATCGACGATCCGCTGATCCAGATTGTCGCCGCCCAGGTGCGTGTCACCATTGGTGGCCTTGACTTCAATCACGCCCTCGCCGACTTCCAGAATCGAAATGTCGAACGTGCCGCCGCCAAAGTCATAGACGGCAATCGTTTCATCCTTACTCTTGTCCAGCCCGTACGCCAGCGCCGCCGCCGTGGGCTCATTGATAATGCGCTTCACTTCCAGACCGGCAATCTGCCCGGCATCTTTCGTAGCCTGCCGCTGAGCGTCGTTGAAGTACGCCGGGACGGTGATGACCGCCTCGCTCACCTTCTCGCCCAAATAATCTTCCGCAGCCTTCTTCAGCTTCTGCAAAATCAGCGCCGAAATCTGCGGAGGCGTGTGCTCTTTCCCCTGCGCCAGCACCGCCACATGGTCCCCCGACTTCACCACCTTATAAGGGACCATCTTGATCTCTTCCTGTACCTCGTCGAACCGGCGTCCCATAAACCGCTTGATGGAAAACACCGTGTTCTCCGGATTGGTGATCGCCTGCCGCTTCGCCACCTGCCCCACCAACCGCTCTCCAGTCTTGGTAAACCCAACCACGGAAGGCGTAGTTCGCCCTCCTTCTTCATTAGGGATCACTTTGGGCTCGCCGCCCTCCATCACCGCCACGCAAGAATTGGTGGTTCCCAAGTCAATTCCAATAATCTTGGCCATAATCCGTCTCCTTCAGAAGTCTTTGATTCCACTAAGTACTTTAAAATCAATCAATCCATGATTGCCAACAAGTCCATGCTAAGACTTGAGTGGAATGCTGTCAAGGTTTAGATGCGGCGGTGAGGAGGGCGGATGCAGATCATACGGCACTAACTTCCGATTGACGTAATGAAAAGCCGATAGTAGGCTCCCGCTTTGCCAGATGGAGGGCCAAGCTTTGATTTGGGAGAAGCGAATATCTCATCCCGGGCTCAAGATGTTCCGCGTAGTTCGGGGGCGCGACCCAGCCACAGTAGAACTCATGGCTAATCTCCAACTTCAGCGTTGGGAGGAGCGTTGGGGCAAGATCGAACTGGCCAGTAGCAAGCGCAGGAAGGAAGAGGAAGCTGCGAAAGTCAGTTTTCAAAAGAAGGAGTTGGCTCTACTGCGCACACGAGAAGCTGAGCGACAGCAAAAGGCGTTAGAGCAAATTCTACTCGACGGAATAGAAGTCGACTCAGTTCTGGACTGGGAGAAGTTGAAGGACAGGTCCGGCTTTTCAGAGCCGCAACCAACAGGGAAGTCGCCAATAGTGGGGATGCCGGAGCCGAGAAACGATGCCGTCGAGTTCCGGCCGGTGTTGAATCTCCTGGATCGGCTGATACCGAATAGCCGTTCCAGAAGGGCAGCCGAGGCCGAACAGCGTTTTCTAAATGCCAAGCGTGAGTGGACGGCGAAAGACCAACAAATCCGCGATGCCAATGCGAAACAGCAGACCGAATACGAAACCAGCCTGAGGCAATGGATCGCAAAGAGAACATCGCATGCTACGACGCTGGCCGGGCAACATGCGGAAGTGGAGGCTAAGAAAGCGTCTTACGAATCGAAGGATCCAGATGGCTTGGTCGAATATTGGTCGCAGGTACTCTTCGCCTCCGAATACCCTGAAGGATTTCCCAAATCGTTCTCACTGGACTACGTACCCGAGACGGAAACCTTGGTCATAGAGTATGCGCTCCCAGATATCGAAAGCCTGCCTCGTCTAAAGGAGTTGAAATACATAGCGGTTCGGGACGAACTTAAAGAAATTCCAGTCTCCGAAGCATGGCTAAACCGGACCTATGAGAGCGTTCTATATCAAGTCTGCCTCCGTACGGTCCACGAGACATTCCAATCGGATGTGGTCAATGCTCTTTCTCTGGTTGTTTTCAATGGCTGGGTAAATTACGTCGACAAGGCGAACGGCCAGGAAGTCAACGCCTGCGTGTTATCTATTCAGACCACAAAGGACGAATTTTCAAAATTGAACCTAGCCCAGGTCGATCCGAAGGCGTGCTTCCGAAACTTGAAGGGAGTCTCGGGGAGCAAACTTGCAAGTCGCAGCGCCGTGAGGCCGATACTGCAACTCAACAAGGAAGACAAACGGTTCGTACCATCCCACGATGTAGCGTACACACTCGACGACTCCTTCAATCTCGCGGCTATGGATTGGCTAGATTTTGAAAACTTGATTAGAGAAATCTTCGAAAAGGAATTTAAGTCAAACGGCGGTGAGGTAAAAATAACGCAAGCGAGCCGAGACGGGGGTGTTGACGCAATCGCATTCGATCCCGATCCGATCCGCGGCGGCAAGATTGTAATTCAGGCGAAGCGCTACACGAACACGGTCGGAGTTTCTGCAGTTCGTGACCTGTACGGCACAGTGCATAATGAGGGCGCAACTAAGGGTATCCTTGTCACCACATCGATCTACGGACCGGACGCCTACGAGTTCGCTAAGGGAAAACCTTTGACGTTGCTGAACGGCAGCGAGCTACTCTATCTTTTGCAGAAGCACGGTCACCGGGCCAAGATTGATTTGGTAGAGGCCAAGCGCCTGGAGGCCGAACGGCGAGAGTCCGATCATCAATCGTAGAGCTGGCCGACCCGCCTCTTTCTGTCCCGATCCCCTTATGCCCGCTGCGCGATTCTGTTGATTCACCCCACTCTTCCCCTTACCCTTAAACCCAAAGACCCAACCACAACCATCGAAATCCGCGACGCGTCCTTGGAGGCCAGAACCCAAAAGCAACTCCAAGCCACCGGCTCCAGCA
>Ga0182015_10002688_pt1 | contig 20993 bp, 26 predicted proteins | sample 712P3MmetaG_FD_120478 | JGI IMG/M metagenome (GOLD analysis project Ga0182015, IMG submission 120478) | Permafrost microbial communities from Stordalen Mire, Sweden - 712P3M metaG | ecosystem: Environmental > Terrestrial > Soil > Wetlands > Permafrost | place: Sweden: Stordalen | collected...
CGCACCGCAAGCCGCGCGCGCGCGAGCCACGAGCGTGCTGAGCGAGCTGCGCGACGGCTGGAAGGCATTCAGCTCGAGGCGATGGCTTTTGATCAGCGTCGGCTACTTCACGCTGATGTTCGCGTTCGGCTTCAGCGCACTGAGGGTCCTCGGTCCAGAGGTCTGCGAAAAGGCTCTCGGCGGACCCGGAGCATGGGCTGCGATCAGCGCCGTCACAGGCGTCGGAGCCGTGGTCGGCGGGGTCTTCGCGCTGCGCTGGAAGCCGGCCCATCCGCTCAGGGCGGCGTTCGCAATCAGCCTGTTCGGAGCACCGCTGACGCTGGTGCTCCTCGGGGCCCATGCGGCGCTGTGGCTGATTCTCCTCACCGCCCTCATCGAGGGCATCACCGGGTCGTTCTTCAACGCCGTCTGGTTCACGGCTATGCAGCAGGCAGTACCCGCCGAGGAGATCTCGCGGGTGAGCTCGTGGGACGCCGTGGGCTCCTACGCGCTGCAGCCGGTCGGCCTTGCCCTCGCCGGGCCGATCGCAGCGGTGATCGGGGTCTCAAGCACCCTGTACGCCGCCGGCGCCATCTTCCTGCTCATCACGCTCGCAGTCATAGCCGCGCCGTCGATCAGGAACTTCACCGGCACGCCGCACGGCGACCTCGTCCAGCCGCCGGCACAGAGGCCGGGCACGACAGGCGTGCACACCCGCTGACCTATCCTCGTAGCGCTGGCCCCAACCCCCGGTCCGTTGGTAGAGCGGCCCGTCAGTGACCCCGCTATCGCGCTAGCAACTCCAGGGCCAGCTCCAGCACCTCCGCGCGGCTGCGCCCGCCGTGATCGACGTTGACGAAGTGGCCGCCGATGAACAGCGAGAAGGCCAGCAGGCAGCGCGCCTCGATATCGTCGTCGTCCTCGCAGATGGCTCCGAACAGTGAGCGCATGTAGTCCATTCGCCTGTTGTCGACATGCTGCAATCGCTCGGCAACCGCCTCCTCGCGCCGAGCCCAGCTGCGGATCGCGAGCTCGATCTTCAACAGCTCGGCGCCTGATGCGGCGGCCAGCGCGAACAGCCGCCTCAGTCTCGACCTTGCGTCCCCGTCCTCGGCCTCGACGGCCTCGACGACCTCGTCGACCCAGGTGCGCTCCCATGCATCGAGCATCTCCTCGAGCAGCGACTGCCGGTCTCTGAAGTGCCAGTAGAAGCCGCCCTTGCTGACTCCCAATGCTTGGGCCAGGGACTCGATCCGGACGGCGTCCGGGCCGCCCGTGCCGAGCGCGCGCAGGCCCTCCTCGATCCAGCTGCTGCGAGGCGTTCGGGTCGGGGGCGCCATCGCCTCCCTATCGCGTGCGGTTCGGTGTTGACACTCCCGATGATGATGCTAGCATTCAACTATACGCTGCCGTATGGATGAGACTGAGATGAAACTCCCGAACACAGTGCACACCTCCCGGCCGTGGCGGATCCACGAGATCGCCGGCGACTTTCGACTCGAGGACGTCTGGGCGCTGCCGACGCCCGGCCGTGCCGACGAGTTCCCGATCCTCGTCGAGGGATTCGCGTCAGCTGATCCGGCGAAGACTGCGTCGTGGGCGACGCGGGCGCTGTTGTCGCTGCGGTGGAAGCTCGGTGAGCTGTTTGGGTTGGACGATCCGAGCGATGGAATCGGGTCAAGGGTGACGACGCTTCGCGAGCGCCTGCCCGATGACCTGCGCGCCACGACCGGGCCGAGATTCGGCGCCCTCCCACTCACTTCGCTCTATCTGACCGACGACGAGTTCGCCGCCGAGATCGCAAACCAGACGATGCACGGCATTCTGCACTTCGGCTGGGTCCCCGAGGAGAGCGGAGGCTACCGGGGCCAGATGGCGATCTACGTGAAGCCGAACGGCTTGTTCGGAAACGCGTACATGGCCGCGATCAAGCCGTTCCGGTGCCTGATCGTCTACCCACAGATGCTCCGCACGATGGAGCGGCGCTGGCAGGAACGGCCCGACCGTGAATCGCCTGCCTGACCCCGTCGCTGCGCTCATCGTCCAGATCCAGCTGTATGTCTAGCCCTGCGAGCATCTCCCGCAGCGGCCCGGGGGTGCCGCGGGGAAGGACGAGGAAGTCGCCCTGCTCCTCGAAGCACGCGATGTGTCGGTCAGTTGATAGAGCCGGTGTTTGTTGGGGTTCCTGCCGCTGAGTGCTTCTGAGTTTCGCTCAGTTTGTTCCCCAGATTGTTCCCCAGCCGGAGGCGCGCTGTGATTGCCTCGCCGGCCAGCCGGCACTCCGCGCGCAAGTGCTCCAGCTCCCGGAAAGCCAGCGGACCCTCGTCGTGGGCCTCGCGCTCGATATCGGCGCACAGCCGCTCAAAGTCGCCAGGTGTGGCCTGTGTCATGCGGCCAGCCTCCGATCGGAGCATGACCCCGCCCTCGCGGTTGGGTTTGAGTCTCGATGGAGGCCACGAGCTCTGCGACCTCGCGCTCGTGAGCGGCTCGCTCTTCGTCGGTCGGGAATACCTCGGCAAGCAGTTCCGCGAACGCTGGGATGAGCTTGTCGCGCATCCCAGCGATCTGCCGCCATGGAACGTCGGGGACGAGAGCGCGCGTGTCGTCTGAGATGCCCTTGACGGCCTGCCCGATGATCTCGATGTTGCGGATGACGGCATCTTGGGTCTTGCCGTCCGCGAAGAATGCCTCGCGGCCATCGACCGTGTAGCTCTGGATAGCGTCGATCGCCGCGATCGCGTGGAGCAGATAGGCGCTCGTCCCTCACAGGGCTACGGCGTCCGCGTAGATGCGCTCGCGTAGAAACGGGCTCACGCCGCCCTCGCTGAGCACATCGACATGAGTGCGTAGCAGATCTTCGAGGTCTTGCCAAAGACCGACCAGGTCGACCAGGCTGCGGCCCGGTTCCATCTCGACCAGCAGATCGACATCGCTCGTAGTGCCGGTTTCGCCGCGCGCGGTTGAACCGAACACCCGGACGTTACGAGCGCCATGCTCGGCGGCGCACCCAAGGATCTCCTGTCGCCTGAGGCGCAGCCGGCGAAGGTCGAGTTGGACGGACTCGGAACTCATGCCAACGATCACGTTACTGATGTCGGCTGCGCCCCAGGCTCCGTGAATGCCTCGTTGACCATCTGGACCTCGCGCTCCGATGGCGCGTAGTGGGCATAGATCTGCGTCGTCTTGCTGTCCGCGTGCCCGAGAAACTCCTGGATCGTCCGCAGCGGCTGCCCCGAAGCCGCCAGGCGAGTGGCGAACGTGTGGCGCAAATCATGGAACTTGATCTCCCGGACACCCGCGGCGCGGCACGCGGCCTTGACGCGCCTGGTCACCTTCGAGCGGTCCAGCGGCGAGCCGGTCTGCCGATGCGCGAACACGAGCTCGCCGTCGCCGCGGTACTCGGTGCGCTGGGACCATCGATCCAGCCCGATGCCTCGCCCCTGCCTACTCGCCGCTCTGCGCGTAGCTCAGGGCGGCGGACCTATCAACGCACCCCTTCATCTCAACGATGTGCCCGTCGCGGCTCGTCACGACCATGTACGCGATCCCCTCGTCCACAGGACGGTCAAGCTGCGCCGGCTGCTCGGGACGGAAAGCCACGATCACACGCGGCCCATCTTGGATCGTCTCCTCGATTCGCCCTCGCAAGCGGCCAGCGAGATTTCGACTCATCACCTCGATGATTGCCTCGCGGCCATCGCAGAGCTGCCCGTCCTCCACGCCATACCACTGCGCATCGGGCGCCAGCGCTTCGCCCAAGACCTCCGGGCTACCAGCGATCAAGGCACCCCACGCCCGGCGCACCAGCTCAATCTCGGGACTCTCGCCCATAGCCGTAATTGTCGCTGATCCACTCGCGAACGGCTGCGGTCCTGTTGCGGTCCCTTTTCGCTCCCGCTGCGGTCCGTTTACGGTCTCCAGACCAACGAACAGCCGCGAACACGAACGAACACAGTCCTGCGAGGCCCAGCGTTTACGGGGATTTTCGCCCATGCTCGACTGTTGTTCGTGGTTCCTTAAGGTATCGGGGAGAACGGTTCGAGTTGGCTTTCCAGAGCCGTTTGCGCGCTTGCTGCGGTCGGGTATGCGGTCGCCGGAACCCCGACCCGATCCGGTACGCCCGACAAGGTCTCTTGACAAGCGCCGCCCGACAAGATGTCTTGTCATCCCGTGCGCATCGTGCAGACGGCTCGAAAGCACGGCACCAGAGACGACGACATGCTCCACGCAGTCCGCAACCCATCGCGCAATGGCAATTCGATGACGACTTCACGATGCGCGTCGGCCCCGCCCACAATGGCGACCTGCTTGAGGTCGGCGTCGGAGGCATCGACACCGACGACCCCGTGATCCTCCACGCCATGCGAGCCCGCCCCCAAGACCTACCCCACCGATGACCGGAACGAAAACCATGCACACCGAAGAGGAGATCCAACGCGCGGCGAAGCTCGCCGAGGAGTTCGACCCGTCCACCGTCCCGATGGACGAGACGACCGACATACGCACCCTTGCAGAGGCCGTCGACAGCGCGCGCGCAGGCGAGGCCCGTGTTCGCGAGCTGGTTGCGCGGGCACGCGCCGACCACCGGTCGTGGGGAGAGATCGGCATCGCGCTCGGCGTATCTCGCCAAGCAGCCCGTGAGCGGTTCGCTGAGAAGATCCGCGCATAGTCGTCAATTGGACGTCGGGTAACGGCATGCGATGGCCCGGCCCATCCAGCATCCAACCGCACTTCTATCGGGGAGACAGGTTCAAATCGGCGGACATGCCCGCAGTGACGGGTATCTCGCCACGCCTATCCCCCGAGAATCCCCCTATTGCGCTTGTCGCCGGTGCTCTTGATCCCCCTAACCGGGGGATCAAGACCTGCTGGGGGATCGCAGCGAACGGCGCGCTACTACGTTACGAGACGGCGACGAGCTGCAGCTCTGAGGCATTCTCAGGCCGATCCTCGAATCCGACGACCAGATGGGTTCCGAATGCCTCCGCCAGCCGTCGGAGAGTCGTCACGCTCGTGGGGTGCTGACCGCTCTCAATGCGGGAGATCACCGAGTGGCTTGTGCCGACGCGCTCAGCAAGCTCCTGCTGGGTCAGACCGAGGGCCTGGCGACGCGCGATCACGATCCGGGCGATCCCCTCGTAGGGAGCGATCCGTGCGAGCTCCTCACGGTATGCGGCGCTTCGCTGCGCGCGGCGCCGGCTCGCGGCGCGGTGGGTCGAGCCGACCGGCGAGACGCTCGCGCTGCGGACAATCTTCTCGGATACTGGCTTGGTCTTCGGCACGATGTCCTTCCCATCGATCACTATCGAGCGGGGCCAGAATGACTTTAGCATTATTGCGAAACGGATCACGCTATGGAGCGTCGTGTCCCGCAGCGCGTGGCGGTCGCCGTCGAGGCGCGTCCATTCTCCTCTTGAAGTCCTCCCAGCGCGCCTCCGCGACGGCGATGTCCGCCTCCGGGATCGAGGCCGTATCCTTGCGCAGCATGTGAAGCAGCACGATCAGGTTGCCGGAGCGCCGGTAGAGAACCCGATAGAGCTCAGAGCCGTAGTGGCAGCGCAGCTCACGCAACTGGCCGCGTACCTGGCTCGAGTGCGGGAATGGCGGCGGCGGTGCCGTGGTTAGCTGATCGTTCAGTCGATCGATCTGGAGGTCGATCGTTGGCTGCTTGCGCTCGTCGAGCCCGGCAACGAAGTGGTTGACCGGCTCAGACCCATCCGGTGCGCGATAGTAGACGGCTTGCGTGCGAGGCATGCCGCAGTTCTACCGATGCGTTCGGTCAGGTGGCGCCGGCCCGGGAGGGGTGTAATCTCGGTTTCCACGCCAACCACATTCTGCCGCCGAGCTCGGCAGACGCGAGTTTGCCAGCTCTTACCTGAAGACGTCAGCCGGAGTCTGCACCGCGGAGCCTGCCTCAACCGGACCATCTGACGGCGCAACGCTTCGTTGACGATCTGAAGGCCGCCGCGAGATTAGGCGGTGGGACGACAGACGGTGAGGGGGGTCCTCAGAACGGGATGTCGTCGTCGCCTGCGGCCATGGTCGCGTTCGCGGGCAACGGTACTGGCTGGAAGTCGCCGTCATTGCGCTCGTCGAACGGGTCGGTGTCAGCCTCCGGGGTAGCCGCAACGATGCGAAACGCCTGGATGCCGTCTCCGCGTTCGATGTTCTCGACGCGCTTGCTTTGCGTGTCGAGGTATCCGGTAAGCGCCTGCTCGAGGCCCTTGCCCTCTGCGAACAGGTCGCACATCTCTGATACTGGTACCTCCTCTTGGTTAAGCCGCTCAGCGATCTCTTTCAGGCGCTCGTAACCTGTCTCGAATGTGAGCTCGGTGGGTTCACTCATGGCTATTCTCCCTTGTCGGGTTTGACGCTTTCGATGATCGCTTGCGCGCGACCATCGTGCAGCTCAAGATCGACGCACTGACCCACCTGCAGGTCGGCTGTCGAGCGCACGGCAGCGCCAGCGACTGAGGCGAGCAGCCAGCCACGGCGTCTGAAGTCGCGGGCAGCGACCAGTGCTGCGGCATGCGCGGTGTTTCCGCGGGCGTTCTGCAGCCGACGGCAGGCACAGTCAGCAAGCAGCTCGCCCTGATGCTCGAGAAGCTCACGCCCGCGCACGGCTCGGCGATCACAGCCAGCGCGCACATCGCGCATGAGCCGAGCGAACGCACGCCCATAATCGCGGGTGTGGTCAGCGAGTTGCCGATGAGTTGCTGCTCGAACCCTCTCGGCTTGGTCGCGCACCTCGCGCATGAGCCCGGTCACGCGGTCACCCGCGCCGGCAAGAGCAGCGGCGAGAACTGGCATCGCCTCTCGCTTGATTGCGTGCTCTCGTGCGGCGCGATGGGGCACTGCAACGATCATGCCGCGCGCAACCTCCAAACCATGCGTCTGTGCGCTGAGAAAGTCTTGGAGCACCCGCTGGATCTCCGCGGCCTGTCCGTGCATGGCGACGGCACGAGCGCTGAGGGCCACAGGGCAGTCGAGACGCGCTGCTGCGTGAAGTCGCTCGACCAAATGGTTGACGCGGCTGGGAACCGCGTTCAGACGCTCGCGGGCCACGGCAAGGTCACGGCGGATGTCGACGGCGGATGGCACAACGAGCTCTGCCGAGTGAGAAGGCGTGTATGCGGGCCATGTAACGTGATTGCAGACAGGATTGTTGTCTGTGTGGCCGATGGCGCATACGACAGGGACCGCACAGGCGAATAGGGCGCGACACAGCCCCTCGTCATCGAAGCAGGCGAGATCGTGGACTGAGCCTCCGCCACGGGCAACGATGATGACATCGACCTTCGGATGGTTCTGGAGGTGGATAAGTGCGCCGATGAGCTGGCGTGGAGCGGTCTTGCCCTGCACCGCGCTCGCACAAGTCACGATGTGAACCGTCGGCCAGCGATCCGTGAGCGCTCGAACGACATCAGCGGTAGCGTCCGAGTTCTTGCCTGCAATTACTCCGACGGCACTGGGGAAGCGAGGACGTGGGCGTCGGCGGGTGGGATCACAGAGACCTTCGGTCGTCAGGCGAGCAATGAGCTCTTGGCGGCGGCGCAACAGCTCGCCCTCGCCGGCAAGGCGGACCTGCCGGACGATTAGGTCGAGTTTGCCAGCCTGCTGCCAGAGGTCAGGCCGCTCGACCTCGACCTGGACGAGATCGCCCTCGCGGGGTTGATGCTCGAGCGTATGTGCCTGACTGCGGAAGACCTTGCAGGAGAGCACTGCATCGCCATCAGTGAGCGAGAACCACAGCATCTGGCTACCAGACAATTTGGGCCGCTGCACCTCGCCCTCAACGACCGCCGGCCCAACCTCCCTTACCGCATGGCCAAGCCGCGAGGCGTACTCGCTGACCGTTAGCGTAGCTGTGCCGACCGTCCCCATAAGAAAGGGCAGTAAACGATACGCGGCGGCGCAGACAGACTCATTGGCATCATCGCACGCAAGCTGCTGCGGAGCCGCCGGCGGAGCTCCTGAAGATGCAAGACCGCGCTCGCAGCGACTCGCCCCCACCAAGCGGCCACTATCGATATTGCCCGGCCTTGTCCTCAACGTGGAGCATTGCCAGCCACGCGTTCAGGCATGGCTAATCCCGGCACACTTCAGTGCATACGCGCCAAGTGCGGGAGCGTGTCCCGCTGCGGGGGATTTGCGGGGGCCGCGACCAGCGAAAGCCCGCAAACACGGGCGAAACGGTCTACGCCGATCCCCCTGTTTTCGGGGTTTTCGCCCGCGTTTGCTGGCTTTCGCCAAACACGAACCTATCGGGGAGACAGGTGGTGCAGGGCTTGGTTGTGCTCGATTCGGCGGGGCGTGGGCGGTTTCGTGGGCGGTCGGCAAGCGAAGCGCCCACCTGAATGCCCGTGGAAGGTGTGGTTCGTCGCCGGATGACGACTATTGTCTGTCCAATGTCAACGTCTTGCCGGGACTCATCGCTTGTCAAACGCCTCGCCCGAGTCATCCACCCCGCCTACATCCCTGTCTGGCTCAGCGAGCCGAACCCCGCACTCGACGATGACAAGCCGATCGACCGAATCGCTCAGGGCGACCACCGCTCGGTTGCCCGCCTGATCTCAGGTCTCGAGGACCCCGGCGCAAGCTGACTGACTCCCCACCCCAACGCACATGAGTTCCAGCGACTAGGATCGTGGCGTTCCGCTGTCGCAGCCGCACCACGAGGAGTCACGGAGATGGCACGCCGTAGCGTTTGGGTACAGATGCAGCGCGAAGCCGAGCGTCGTCGGCGAGACGCCGAGCGAGCTGCTCGCGCGCTCGAGAAAGAGCGGCAACGTCAAGCGAAAGAAGCGGCCCGTCAGCGGGTGTACGACGAAAAAGAGCAGAAGCGCCTCTATGCGGAGCAACGTGCATACGAAGCTGAGCAGCTGACTCGCGAGATCGCCGATCGTGTCGAGCAGCTCGAAGGGCTCCTGAAAGCCTCCCTGTCGACCGAGCCGTCCTTGGACATCGAGGCGCTCAAGGAGCAACGAGCCACGATTCCATTCGATCCCGGTGAGCTTGCGATGCCGATCGATCCCCCTGTCAAGACGCTGCCAGTAGCCCCATCGATCCTCGGGAAACTCCTGCCCGGAGCGAAGGCAAAGCACGAACAAGCTGTGTCAGAGGCCGAGGCCAGCTACGCCGACGAGCTTGCCCAGGCCGTCGAGGCTGAGCGAACCCGGCAGGCAGCCCTTGCCGCCGCCGAAGGCGAGCACAAAGCGCGCGTCGAAGCGGAGGCTGAACGCATAGCGACTCAGAACGAGGAGGTAGATGCCTTCAAGACCGCCTACGAAGCACGGGACCCTGACGCGGTCGTCAGCTACAGCTCGATGGTGCTCGCCGCGAGCCAGTACCCGGACGGATTTCCGCAGCAGCACAAGGTCGCATACGTGCCAGAGTCGCGGCAGCTCGTAATCGAGCTGGACCTGCCGACGTTCGACGTGGTGCCAGACGTAGCCGAGTACCGCTACGTCAAAGCCAAAGACGAGATCACGGCCAAAGCCCGACCGGCGTCTCAACGCAGGACGCTCTACGCAGACGTCGTCGCGCAAGTGACCCTGCGATCCGTGCATGAAACGCTCCGAGCTGATCGCGCTGGTCATGTCGAGTCGATCGTCTTCAACGGCCACGTTAGGACGATCGACCCTCGCACGGGACAGCCAACCCATCCCTGCTTGATCACGCTTCGCACAACTCGCGACCTTTTCGAGAGCCTCGACCTCGCACTGGTTGAGCCCGGTGCGTGCCTACAGGGACTCAGTGCGTCGATCTCCCGTAATCCGGCGGAGCTTGCCCCCGTGCGCCCCGTCCTGGAGTTCAACATGGTCGATCCTCGATTCGTGGAGAACACCGACGTGCTGTCTTCGATTGACCACCGGCCCAACCTGATGGAGCTGACACCCGGAGAGTTCGAGACCTTGATCACGAATCTGTTCGAGAAGATGGGTCTCGAGACGCGACTAACGCAGCCCTCCCGAGACGGCGGAGTTGACTGCGTCGCATACGATCCGCGGCCCATCTTCGGCGGCAAGGTTGTTATTCAAGCCAAGCGCTACAAGCACACAGTCGGTGTGAGCGCCGTCCGAGATCTGTTCGGGACAATGCAAAACGAGGGCGCAAGCAAGGGAATCCTCGTCACAACGAGCGGATACGGCAAAGCGTCGTTCGAGTTCGCCCAGAACAAGCCCCTTGAGCTGCTCAGCGGCAGCAACCTCCTCTACCTCCTCGAGGAGCACGCGGGAATCACGGCCAAGATCGAACCACCCGAGGACTGGGCTCAGCCCGAGGAAAAATCAGCCGGGGAAGCGCAAGTCGAGATCAGTCCTCCACCTGAGAGCACACAAGTGGCCGGTGACCCTGCCGCAACGAGCGACGTCGCGTAGCGACCGTCTCGCCAGCGCTACGGCCCGACGTCGGCGAGACTTCTGCCGACACCGCCGATCAACGCCCACAGGCGACGGCCGGACTCCCCACCCTGGCGGAGGGCGATCAGCGTCGCGACCTGCTGCGGAGCGGTTTCTGCCAAAAGCAATGCCCGCGCGACGGCCGCGCCGTAATAGCGGCGGTGTGCACCGGCTCGATGAGACGGGACCAGTTCCTCATCGCTCCAATGCCGCAACTGGCGCTCGCTCGCTCCCGTCAGGACGTGGAGCTGACCGAGTGTGAGCGGATATCGAACGTCCTCCGCGAGCGCTGGATGCGAGCTGGGGTCGGCGACCCACATTTGCTGCTCGGGGGTCAGCTCGGCATACACGCCGTCCTCGAAAGCCCTCTCCATCTCCTGCGCGTTCGCCTGAAAGCCATCGAGCTCCGCCGACGGCTGGCGCGTAGCGTCTCGCTCGGCCATCGGGGACGCCAACAGGTCCCGCTGTGTCGCCGAGAGCTTCTTAGGCACGTAGCGCTCACCCAAGCGTGCCAACCGAACGCGGACCGGCAACGATAGCTCTGGCCGATCTGCGAAGCCGTCGATCCACTCCCCGGCATACGTGTAGCCCTCGCCATCGGCGCGAACCAGGGGCATCGGGCTTTGCAGCGAAGAATCCATTTGGCTCAAACTTACTTTCGCGTGGAAGATTAGCAGAGGATCATGTGGGCGGCAGATAGATGCCATCCGACCAGAGCCAGTTACCGCGACGACGTACCCCGACGCCAATCAATGCGAGCGACAAGTCCAGAACCTCCCCAGGAGAGGCGCTGTGGACATAGCTCCTGTGCGAGTAACGCCTCCACCGGAACGCATCCTCACGGAGAACGACGACGCCTTCGATAGCGATCACGGGTCGCCCTCGCGCAAACAGCAGATCCAAGAGCTTCTCGTCGGGCATCGAGCGCGGCTGCACCGTCGTCACGTACAGCCCATGTCCCGCGCTCCCCGGCTTGTCGGGCACGCGGAACATCTGCTCGGCGAGGATTCTCACGGCGTGCTCGTGCTCGGTGTAGTGGAACTTGACCCTCGCGCCCTGCTCCCATACGAGACGTGTCCTCGCTTGCATCCGCGGATCATCGGACACGTCGCGGACCCTTCCGTCGAGTTCCGATCATCAGACCAGCCGCAGCTGCGTGTGACTGGCCGTCCGCTCATAGGCAGCGGCGACTCGATCAAGCGCACGATCGCGGTCGCGGTGCCCATAGAGCCGGCGGACGAGCTCGCCTCCATCGGTGTGTCCAAGCGCGATCGCCACGTCCTCGGAGGGCAGCTCGAGCACGTTGACCATGTATGAGCCGGCGAAGTGCCGGGTCGCCAAGTACAGGCTCCCCTCCCATCCGGCGGCAGCCCTGACCGCCTTCCAGTGGTAGGCGCGTGCCGAGGCGGTCCAATGCTCTCCACGGATCGGCGCGAAGCAGAACTCGCCTTCGACCGGCAGTGAGAGAAGTGCCTCGCGCGCGGGGTCGGTCAATGGCGCCTCGCGCACCTGCCCGTTCTTCGGCAGCGTGAAAGTGCGCGTGGCCGCGCTGAACTGCTCTACGACCCGTATGCGCGAGCGCCCCAGATCGACGTTCGCGCGTCGTAGCGCGTCCAACTCACCGGGCCGCAGCCCGGAGAAGGCCGCGACCTGGAGCCACGCGGCGAACGATGGTGTCGCAAGCTCACGGGCGCAGCGGATCAGCTTCCAGACGTGCTCCTCACTCGGTGGCTGCTCGTCCCGGCGTCCGGGGCCACGCGAGATGCCGAGCCTCGCGAACGGGTTGCGGCTCACCAGACGACCGCCCTTGGCCGAGGCCGCGTCGTTGAACATCGCCCTCAGCGCCGGGACGGTGCCAGTGCGAACACCGCCCGCAAGCCACTCCGCGACCACCGCGTCCGCAATCGAGTCCATCGGCCGGGACCCGTAGCGCTCGACGAACGTTCTCGTGCGCTCCCGGTTGTGGATGTTGGTGGACTCCTTCGGCCGCGCGAACAGCGGATCGGTGGTCCAGCGTGCCCAAAAGGCGGCGAGCGTGGCGTTCGCCGCCGGGTCATCGCCGAGGCGTTCGCGCGCTTGCTCGCGTGCCCGCTTGGCCTCGGCCTTCGTCGCAAAGGTCCCCGAGCCGCCGAGCACACGCGAGACGCTCACGTTGTGCCCGCGCGTCGGGTCGTAGACCTGCGCCCTCCATCGACCCGAAGGCAATCGCGACAGGCTCACGCTGCCCTCCCCCGCTCCGCCGCCCATGCGATTGCGACCGACGGCCGGAAGCGGCGCGTACGCCGCCCCCACGTCACCGACGGCATCCCATCAGCCACCATGCGATCGACCGTCGCGACACTCACGCCCATCAACCGCGCAAGCTCGCAGCGCGACACGTAAGGCTCGATCGGCTTCGGCGACAGCCACGTCCGAGCTGGCGCAGAAATCGGGGTGGGTTTGGTGCTGTCCACACGGCTATAGACCCCAAGCGGCGCGAACCGGCCATGTAATTTCTTCGCCGACCATGAGGCCGCGGTGGCGGCGGTCACGCGGGCGCGTCATCTCTATTGGAGTCCGCGTCCGACCAGAGCCGGGTATTGCGTCGACCGGCGCGGCGCGCTTGGCATCGCTGACGCTCGCGCGGGTTGAGCGTCCCGTCGGCCGGGCTGATGTGGTCGTCGATGTCCGCCCGATCGTCGCTCGGCTCCATCCACTCGTGCAGGCAGTAGGTCGCCGACCCGAGCCGCCGCGCGGCCCCTCGAAGCTCCTCTGCCAGCTCGAACCAGGCATCGGAGCCAGGCGTGTCGTCGAGTAGCGCGCTCGCCTCTTTGAGCGCGTCACCCAGCGACGCCCGGAAGCGCTGAATCTCCTGAGTCGCGAGCGTGCGAGCGTTGCGCCACTCTCGATGCTGAGGGGACTCCGGGAGATCCACCGGGCCGGCGCCTTGCAGCCGCCTGCGACCGTTGGGGGCCAGCGCGAATACGTCCACTCCGTGTGCGCGCCGCTGCTCGATCGCACCATCCTGCGCGAGCGATTGGAGCTGGGTGCGCACAAGCCGGGAGCGTCGTGGGATGCCCAGGTGCTCGAAGATCAGCCACACGGGTACGCCGGCTCGGCCTCGGTGACGTTCCGCACGGTCGATGGCGGCCAGCACGGTCACGTCGGGGATCTGCGTAGTGCTCATCGGTTCCTCCTTGTCGTCGGAGGCTCCGGGAGGACTGCTCAGGGCGAGAAGGCACCGTCGCGCCGCTAGTAGGGTGCCTATGCGCCGGGAGTTCAGGCTCTCGGTGCCACGCCCCCGGCAGCTCCAACTGCGCGGGGGCACTTTGATGTGTGCGATGACCCTAGCACGAGAACCGGACCATAAATACCCTGGCGCCGGATGAGGCGCCCCGTGAGTGTTCCCGCCATGCCACGAAGCTCAGAGCCCACCGCCGAGCAGGACCAGCTCATCCTTGGGCAGGCCCTCCGCGCGCTCCGCAAGCGGGCCGGGATGACCCAGGAACAGGTCGCCGAGCGGCTCGGGGTAGATCCCACCTTCGTCGGCCGCCTCGAGCGCGGCCAACGCGGCGCACACTGGCGCACCATCCGCCGCATCCTCGCAGCCGTCGACGCGAGCGTCAGCGACTTCGCCAGCGAGATCGACGCCGCCGAGAAGCCACGCCGTCGCAGCTAGAGCCAGGCCCGACTTCGACACGCGGCCCCAGCCGCTCCAACTGCCAGTACAGACGATATGCACGGGTGTGCGCCTGGTGTGCGCGCGCTGTGTAATTCGTTGGCCGTTTTGGCCCGCTCAGGGTCATCACTTATGTGATGACTGCATCGAGCATCCCTGCGGCTGGAGGTGGTGGCTACGCGCGCTATTTGGAGAGCAAGACAGTTGCGCCCGAGCGAGGCGACTACTACCTGACCCCGGATGGGGAGATGACGCAGGCCCCTGGCCGTTGGCTCGCGGACCCCGAGACGCTGGCTCGGTTGGGGGTGCGGGCCGGCGAGCCGGTCGAGGGTGCGGACTTCATCGCGTTGATGGATGGGCGCCATCCAGGCACGGGCAGGTGGCTGCGTCCGCAGGGCGCGGGCGGCGGTAGAGGTGGTGGGATCGATGTGACGTTCAGCGCCCCGAAGTCCGTCTCGACGGTTTGGGCGCTCGGTGACCCGTGGCAGCGCAAGCAGATCGAGGCCGCGCACGCCAGAGCCCTCGAGAGCACCGTGCGGTATCTGCGCGAGCAGGTGCCGGTCGTCCGTCGCCGTTGTGACGGCCAGGTCGTGGAGGAGCACGCCAAGGACGTGATCGCCGCCGAATACCGGCACACGACCGCGCGAGGGGTCAGCGGGGCGCGGGCGCCCGACCCGCAGCTGCACAGTCACGTCGTCATTAGTGGCGCGGTAAGGGAGGACGAGCGGATCGTCGCGGTCGCTTCTCGGCCGATCTTCCGGTCAGCCCGCGAGTTGGGCGCGTTCTACCGCTCCGCGCTCGCTGAGGAGCTGGCCGGCGAGGGCTATGAGATCGAGCGGGGCACCGGCAAGGACGGCCGCTATTTCGAGATCGCGGGCGTGCCACGAACACTGATCGAGGAGTTCTCTGGCCGCTCGCGTGAGGTCGCCAGGGCGGCCGAGCGGTTTCGTGCCCGCTACGGCCGTGCGCCGGAACGCGGGGAGCTGCGCAACCTCGCGCTCGAGAACCGCCGGGCGAAGGAGCTGACCACACGCGGCGACCTCCAACGTGTGTGGAGCGAGACGGGCCGGCGTCACGACTTCGGCCCCGACGAGGCCGTGCGCCTGATCGGGGCACCCGAGCGACCCAAGGTTGAGCGGCCGATCGAGGACCGGATCGAGGCGCGGCTCACAGAGCAGCACGCCGTGTTCCACGCACGCGACCTGCACGCCGTCGCGCTGGAGCAGACAGCGGGAGAGATGCCGCCCGATCAGGCACTCGCCGTGGCGAGGGAGATGATCCGCGACCGGCGAGTCCTCACGCTGGAGGGTGGGCGGATGACCACGCTTGCCGTGCGCGCGCAGGAGCAGGCGATCGAACGCCGCGCCGAGCTGCTCGCCCAGCGAGCCGGCCGAGACATCGGCGAGCGAACACGCGCCGACGCCACGAGAGCAGTCGCCGAGCGCATCGGCGCACCATTGAGCACCGAGCAAAAAGCCGCTCTGGAGGTGCTCACGGGACCGGAGCGCCTTGCGGTCCTCGTCGGCCCTGCCGGGACCGGGAAGGGCGTCGTGATCGACGCCGCCGCTCGTGCTGAGCAAAACGCCGGCCATCGCACGATCGGCGTCGCTGTGTCCGGGTCTACGGCCGAGCGCCTTGGAGCGGACAGCCCGGCCCTCACAGGACACACGCTCACGCTCGACGCGCTCGTCGCCCGCGCAAACACGGGAATAGTCGAGATCGACCGGGACACGACGATCGTCTTGGACGAGGCCGGGATGGTCGATCACGCTCGGCTCGATGCGTTGGCCGAGCTTGTCGAGCGCTCAGGGGCGAAGCTGATGGCGGTCGGTGACGGCAAGCAGCTCCCCTCGATCGGACCCGGAGGGATGTTCGACAGGCTCACCGGTCACGCACCGACCGCCGAACTCACGGACATCCACCGCACCAGCGACGTAGGCGAGCAGAAAGCCTGGAGAGCGCTACGCGCCGGCGAACCCGAGCGCGCTATGGCGCATTACCACTCCCTTGGACGGCTGCACCTCGCGGACACCCGCGATCAGGCAGCCGAGCAAGCCGTCCAAGCCTGGGCACTGCTCACCGAACATCACCCCTTGCGCGAGGTCGCGCTGATCGCCGACGCCTCCAACAGAGAGATCGACCGTCTCAACGCCCGCGCACAACACCTCCGCGCCGAGCGCGGCGAACTCGGCGCCGACGAACTCCCGCTATCGAGCGTCCACTACGGACTACGTCAAGGCGATCACGTCGCGTTCATCGCCCAGCACAGGTCACCCGGACAGGCACGCGTCGAGAACGGCACCCGAGGCGAAGTCACCGGGATCGACCGCAGTCGGATTGTCACGCTCGCGCTCGATGGCTCGGGCCGCACCCTCCAGCTGGCCGACGAGGACATCGAGTCCCTACGGCTCGCATATGCGCAACACGTCTACCGCCAACAGGGCGCGACCGTCGATCGCGCCGTCGTGCTTACGGGCGGCTGGCAGACCAGCAAGGAAACGGCCTACGTCCAGGCCACCCGAGCCCGCCACGGCACGGACTGGCACGTCGCCCGCGATCAACTCGGCGAGGAAGGCCAAGACTCCCAGCGGGTCACCCGGCTCGCCCAACGCATGGCCAACAGCCGCATCCACACGCCTTCGGTCGCGTACCGAGAGTCGGCCGACCTCGCATGGAACCCCACGCGCGACCCGCTACGCGTGGGCCGTCTGCTCTCGCATATAGACAGGCTCTTCCGAGCACCAACGCGCAGTCAACCCGACCGAGACGTCGGACGCGGACGCTGACGGTACCCAGAAGTCGTCAGTCCGTGTCGAACCCCAAGCGGCGTGCCTCATTCGGTTCCGGTCACGACGCCGACGACCCACGATGAGGGCACGGGACCCCAGAAGCGGCCGTCGTCGGATTCGCCACGGTTGTCGCCCATGAGATACCAGTGGTCGGCCGGAATCTTGATCGGCGTCGGGAAGTCGCACTCGGGGCTCGCACCGCATTCGCGGGTGGATGAGTTTTGTTCCTCCGCGAACGCAGACGAGCCGGCGGTCTTGCGATAAACGTGCCCTTCCTTGACGTAGATTTCGTCGCCCGGACCGGCAACGACGCGCTTGATGAGCGTGGTGCCCGTGTCCTCCTGCGGGATCGGTTCCGAGCACGCCGCGCCGCCGAGCTTGATGACGTGCGGCGTGGGTCCGCACTCCTCCTGCTCGGCGCCTTCCGGCGGGTGGAAGATCACGACTGCGCCCACCTTGGGGGAGCCTTCCTTGACGATGACGCGCGCCCCGATGCCGTAGGTCGGCTCCATCGAGCCGGACGGCACTCGGTATACCCGCGTTGGCTGCTGCGTTGACGCAGGGTTGTTGATCACGATTGTGGTGCTGCTGCCCTTGCTCCCACCGCAGCCGGCGAGGGCGACGATCAGCAGGGATAGCGCCATGATGCGGAACATCGGCGATGCAGCCTATCGTCAGCGTGCATGGTGCGTGTTCGCCGCATCGGGCACAAAGGCGCGAGGGCCTGACGCCCAGGGCAGGTTCTACGATCGAACCATGCCCCCGTCCGCGCAGCTCGACGGCAGGTTCGTCAACTGGATGAGCCGGCTCAATGCCGGGGAAGAGTCGCTGCCGAATTGCGAGGGCCAGCGCCACCACTATGTCCCGCAGTTCCTGTTGAGGCGCTTCCGTGGAGGCGGCAAGCTCTACGAGCTCGACAAGCAAACGGGCGAGGTCACGGAGACCACCGCGAAGAAGGCTGCGTGGGACAAGGACCTGTACAAGGTCGTCAGCAAGAGCGGCGAACACGACGGCATGATCGAGGGCTTCTTCTCACGCGCCGAGGGCTTTGCGAGCGAAGCGCTCGACGGGCTCGTGCGCGACTGCGAGAACCTGACCGAAGGCGACCGCAGCGACCTCGCATTCCTCGTCGCCATCCAAGAGCAGCGCGCGCCGGGCTTCCTCGACGAACTCAAGATCATGTTGAGACACGCTGCCCTCACCGACTCCGTGGTGCACCTCACCAACATCAAAGGGAAAAGGCGAAAGGAAGCGGTCGAAACGCGCGATGCGATCCTGGCAGGCCGGATCATGCTGGAGCCGCCAGACCAGGAGGCCCTTGTGCAAGCAATGCAACTCCTCGTTGCAACCTGGTTCACGATCAGCGTCCTGCCGTGGACGGTGCTCAAGGCCAAGCCACCCTACCGTTTCGTCTGCTCCGATCGGCCGCTCACGATGTACGACCTGACGCCACCCTATCCCTGGTCGGCGCCGGCGTGGGAATCGTCGCCGCTCGTGGAATCGACGCTGCCGGTGGGCCGCGACCTATGCCTGCGCATCGGCCCGAGCCAGCCCAAGCGGCTTTCCGTGAAGGAAACCACGAAGCAGGTGGACCGCATCAACCTCCGCACCTACGGCTGGGCGACACGCTACGTGTACGGGCCTTCGCCCGACGTCCTCGAACGACTCCATGAGCGCGCCGACGAAGCACCAAGGCCGATCAGGAAACGGCCGGTGATGCTGGAGGACGCCGATCGGGCGGACCCAGCAGTAGCCGACCGGAACGCCGCCCGTGGCTGGCCGCGCTACATCCCCGACCCTAGCGGCAAATCGGATCGACTCATGTCCTACGAAGTTATTGACACCGACGACGACGCTCGCCGCTCGATGTCGCCACGCTCGCGTAGGACCCGCGCCACGTCAGTGGCTCTCACCGAGATCGTCGGCCGGGCTGCCAACTCCGGCTGACGACAGTCAGTTGGCTTATTCGCTGCGGGCAGCTTCTTCTTCGGAGCGCTTTGCTTCTTCGCGGTCGCGCTGCGCTTCGCGTCGTTCTTCTTCGTGCTGCTTGGCTTCTTCGGTGTGCTGCACGGCGGTTTCGTGTTCGCGTTCGTGCTGTTCCTTCTGATGGAGAGCCGCTTCTTCCGCCTTCTCGTGCTGGGCTTCGGCTGCCCGTTCGCGGGCTTCTCTAGCTTCGCGCTTCGAGCGTTCGGCGCGTTCTTGTTCGGCGCGCTGTTCGGATTCGCGCGCTTCCGTCGCCTCCTGTTCCCGTTCGTCCTTCTCGCCGGGGCCTTCCGCTTCATGCCAACCCTTCGAGAGCAACGATGCGCAGATATGCGTGCCGTAGAACTGGCCACCGCCGTCGCGCACTTCGAGGGTCAGCGAGCCCTTCACCATTGAGCAGACAGGCGCACCACGTGGTTCTTCACTAGTGGGCTTCCAGTATTCGTTGGACGCCTTCGCGGCCCCTACATCCCATTCTTCGCAGCCCTTAATACCGGAGCCGTAAATCGTGACCCGCACTTCATGCCCGGTAAGGACCGACGTGCAGTCCCCGTTTGCCTGCTCCGCTTCGGAGGCGGCGCTAGGCGCCGACGTCGCTCCAGCCGCTGAAGCGGTGCCGACGTCCTTCGAAGACTCGCAACCCGACCCTCCAACGGCCACAACAACGAGGATCACCGCCAGCCAGGAGGGTGTCCGCTTCATACCCGCTGAATCGTAGCCGCGTTGTCCAACAGTTGGGAAATGGCTACGGTGTGATCCGTGGCCGTCGGTGCTCGGGTCCGGCTTCGTCCAGTTTCAGGATGGCGAAGCTGATGAGTGCCGTCGCCATGTGCCGCCGGAGCTGAGCGTCGGACTCCTCCGAGATGCCGGCGTGCGAGCCGTCGCGCCCGGCGAACGCCATGAACGACTTGACCAGCTCGGCCTCGTCGTCCTCGAGATAACCATTTTCCTGTAGCCACTTGCGGGCGCTGCCGCCCTTCTTGTTCGCGGGGCAGCCCTTGAGGTGGGCGAGGGCATCGAACGACGCATCGCACGCGCTGCGGAACTGGCCGTTGGCGGCCTCCCAGTCATGGCGTTCACAGGCTCTCGTCGCCTGCTCGTCGTGGTTGCGGGCGATCCTGAACCGTGTGCTGTCCCCGAACAGCTCCGTGAGGAACAGGGCGAGCTTGTCTACCGGCTCGGCTTTCTCGACGGGCTTGCCCTGGTACGTGGAGAGGCCGTCTTTCGTTAGCGCCGCGTCGAGCTCGTCGACATCGACAACGCCCTTCGCCATGAGCATGACCGCGAGGCCAGAAACGAGGGCTTCAAGTTTGCGGTCATAGTCCGGGGAGAGAGGGTCGCCTGCCTTGGCAGCCAGTTTCTTGAGGCCGCCGAGAACGCGCGCCATCTTGTTGCCTTCCTCGGGTAGGAAGTCCGAGGCGTCGGCTTCGGCAAAGACAAGCTCGATTGAAGAATGGCTCGGCCCCTCGCCGTGGTCGAACGGCTTGGATAGGAGTGACATGGTGCGGCCGGACAGGCGCACGGTCTAGCAGCCGTCCGACGTCATCCGCCGATGGTCTTGTTGAAGCCCTTGATCGCGCCATCCAGCTTCTTTTCGGCGGCCTCGACGTTGCGCATCGACGCGTCGAGCTGCGTCGCGTCCACCTGGATCACCTGTCCACAGGTGCAGGTGACGGTCGGCGAGGTCCTAAGCTCGCGCATCTTGACCTTCACGTCTTTCCCGCAGGACTCGCACGGCACGTCCATCAGGTCATCGTCGAACGTCGACATTGGACTGCTTCCTCTTTCCTACTAGCTTGACTTGGAGCCTAGTCGCCGGACCGGCCGATAGCTCGAACATATGTTCAGCGGGCTCGGCCCGCGGTCGTCCTTCCCCGAACGGAACACGAATGGAGCATCGGCTGACTTGGCGGCGCTCCGGAAGGCGACCGCCTTCATCCGATGAGCCGACTGACGCCAGTGGCGAAACGCATCGATACCGCCAGCCAGGTCTGCCACAGGCTCCGGAGATTGCTACCAAATTGCTACCAAGCTGAGGCCCTCTAGCGGACTATTCCTTGCCCCCGAGCCAAATCCAACGATGGGCGATACTGGGCTCGAACCAGTGACCTCCGCCTTGTCGAGGCGGCGCTCTCCCAGCTGAGCTAATCGCCCTGGGATCGGCTGCCAAGGGTATCAACGAGC
>Ga0182015_10002689_pt1 | contig 20981 bp, 20 predicted proteins | sample 712P3MmetaG_FD_120478 | JGI IMG/M metagenome (GOLD analysis project Ga0182015, IMG submission 120478) | Permafrost microbial communities from Stordalen Mire, Sweden - 712P3M metaG | ecosystem: Environmental > Terrestrial > Soil > Wetlands > Permafrost | place: Sweden: Stordalen | collected...
CGGTGGTTATGGCGGTGGAGATATACCTGTTCCCATTCCGAACACAGCAGTCAAGCCCACCTGCGCCGATGGTACTTGGGGGTCCCCCCCTGGGAGAGTAGGTCGCCGCCGGGATTTCTTGAAAGGCCCCCACTTCGGTGGGGGCCTTTCGCATGCCCAGCCTCGAATTTCGTTTGGGTACGTCACCCCACTGTGCTCGTCACGCGTCGTCGAATTACTGACCACGTGGCGTGAGAGCGCTGCCAAACCTACGGTTGGTCGTAGTTCAGCATCCAGGTAACACCGAATCGGTCGACACAGTGAGCGACGATCGCACCCCAACCGCTGTCGGTCGGCGCGAACACCTCCGTGCCGTTATCCATAAGGTCGGCGTAGAAACTGCGCAACTGTTCCTCCGTGTCGCAGTTCAGCACCATGCTGTTCTGCTGTCCTGGCTGATCGCTGCCAAGGTCGCTGCCCATGAAGTGAATATCTCCCGACTGAAAGTCCAGGTGCACGACGTGCCCTTCGTCGGACTGCACTTCGGCGTCTCCACCGAACACGCCCTCGTAAAACTCGACCGCCTCCGCACTCCTATCGACAAAATTGATGTACGGAATAACGTTCGCCATGGTCTCTTCCCGCTCGTTCTGCCCGCGATCATACTTTTGAGATGCGATTCGGGTGCGATTGTCATTGCTACAGTCACTTCGTGAGGTCACGGTGACGCCATCAGAACGTTCGCAACCGCCGGTCACGCGCGTTTACCTAGAAGTCGGAAAGAAGTGGACCTTTGCCGTCGCGCTCGAATGGCCCGGATGGACTCGACGGGCCAAGGGAGAAGAGGCCGCGATTGAAGAGTTACTGGGATACGCCGCACGCTATCGAGCCGTCGCCGGGTTTGGTTTTAAGCCCGGTCCTGTCGAGGTGGTGGGACAGGTGGCGGGTACGATGACGACTGATTTTGGCGCGCCCGATGCGATGGGACCATGGGACGCCGAAACGCTCGACGAGGTTGAACTGGAACGTTTCATCACGATCCTCGACGCGACGTGGCAGTACTTTGATGAGACGGTGCGGCGCGCGCCGGCCACACTCGCGAAGGGACCGCGGGGTGGAGGGCGAGATCGCGATCAGATTGCTGACCACGTACGAGAAGCCGAGCGACACCTGAGCTCAAAGATTGGACGCCGGATTGTGCCCCGGACACCCTGGCCCGAACAACGTGAGGCGATCGTCGAAACGCTGCGATCCAAGGCGCCCACGGGCACGTGGCCCGCACGGTACGCAATACGTCGGGCCGCGTACCACGTGATGGACCACGCGTGGGAAATCGAGGACAAGGGCGCGTAGTTCGAAACGCGTAATTTGAGACCCGCGCCGCTTCATCACACTTTGTGAAACGATACGTGGGTGCACGAAGAGGAAGTGGTACTCGCGGGGGGAGGGTCAACGACGGTCACCCGGGCCGGTGATGTGGTGTATCGATCCTCAAAACCTCAAAGCAAGACTGTGCTCTCGTTGCTCACATTTCTCGGTAACGCGGGATTTCCGGCTTCTCCTCGGCCGATCGGCGACGGCTTCGCGAACGATGGTCGAGAAATGCTGACGTTCATTGAAGGCGCGAGCCTTCAGCCTCGTGCATGGTCAAATGAGGCCGTCTACGAAATCGGCGAAATCCTCCGGAAACTGCACGACACCACGGCGCAGTGGACCCCGCCCGATGATGCCTACTGGCGTCCATGGTTCATACGTGAGATGGAAGGTAAACGAACGGTCATCGGTCACGGCGATCTCGGCCCCTGGAATATTTTGGCGAGAGACGGACGACCAGTTGCCTTCATTGACTGGGATTACGCGGGACCCTTGGACCCACTGTGGGAGCTCGCGCACGTCGCCTGGCAAAACGCGCAACTCTATGACGATGACGTCGCGCAACTCAACCAGCTCCCGGACGCGCCGGCACGCGCACTTCAAGCGCGACTAATTCTTGACGGCTACGGTCTCGATCATTCGCTGCGGCTCGGATTCGTGCATCGAATGATCAGATTGGCCATCTGGAGCGCTCGCGAAGAAGCGGTCGAATACAACGTACGACCCGACACTCAGAGTCCGACGCCAAGTGGCTTCCCCATTCTCTGGGCGGTGACGTGGCGAACTCGAAGTGCGGCTTGGATGCTCGATCACGGAGCAATGTTGGAGCGAGTAATCGAACACGCCTGAGACGCGTGCGTCGCGAGTCCGCACTCTCCATTGTCACTTTGCAGAGATTTTTGGAGTGGCGTGGGCACGGACAGGGCTTCGCGTGCCGTGACGTAGATTCAAGTCCGGCAGCTTGTTGAAGAGTGAAAATGAGAGAGTAGGACGGTTTTGACTAGTTATACCCGTCTCTTTAGTCCGTTGATGATTGGTTCGTGCACCATCAAAAACCGAATTGTCTCATCGGGACACGACACGGTCATGGTGAACCATGGGGAAGTCAGCGAACAACTCATTGCCTACCACCAAGCGCGCGCCACGGGGGGAGTGGGCCTCATCATCGTCCAAGTGGCGGGGGTGCACGAAAGCGCGCGATACACCTCGCACATCTTGATGGCGATTGACGATTCATGTATTTCGGGGTATACGAAACTCGCCAATGTGGTGCATGAACACGGGACCAAGATCTTCGGTCAACTCTTTCACCCTGGACGTGAAGTCATGGAATCCCAGGATGGATCGAGCCCCGTCGCCCTGGCTCCCTCGGCGGTACCAAATGAACGATTCCGAGTGATGCCTCGCGCGTTGCAAACTTCCGAGATTGACGAGATCATCGACGGCTATGCGAAGGCTGCGGTCCGCTTGCAAAGCGCCGGGTTAGACGGCGTGGAAATCGTTGCGAGCCACGGGTACTTGCCGGCCCAGTTCTTGAATCCTTTCCTCAACCTGCGAGACGATGAGTATGGCGGCGCGCCCGAGAATCGCCTGCGTTTCCTCAAATGTGTACTCGAGGCCGTGCGAGATTCAGTACAAAGTGACTTTGTGGTGGGGCTGCGAATCTCACTCAACGAACACGATCCGACGGGGCTGGACGAGGACATCGCGCTCGACGCGTCAGCTCAACTCGATCGTGAAGGGCTGCTCGACTACGTCAGCGTGACGACCGGTACGTCGGCGGCGCTGATGAGTTCGGGACACATCGCTCCCGAAATGCACTACGCCAACGGCTACACGGCGCCACTGTCCGCACGGATGAAAGCGGCAGTGGGCGTGCCGGTGTTGGTCGCGGGAAGAATCAACCAGCCGCAGGAGGCGGAACGCATTTTGGCGGACGGCGACGCCGACGCGTGCGTCATGACGCGCGCACTGATTTGCGATCCCGAGATGCCGAACCTCGCGGCCACCGATCGCAGCGACGACATTCGCGCGTGCATTGCGTGCAATCAAGCGTGCATCGGGCACTTCCACATGGGATTCGCGATCTCGTGCATCCAGCATCCCGAGACGGGACGAGAGATTGAGTACGGTCAGCGCATTCGCACCGCGCGTCCACGCCACGTGACCGTCGTGGGCGGCGGACCCGCGGGCATGAAGGCGGCTTCCGTCGCGGCCGAACGAGGTCATGACGTCACACTGTTCGAATCGGCGAGCCAGCTCGGCGGACAAATCCTCCTGGCCCAAATGCTGCCCGGTCGCGAAGAGTTCGGTGGCGCCGCGATCAACTTGGAACGTGAAGTCGTGCGCGCCGGCGTGCGTATTCTCACCAACACGGTGATGGACGCGGCGCTACTCCGCGCGAGTGACGCTGACGTCGTCGTGGTCGCCACGGGCGCGCGGCCGTATCGACCAGCAATGGAAGTGATGGGTCAACCAACGGTGCTGGACGCGTGGCAAGTGCTTCGCGGCGAAGTAGCCCCAGCGGGCCACGTCGTGGTCGTTGACTGGAAGGGCGACTGGGTCGGCATTGGCGTCGCACGGGTTCTGGCACGTCACGGCCATCGGGTGACGCTCTGCGTCAATGGCTACGCCGCTGGTGAATCATTGCAGCAGTACGTGCGCGACGCCCAGCTCGCCGCGCTGCAACGCGAGCGAATTGACGTCGTGGCGCTCGTGCGACTCTTCGGCGTCGATGACGACACGGTGTACCTCCAGCATGTGCTCACCGATGAACCCATCATGATCAATCAGGTGTCCGGAGTGGTGCTCGCTTGCGGTCACGAATCGTCCTCGAGCCTATTGAGCGAACTCGCCGCACTCGACCGCGAGGTGGTGGGCATTGGCGACTGTCTGTCACCACGAAGTGTTGAAGAGGCGGTGCTCGAGGGCCTCATGGTGGCGAGCGCGTTGTAGGTGTCCGTGACGCCGGAAATTGGACGATGGTTCGTTTGCATCCAAATCAATGTGTAGTGGTCGCCTCGCAAATTACTGAGTCCGCTCAAGATGCCACGAGTTCAAGGACCTGACGGCACTACGTATTCGAATAAGGTGAGTTTCTAAGCACGTTAAATAGTGAGGTTGGAAAGATGACGGTAGAGCAGGAGAAGCCGGTGGGCCGTGAGGGGCGCCAGCGCGACCCCGAACGCACGAAGCTCGAGATCCTCGCCGTCGCCACCCAGGAGTTCGCCGATCGCGGTTTCGCCGGCGCTCGCGTGGACGAAATCGCCGACCTGACGCGAACCACGAAGCGGATGATCTACTACTACTTCGGATCCAAGGAACGTCTCTACATTGCGTGCCTGGAGAAGTCGTACGAAGCCATTCGCATCACCGAACAGAGCGTCGACGTGGACAACCTTGATCCGGTAGCCGCCGTTCGCAAGCTGGCCGAGCTCACGTTTGACCGCCACGAAGCGAACCCGACGTTCAGCCGCCTGGTGAGCCTGGAAAACATGCATCGGGCGCAGTACATCAACGCGGCCAGCGGTTTTCCGGGACTCGATCGGCCAGTTATCAAGATGCTCCAGCAGGCGCTCGAACGCGGCGAAGCCGAAGGTGTGTTTCGTCGCGAGATCGACGTCTTCGACGTGCACATGCTCATCAGTTCCTTCTGTTTCTTCCGCATCAACAACCACTACACCTTCGCCGCGAATTTCGGCCGCGATCTCGTGGAGCCGAGTCGTCGCGAGAAGTACCGCCAGATGATTGGCGACGTGGTGGTCCAGTACCTCACCAGCGCGCCGTCGTAAGACACACGGGGCGTGCGCCTAGTGGTCCGCCTGCTGGTCGAGTTGAATCTGGAGTCGACTGAGGACCTCGTAACAGTGCAGTACCGACGTGATCGACGCGTTGGGCTCATCGCCCTCTTCAATGGCCCGAACAAATTCTCGGTCCTGGAGTTCAATGCCGTCCATTGATACGGCCACTTTGGAGACGTCGATCTGTTCGTCGTTGCCCGTGAAGAGGTCGTCGTATCGGGCAATATAGGTGCCGTTGTCGCAGATGTAACGAAAGAAGGTGCCCAACGGACCCTCGTTGTTAAAGCTCAACGACAGGGTGCAGATCTTGCCGGATTGACTCTTGAGTTGGACTGACATGTCCATTGGTATGCCGAGCACCGGGTGCACGGGACCCGCCATGACGTTGGCGCCCGCGATCTGCTCGCCGCACTGGTAGGCAAATAGATCGACCGTGTGCGCCGCGTGGTGCCAGAGCAGGTTGTCCGTCCAACTGCGAGGGTTGCCCAAGGCGTTCTTATTTTCGCGGCGGAAGAAATACGTTTGCACGTTCATCTGCTGAATTGAGAGGGCGCCGTCATTGATGCGATTGTGGATCCACTGGTGCGACGGGTTGAAACGGCGAGTGTGGCCCACCATGCAGATAAGACCGGTCTCACTAGCCACGCGGGCCACGCGCACCGCGTCGGCCCAGTTGTCGGCGAGCGGTATTTCGACCTGCACGTGCTTGCCCGCTTCCAGGCAGGCAATTGACTGGTCGGCGTGCAGTTGGGTGGGCGTGGACAGGATAACGGCGTCGATGTCCGTGCGCTCAAGGACCTCCTGGAGGTCGGTGGTGGCCTGTCCGGCGCCGTAGGTCTGCGCGACGCACTGCGCCTGCTCGAGCGTGCGCGACACAATCGAGACCACTTCGACGTCGTCGATTCGAGCGAGTGCGTCCAAGTGCTTGATGCCGAACGCGCCGGCGCCGGCAACCGCAATCCGCATTCGTCCGCTACTTCGCCGCGACGGGCTTCAGGACTATGTGGCCAACGGCGGTGTTCGACGCGGGCACATGGTAGAAGCGGTGCAGCAACTCCACCGCGTCGCCGAGCGCACCGCGCATGATGAGCCACATCACCAACTCAATGCCCTCTGATCCGGTCTCGCGCAAGTATTCGATGTGCGGGATCTTGCGCAGGTCATCGGGATTGTCGACCATGTTGTCGAGAAACGAGTTGTCGAAGACCTGGTTGATGAGCCCCGCGCGCGGACCCTGCAGTTGGTGACTCATACCGCCCGTTCCCCACACCTGCACGTTGAGATCCTCGTCGTAATTGGCTACGGCCCGGCGAATGGCCTGGCCCAGCTTGTAACACCGTTCCCCGGTGGGGGGTGGGAATTGAATGACGTTGACCGCGATGGGCACGACCTTCACGGGCCACGCGTCGGGCTGGCCGAACATCAGCGACAGCGGCACGGTGAGTCCATGATCGACTGCCATTTTGTTGATCACCGTCATGTCGAATTCGTCGAGGATGAGCGACTGCGCGAGGTGACAGGCGAGGTCCGCGTGTCCCACCACGGTTGGTACGGGACGGGGGCCGAAACCCTCGTCGGCGATTTCGTATTCGTCGGCGCAGCCAATGGCGAAGGTCGGGATCACTTCTAAGGAAAATGCCGAAGCGTGGTCGTTATAGATGAGCACGACGACGTCGGGCTTCTCTTGCGCAATCCACGCCTTGGACCATTCGTACCCCTCGAAGAGCGGCGCCCAGTACTCACTGTCCTGCTTGCCCAAATCCAGTGCCGCGCCGATCGCGGGCACGTGACTTGTGGTGACGCCGGCTGTTATCCGCGCCATGTTTAGCGGCCCTCCTTGATGGAGCGCAGTCCCTCGGGCGAGCGGCCGCCGTGCAGCATCATCGCGGCGTACTCCTCAACGTTCATGTCGGTCATCGACGCCGCGGCCGTTTGGAAGCTGATGCCGTCGGAGGAAAAAATCTTGGCGAGGAAATAGATATTGCCGCCGTTGGCAATCATGGCGTTGTAGTCGCGGTCCAGCACCGCCTGTTTCTGGGCTGGTGTGAGCGACCACTCATCTAAGTACGCCGATTCGTTGGATTTGAATCGTGCTCGATTCTCGGGATTCATCAGACTCATGCAGAATTGGTTGAGATGAAAGCCTAAGTGCGAGCGTTCGGCAGTAAAGACGGTGGTGCCGGGAATGTCGTCTAGCTCAGAGTTGTCGACCACGGTTTAACCTTCTTCCCAGTAGAGGCGTGCGGGGTTCTCTACGAGCAATTTACGCTGCAGTTCTGCGCTCGGTGCGATACGCGGGATAAAGTCAACAATTTTCCCGTCGTCGGGCATGTAGTCCTTCAGGTTTGGGTGCGGCCAGTCCGTGCCCCAGAGCACGCGGTCGGAAAACTGCTCGACGATTGCTCGCGCGAACGGGACCGCGTCATTGAACCCCGGAGGGCCCGACACCGAGTAGCGCTCGGGACAGGTCACCTTGGACCAGAAGTTCTCGTGCTCGCTCATCAGCCGCACGAAGCGACCAAACTGTGGTCCGTCCACTGACTGGGTCACGTCAGGACAGCCCATGTGATCGACGACCACTGGAGTCTCAATGGAGGTGAAGAATTTCCATCGCTCTTCAAGGTCGGCCGCTTCGAAGTACACCACCACGTGCCAACCCATGGGCGCGATCTTTTCGATGATGCGGTGGTAGTAGGCGTCAGGCTCGGGATCAACGAGACGGCGTACGTAATTGAAGCGGACCCCTCGCACGCCACACGCGTGCATGTCATCGAGTTCGCCTTGACTGACATCGGGCTCGACCGTTGCGACGCCGCGGGCGGCATCATTTGCGGAGCGCAGGACGTCGAGCATGGCGGAGTTATCCGAGCCGTGACACGTGGCCTGCACCACCACGTTCCTCGAGACGCCCAGAAAGTCTCGCAGCGCAAAGAGTTGCTGCTTGCTGGCGTCACACGGTGTGTACTTTCGTTCGGGCGCGTAGGGAAAGACGCTGCCGGGACCAAAGACGTGACAGTGCGCGTCGACGGTGCCGCTGGGCAACTGAAAGGTTGGCGCGGACGGGTGGGGGTCAAATTCCAGCCAGTCGGCGTCCATGGTGAACGTGCTGATCATCAGAGGCCTCGAGCGGTCAGTGACGCGTCTAGGCGTGGATAGACCCGACGCGCGTTTAGTGAATAGACCTGCTCGCGCTGGAGTGGGGTGAGGTGAAGCGCGTCGACGAATCGTTTGGTGTCGTCAAAGTAATTGCCCGTCTCCGGGTCGATGCCGCGAACGGCGCCCACCATCTCGGACCCGAAGAGGATGTTGTCGAGATTGATGACATCGAAGAGCAAGTCAATGCCACGTTGGTGGTACACGCACGTGTCAAAGAACACGTTGTGCATGAGGTGCTCGGCGAGCGGCGGTTTGTCCAACATGTCGGCGAGACCCCGGTAGCGGCCCCAGTGGTAGGGGACCGCACCGCCGCCGTGGGGAATGATGAAGCGAAGCTCGGGGAAGTCGGCGAACAGATCACCCTGGAGCAGTTGCATGAAGGCCGTGGTGTCCGCGTTCATGTAGTAGGCGCCGGTCGAATGAAAGTTGTCGTTGCAACTGCCCGACACGTGAATCATGGCCGGCACCTCGAGCTCGACCATCTTCTCGTACATTGGGTACCAGGCGTGGTCCGTGAGCGGCGCGCCGGTCCACCACCCACCGGTGGGATCGGGATTGAGATTGAGCCCGACGAAGCCCAGCTCGAGCACGCAGCGTTCCAGTTCCTCGATGGAATTCTTGATCGACACTCCGGGGGACTGCGGCAATTGGCAGACGCCAACGAAGCTGTCCGGAAAGAGCGACACCACACGGCCAATGAGGTCATTGCACGCTCTCGACCACGCTTCGCTCACCTCTTCGTTACCCACGTGCGGCTCCATGGCCGACGCGCGCGGTGAGAAGATTGTCATATCCGCTCCGCGTTCTCGAAGCAGCCGCAGTTGGTTCTTTTCAATGGTGTCGACAATTTCGCCGTCGGAGATGCCGGGGTAGTCGGGCGCCGGATCGCCACTAGCGAAGGCCGCGACTTGCGCCTGCCGCCAACGGGTGTGCGGTTCCGGCGCGGTCGTGTAGTGACCGTGGCAGTCAATGATCATTGACCGGCCCAAATCGAAGACGGCACCAACACGTCGCCGCGCATGAGCAGTCGTGCCGTGCGCACGAGCGCAGCGGAGTTAACCTGCACGTCGCCGCCCGCAATCGACACTTCCAACGTCACGCTGAAGTATCCCGTCGGGTGTTCGACGTCCAGCGTCATCAGTGAGCCGTCAGAGGCGATACCGGCGATCTCCTGGGCGACCGATCCGGGCACCAGACAGGCGGTCGCCACGGAGACCGCGCCCAGAACACCGATTGCTTCGTGGACCCGGTGGGGAATGAACGTCCTCGTCGCGATCACGCCGCCGTTCTTTGCGGGCGCGAGCAGACTGATCTTGGGAACTGACTTCTTGGTGACGTCGCCCAGGTTCATGAGCGGCCCCGCGGCCAGGCGAAGCTGCTCCACTTTTTCGCACACTGCTTCGTTGGTCTCGATTTCCTGCGGTTCTTCGTAACCCGTTAGCCCCACGTCATCGGCGCGCACGCAGACAACGGGCATGCCGTTGTCAATGCAGGTGACGCGCAGCCCATTGATGACGTCGAACGCGTGACCGGTTGGAAGTAGCGACCCGCACGTCGAACCCGCAATGTCGAGGAACTCAATGGGGATGGACGAACTCGTACCGGGGACCCCATCGATGTGGGTGTCACCCTCGTATCGCACGGCGCCGTCGGGTGTCGCGATGTAGGCCACCGCGAGGCTCTGGGTATTCTCCATCCAGATGCGCACCTCGCTCGTGGTGTCACCGGCTTGGAGCAGCCCCTCTTCGAGCGCAAAGGGTCCGACCCCGGCGAGCAGGTTGCCGCAGTTTTGATTGTCCGAGACTTCCGCGCGGTCGGGCCAGATCTGCAAGAAGAGATAGTCAACGTCCGCGTCGTCGCGCGACGACTTCTTGATCACCGCGACCTTGGACGTGAGCGGGTGTCCGCCACCCATGCCGTCAATTTCGCGCACGTCGGGTGCGCCCATCGCGGCGAGCAGGACGGCGTCACGGGTTGGGACGTCGCCGGGTAGATCGGACGCGAGGAAATACAGGCCCTTTGAGGTCCCGCCGCGAAAGACTAGGCAACGGATTGAGGTCTGGGAGGTCATTGGGGTGGCTCGTCGAGGTAGATGAGGCCTCGCTGAGTGAGCTTCTCGCGCATCTCGTAGATGTCGAGCCCCAATTTGCCCGAGGCGAGTTTCGACCGTTTGTCTTGCTCGTTGTCCTCGCGCGACTGGCTCGAGGCCCGCACCCACTGGGCGTCTTCACGCCGTACGACGACGACCCCGTCGTCGTCGGCGACGATGACGTCGCCGGGTCGAATGAAGGCGCCGGCGCAGACGATCGGCGTTTGGACGTTGCCGGGTGTCTCCTTGACCGTGCCTTGCGCGCTGATGGTCTTGGACCACACCGGAAACTTCATGGCCGTTAAGTCAGCAACGTCGCGAACGCCCGCGTCAATGACCAGACCGCGAACGCCGTGGGCAATGAGACTGGTGGCGAGCAGTTCACCGAAGTACCCGTCGTCACAGGGACTCGTGGGCGTCACGACCAGGATGTCACCGGGTTGGGCTTGCTCGACAGCGACGTGGATGGACCAATTGTCACCGGGCGCCACTTCGCAGGTGAGCGCGTTGCCCGCCACGCGCACCGGACGATAGATGGGTCGCAGCCGTGAGGAGAGTAGACCGATTCGCCCCTGGGCTTCGTGAATCGTGGCGACGCCGAAGTGGCCCAGTTCGTCAACTAGGTCAATATCGGTGCGAACCACTTTGCGCACGACTACCGCCATGAAATCCTCCGAGAAGCTCTAAACGTCGTGATGATGTGCTCCAAGATGTAGGGGTGTTATAGGTTTAATTAACTGAACAGTACACTATAAGTTTGACGGCGCTGGGGTTTTTACCGGTAAATACACCGACGGTGGCGTGACGAGAGGGAGTGCGGTGAAGGAGATTCACACCCAGGTAGTGATCGTCGGCGCCGGTCCGGCGGGCCTGCTGCTGGGTCAGTTGCTCAACCGCGACGGCATCGACAACGTCATCCTCGAACGTCGCAGTCGCGAGTACGTCGAAAAGCGCGTACGGGCGGGCGTCATTGAATTCGGCATCGCCAACTTCTTAGATGAATCCGGTGCGGGTACGCGTATGCGCCACGAGGGACTCGTGCATCACGGCGTCGAGATCCGTTTCGAGCGAACCTCGCATCGCGTTGCCTTCAGTGATCTCGCGTCGGGCAAAACCATCACCGTCTACGGACAGCAAGAGGTGGTCAAAGATCTGGTGGCCATGCGCCTTGCGGCCGGCACCGAATTGGCGTTCGACACGGAGGTGAAATTCATTGGCGGGCTCACCGATGATGCGGCGGTTGTCGACGCCGAGGGGCTCGACGGTCCAGTGCGACTCACGTGTGACTACGTTGCCGGATGCGACGGTAGCTTCGGCGTAGCCAATCGGTCGCTGCCGTCGTCGGTGGTGCGCCGTTACGAGCGCACCTATCCGTTTTCGTGGCTCGGCATTCTCGCCGAAGCCCCGCCCACGACCGACGAACTCATCTACTGTCGCCACGAACGGGGCTTCGCGCTCTACTCCATGCGTTCGCCGACCCTCAGTCGGCTCTATCTGGGCGTGCGACCCGAAGAGAAATTGGACGAGTGGTCCGATGATCGCATTTGGGATGAACTTGACGTGCGCCTCGCGACCGAAGCGATGCCCGAGATCAATCAGGGCACCATTGTCGAGCGCGGCATCACCGCCATGCGCAGTGTGGTCATTGAGCCCATGCGATTCGGTCGACTGCTGCTCGCCGGCGACGCCGCCCACATCGTGCCGCCGACGGGGGCCAAGGGCATGAACCTGGCATTGGCCGACGTCCGAGTGCTCTCGAGGGCGCTGCGAGAAAAGATTCAACGCAACGACGACGCGTTACTCGACGCGTACTCCTCGACGTGTCTCGAACGGGTGTGGCGGGCCGAAGAGTTCTCCAACTACATGACCCAGATGTTGCACCCCACGCATTTAGACGACTTCGAGAACGGCGTGCAGTCGGCCCGGCTGCGCCAGGCCGTCACCTCACTCGAAGCGTCAACCGTGCTGGCGCGTAACTACGTGGATCTCAATAGCCTCTAGAAGGGGTAGATCGCCAGTTCGCTCTGCGCCGTGACCCACTGGGTCTCGGTGTAGGCGTCCAGGTTGGCGAGCCCGCCCATGCGCGATCCGTTGCCGGAACTGCCAGTGCCGCCGAAGGGGATGACCGCCTCGTCGGCGACCGTCTGGTCGTTGATGTGGATCGCGCCACTGGTGATACGACTGGCGAGCTCGAGCGCGCGCAGTCCGTCACCCGAAAGGATCCCGAGCGAAAGTCCGTAGGGCGTGGCACTCGCCATGGCGACCGCTTCGTCGAGCGACGAGTAGGAGACCACTGGGGCGACCGGACCGAAGACCTCTTCGGCGTAGGCCGGCGAGGACGTGGGTACGTTGGTGAGCACGGTGGGGCGATAGAAGAGGTCCTCGTACGTGCCCCCGGCCGCCAGCGTGGCGCCCTGACTGATTGTGTCAGTGACGATTGAGTGCACGCGGTCTCGCTGGACCGCGTCGATGAGCGGTCCGAGCGCCACCTGTCCGGTGGCGGGGTCACCCACCGGAAGGTGATTGGCGTGCTCTGCGAGCAGGCCCGCGTAGTCGTCAGCGATGCGCGCGTCAACAATGTGGCGTCCGGTGGTCATGCAGATCTGACCCTGGTGCATGAATGATCCGAACGCTCCCACCGAGACGGCCTTTTCCAGGTCAACGTCATCCATGACAATGAGCGCCGAGTTCCCACCCAGTTCTAAGTGCACACGCTTTAAGTGTTGGGCGCCCAAGGAGCCCACTTGTCGCCCGGCCTTGGTCGAACCAGTAAAGGCAATGACGCGCACGTGCGGATCGACCACCAGCGCTTCACCGACGTCCGCCCCTGCGGGCAGCACGCTTAAGAGACCTTGGGCCAGCCCCGCCTCTTCAAAGACTCGTGCCAAGAGCACGCCGCCCGAGACGGCGGTACGTGGGTCGGGCTTCAAGATGACGGCGTTACCCAGTGCGAGTGCCGGCGCCACTGAACGAATCGCCAGGATGAGCGGAAAGTTAAAGGGCGCAATGACGCCGACGACACCGGCCGGTACGCGCCGTGAAAAGCTGAGCCGGGGCAACGCACTCTGGAGGATCTCACCCGTGGGGTGCGAGGCCAACGCGGCCGCTTCAAAACATTCTTCTCCGGCAGTCTGAATCTCGAGTCCGGCCTTAGGACCAATACCGCCAGACTCTCGCACAATCCAGTCGGACAATTCGTCGGTGTGATCGAGGAACAACTGTCCCGCTTTACGCAGCACGGCGCTACGCACGAGGTAGGGGAGCGCCGCCCACTCCTTTTGGGCGGCGACGGCCACTTCGGATGCTTCAGCCACATCGGCCACGCTCGCGCGCCCGGTTCGACCCAGTTCTTTGCCGGTTGCCGGTTCCACTACCGGGGCGTCACCGGCGCCGCCCGGACGCCAGCCGTTGAGGGAAATGTTGCCGTGCCACGATGCCCCGTCCAGAAACGACATATGAACCTCCTAGTTCAAAACTGCTTGTTTGCTTATCATAGATTTGGTAGTTTGCGCCTTAGGCCCGGGTGATCAAGGTTTTGTCTGACAATGATTGCCAAAAAACTCGACATCGATGAGGTTCCATGTACTTGCGTGATGAGTGGTACGTCGCGGCGCTCAGCCTCGAGCTAGAGCGACGACCGCTCTCGCGCCAGATCCTCGGCGAGCACGTCGCTCTCTTTCGCAGTGAGTCGGGTCAGGTCGTCGCGCTGGCCGACCAGTGCGCGCATCGCGGCTATCCGCTGTCGCTGGGCACGGTGGTCGGCGAGGTCTTGGTATGCGGGTACCACGGCTTCACGTATGACTGTTCGGGCACCTGCGTGGCCGTGCCGGGACAGGACCGCATACCGAGCAAGGCCGACGTGCGCAGCTACCACGTCGTCGAGCAGGGTCTGTGGGTGTGGATCTGGATGGGACGCGGTGAGCCCGATTTGAGCAAGCTGCCCGAGACGCCGTGGTTGACGCAGAACGACAAGTGGTCCTCGGTGTCGGGCGTCGCCAAGATCGAGGCGCCCTTTCACCTGTTGGTTGACAACCTGCTCGACCTCAGCCACGAAACGTACCTGCACAATGGATCAATCGGCACTCCGGAAGTGGCCACGACCCCAATCGAGGTCGAAGTAGACGAGGAAAACCGAGTGGTGCGGGTTTTTCGCCACATGAATGAGGTCGAGTGCCCACCGTTCTATTCGCGCACGACGGGACTTGAGGGCAAGGTCGATCGCTGGCAGGACATTGACTACTTCCCTCCGGGTTATTACTTGCTGCACGCGCGATTGGCCCCGGTGAGCCAGCCTCCACTGCCCGACGGCAGCGATGACCACGCCTTTCACATGAAGATCTTTTACGGCCTCACGCCGTCGACCGACACGTCGGTCTACGACTTCTGGGCCCTGTCGAGGGATTTCTGTGTGGGCGATGACGAAATTGACCGGTTTCTGGAAAAGATGCAGGCCGGAGTGGTCCAGGAGGATGTTGACGCCCTGACCATTTTGCAGCGCCGAGCCGAAGGTACATTTGAGGTCAACGAAGTCAGCATCAAGATTGATCGTGGTGGCCTCGCTGCTCGCCGAATGCTGATGGCGATGTACGACGAGGCGGCCGCACAGGCGTAGGGGAGCATTGGAAATAGGGCGACTTTCAGTTTTTATAGAAATTGAAATGCTATGTACGAAATAGTGTGTTAAGAATCAACCATCCATTATTCAGGGGGGTCAATGAAATGAGTGAAGAAAAGACCAACGCCGCAAGTTCGGCGGGAATTCCAGGCTGGGGAGGCTTCGAGTTCGGTCGCCGACTAGGACTGCAGGCTGCCGCCACCATCGCAGCGGGTGGCGCATTCGCGTCTCTAGTTGACGTATCCGCTGCCCACGCCGCCTCAAAGTCCGGCACCATCAAGATCGGATTCGTCTCGCCGCGCACCGGTTCGCTGTCAGACTTTGCCGGCCCCGATAAGTACGTGCTCTCTCAAGTGCGAGCTGCCAGCGAATTTTCCAAGGGCATCAAGATCGGTGGCAAGACCTACAAGATTGAGATCACCGAAGTCGACACGCAGTCCGATCCGAACGTCGCGGTACAGGTGACCCAGGGTTTGATCAACGGTGGGGCGGACCTCATCGTGACCAGTTCGGCGCCCGAAACGACCATTCCCGTGAGCACCACGTGCGAGGCGGCCCACGTACCGTGCCTCTCGACCGTCGTGCCGTGGGAAGCGTATTGGGGTGGCTTTAGTGGTACGTCAATCACGCCCGAAGGCGGTGCCGCCGGTACCGGTCCCGTGTACAACGCCACGTTCTTCTTCGGCATCCCGCAGTTCTCGGGTTGCTTCGTTCCTATGTGGGAGCGAGTGCAAAAGGTCACGGGCGCCAATAGCTACGTCGCCGAGATGTTCCCGAACGACGCCGACGGCAACGCGTTCCGTGCGGCCTTTGGTCCAACGGTGGGCGCGATGTTCCCGAAGCAATACACGTTCGTTGACGGCGGCGCCTACGCGGACCTCACGACGTCGTACACGACAATGATCGAGACGTTCAAAACGAGCGGACCGAACGGTGGACCGTGCGACCTCTTCGTCAATTGTCCGTTGCCGCCCGACTTCCAGACGTTCTGGACCCAGGCCTCACAGCAGGATTACAACCCGAAGTTAGCGACCGTGGCCAAGGTCATGTTGTTCCCGACTGACGCCTACGCATTGGGCGAGCTGTCGAACAACATCGCGACCGACGCGTGGTTCACGCCGTACTCGCCGTACGAATCGTCATTGACCGGGCTCAAGGCCAACGCGTTCTGTGCTGGCTTCCAAGTTGCGACCAAGGGCCAGTGGGTCCAGTCGATGGGTTCGACGTACTCCCTCTTTGAGGTCGCCATCGAGGCGTTTAAGAAAATCAAGAATCCCCACAGCCGCTTGGACCTCGCTGAGGCGTTGCAGCACGTAAAGTATGACGGCATGTGCGGACCCATCAACATGCGTTCGACGAGCAGCAACCCGTTGGCGGCGAGCCCGGCACCGGGCATTGCCATCATTCAGCCCGTTGGAATTCAGTGGAAGCCGGGATCAACCGAATTGGTCGGTCACAAGAAGTTCGCGTGGTCGCCGTGGGTCGTGGATAACTCACTCAACAAGTCCATACCAACGAACGCCAATCTCGATCCGACCAACGCCTAACGAGGTTATGTGTCGCTGCTTCAACTGGACGGCGTCTCGAAAAAGTTTGGTCAAGTTGTTGTAGGCCAAGAGATCACCTTCCAGTTGGAGGAGGGCGCGGCGGTAGGCATCATTGGACCCAACGGCGCTGGCAAGACGTCGCTCTTCGCGATGATTTCGGGCGATGTGAAGCCCGACGCGGGGGAGATTGAATTTGACGGTGACAACCTCGCGCACCTGAGTCAGGCCGCTCGCGCCCGTATGGGCATTGGCCGCACGTACCAGGTGCCCCGACCCTTCGAGCATATGACCGTCTTCGAGAATGCATTGCTGGCGGCCCAACAGGGCGCGCGCACCCGTGGGCAAGCCTCCTACGTGCTGGCCTACGACTCACTCAGTCGTACCGGTCTGGCAGACTTCGCCAACGCCTCGGCGGGCTCGCTCGCTCTCATGCACCGTAAGCGGTTGGAACTGGCCCGCGCCCTCGCGACCCGTCCGCGAATATTGCTGCTCGACGAAATCGCGGGCGGTCTCACCGACCTAGAGGTGAATGAACTGACCTCCATCATTCGTGGACTGCGCGACGAGGGCATTGCCGTCTTGTGGATCGAGCACGTGGTTCGCGCACTGCTGTCCACGGTTGACCGCCTGCTGTGCCTTTCGAGTGGCGCGATCATCGCCGATGGCGACCCCAAGGAGGTCATGGCCTCAGAGGCGGTACGTTCGATCTACCTCGGTGGAAAAATCATCAACACCTTGAACGCATGAGCGAGATCTTGTTGGAGGTAGATGACCTCACGGTTCATCACGGACAGCTCTGCGCAGTCGATGGCGTGAGTTTCAAAGTGGACCAGGGCGAGGTGCTCACGATGGTTGGCGCTAACGGGGCTGGTAAGTCAACGCTGCTGCGCACGGTGGCGGGGCTGCACCGTCAAACGAGTGGGACCATCCGTTTTCAGGGCGTCAACGTGACCAAGTTGGCACCGCAGCGGCGAGCTCGCTTGGGCATCGCGCTTGTGCCGGAAGGTCGACGACTCTTCCCGTCGCTCACGCTGGAAGAGAACTTGCAGGTCGGTGCTCACCACGCGGCCAAAGGCCCCTTCTCCATCGGGCGTGTCTACGAACTGTTCGACTGGATGCCCGCGCGCCGTCGCCAACGGGCGTGGCAATTCTCTGGCGGTGAACAGCAGGCAATCGCCATTGGCCGGGCCCTGGTCGCAAATCCACAGGTACTGCTGCTGGACGAACTCTCTCTCGGTTTAGCGCCGATCGTCATTGAGCGCATCTACGCACTGATTCCCGACATCGTCGCCCACGGTGTTGGCATCCTGCTGGTCGAACAGGATGTGACCTTGGGCGTGGGCGTTGCTAATCGAGTGCACTGCATGTTGGAAGGTAAGACGTCCCTCACCGGCACGCCCGCCGAGCTGACGTCGGCGCAGATCGAGCGGGCGTACTTTGGCGGCGAAATGAGCGAAATGTCGCCGCATCACGAGGACCCCGCATGATCTGGCTCAACGTGGTCATCCAGGGCGTGCTAGTCGGAGGGTTCTACGCCTTGTTCGCGTGCGGGCTGTCATTGATGTTCGGTGTCATGAGGGTCATCAACCTGGCCCACGGTGACATGGCGGTGGTTGCGGCCTACGTCGCGGTTTTTCTCACCCCGCACGCGCACATTCCCGAAGTCTGGGCTTTCGTCGTGGTCGCGCCGCTCTTCGGCGTAGTTGGTTACATTGTCCAACGCACCTTGATTCAGAAGAGCATCGATCGAGATCCCTTCACCACGCTGCTGGTGACCTTCGGACTCTCGGTGATCATCGAGAACCTGCTTTTGGAGATCTATTCGTCTAATGGCCAAATCGTCAACGTGGGTGAACTTATCGTCAAGTCCTGGCACCCCCAAACAATCATCTACATCTCCTACGTATCGCTCGCGGTATTGGCCGCGGCCGTGGCGGTGCTTGGGCTGCTCCAAGTATTTCTCTCTAAGAGTGGCACCGGTCGGCTCATTCGCGCGGTCGCGGACGATCACGAGGCGGCTCAACTCAGTGGCACCAACTACCGACACATTTTTGGCATCGCGGCCGCGATTGCCTTCGCCACCGTGGCGCTCGCCGGAATCTCCTACGGCATGATGACGGAATTTGCGCCAACGTCGGGAGGAGTGAATCTGCTCTTCGCCTTCGAGACGGTTGTCATTGGCGGCATCGGCTCCTTGTGGGGCACGTTGGTGGGTGGCATTGCCCTGGGAATTGCCCAACAGTTCGGCGCCCATATCAATCCTGAGTATCAGGTGCTGGCGGGCAACATCTTGTTCCTGGTGGTGCTCGCGGTTCGCCCCGAGGGATTGTTCGGCAAGAAGACGGCCCTGGCATGAGCATCCTGACGGGTACGTCCACCTCCGACAACGGATTGCTGCGCGTACGGCGCTCCACGCACTCACCCGTCTACACGCTGATTGGTTCGTTGCTCATCGTGCTGCTGTTAAGCATCGCGCCGTGGGTGGTGCCCGCCGAATGGGCGACGGTGCTACAGAACTTCTTTATCTTGGTGACCATGGCGACCATGTGGAATCTGCTCGCCGGGTACGCCGGCATGGTCTCAATCGGTCAACAGGCCTTCGTGGGACTGGGCGCCTACGCGACGTTGTTCTTTGCCTTAAAGGGTATGAACCCCTTCTACACAATCCCCTTGGCGGCGATCACGTGCGTGGTCATTGCCTATCCCGTCACGTTCCTGCTCTTTCGCCTGCGCGGCGGCTACTTCGCGGTGACGACGTGGGTCGTTGCCTCCACCGCGGGCATCATCATTGTCAATCAGGGGTACCTGGGCGGCGGCACGGGCAAGTTGCTCCCGGGTATGCCCGATATGAACCCGACGTCATTGCAACACCTGACCTACCTCGTCACTGGCGGCGTGGCGCTCATCGTGGTTGCCGCCACGTACTTCTTGTTGCGCAGCCGTCTGGGCTTGGTGCTGGCGTCGATTCGCGACAATGAGATCTCGGCGCGAAGTTCTGGCACCAAGGTGACGTCGGCGCGACGCTTGGTCTTTCTCATCGCGGCCGCCGGCACGGGGGCGGCCGGGGCGGTGCTGGCCCTCAGCCAGACGTATCTACAAACCGGCAACGAGTTCAACTTGCAGTGGGCGGCGGAGATGTTGTTTGTCTCGATGATCGGTGGACTCGGCACCATTGAGGGCCCGATTCTCGGGTGCATCATTTTCTTCGCACTCCAGCAGTCCCTCGCCCAACAAGGTGCGTGGTATCTCATCATCTTTGGCTCGGTTGCGGTGGCCGTCGCGATATGGCAGCCTCGCGGCCTGTGGGGAGCCTTTCGTGATCGCTTCCACATCGAGTTGCTGCCGGTGGGCCACTGGGTGGGCGACCGTAAGTCCGAGACAACCGATCACCGTTCTATGCTCGAGCGACTCAACCTCAAACGACCAAAGAAGCCTTCGAACTAAAAGCTTTGCCCTAGTAGGATTGTTGGATGCCTTCTGCCAAGCCCGCACCCCGTCGCGCCTCTTCGGCGCCACGCCCGACGGGCACTGCGCGCCGTGATGGCGCGCAGGCTCGCCCCGGTGCTCCGCGGCGAGGTGCAAGTTCGGGACAGAATTCTTCGGGTCGCCCGCCCCGTGACGGTGCGGAGCGGCGGATTGATCGCAGTGCCAGCGGACCGCGCGCCGATGCACCTCGCGGTCCACGCCGTGGCGACGGGCAGTCACGAGACGGACGTCCCAGTTACTCCCGGCCACAGTTTGAGCGAAGTGACCGAGACCGTCGACCCCGTCCCGATGCACGCCCCAGTCGTGACGGCACAGCGAATCGCGGATCCCGCCCGTCGAACCCTCGCCGCGACGGTGGCGTATTGGGCGCCGGCGCGCGAAGTGAAGAGCGCTACAAAGTGGACGACCGGGACCGTCGTCCCCGTCCGATACGTGACGGTGCCGCTCGCGCTCCTTACGCCGGACGTACTTCGAGACATGAGGGCGAGGAACGTTCACCTCGACGCCCAACCGGCGCGGGTTCGGACGGTCGATCGTCCAGTCGTTCGAACAGTCGTGACGCACGTGATGCAAGAGAACCCCGCGCCTACACCGACCGACGACCTAGCGCCTCGCCGCGCGGGACGCGAAGCGGGCCGAGTGATCGGGCACGCTCTGCATCGGGACGGCGCGGAGCAGCACGGCCTGCGCGAGAACTCACACCGGAAGAGCTAGAGCGTCAGCGGGCCAACACCTACGGACAGAATAAGGGCTGGGGAGGTGTGGCGCGCCGCGGCGCGGTCAGCATTCGCAGTGAGGGCCCTTCAATGGAGAGCACGCCCAGTGCCGGCTTCACTCCCGATCCGCTCTCTGAATGGGTCCAAGAGGTTCGCCCCACCCGAGCGGCGACGCCGACGAAGGCCAAGGCCAAAGTCAAGTACGCGCTGCCCGGTGAC
>Ga0182015_10002690_pt1 | contig 20980 bp, 18 predicted proteins | sample 712P3MmetaG_FD_120478 | JGI IMG/M metagenome (GOLD analysis project Ga0182015, IMG submission 120478) | Permafrost microbial communities from Stordalen Mire, Sweden - 712P3M metaG | ecosystem: Environmental > Terrestrial > Soil > Wetlands > Permafrost | place: Sweden: Stordalen | collected...
ACGCTTTCAAAAACGGTTCATACAAGGTGCGCTGCACATAGCAACGCTCGACCGACAAGCAAGTCTGCCCGGCATTCACGAACGCCCCCCAAACCGCCGCGCTCGAAGCGACGTCGACGTCGGCGTCGTCAAGAACCAGCATGGGATCTTTGCCGCCCAACTCAAGCACTACGGGAAGCAACCGCTCGGCCGCGGCCGCCGCAATCCGCTTACCGGTGCCCACGCTGCCTGTGAACACGAGCTTGTCGATTGGCGCATGGATCAATGCCGCGCCCGTTGCGCCATCTCCCACCACCACCTGAAAAATATTGTGGGGCACGCCCGCCTCAAGCAGCAATGACTTCAGCTCCAGCCCCACCAGCGACGTAAACTCCGAGGGCTTCAGCACGACCGCGTTTCCCGCCACCAGCGCGGCCAGGGTCTCAGTGGCAGGAATCGAAAATGGATAATTCCACGGAGAAATAATACCGATGACACCGTAGGGGTCGCGCAGAATCCGCCCCTTTTTCAGTTTGGTGGCGAGATTTCCATGGGGGAGCGCCTCATCGCGCAGCAGGCGGTAGGCGTGCTCGATCAAAAATCGCGCCGCATCGAGGACGACCAATACTTCCGTGGTCAGCGCCTCGGCGACCGGTTTGCCGGCCTCAAGCGTGATGGCAAGGGCAATCTCTGATTTCTTTTTCTGCAGCTTCCGCTGAAACTCCCGCAGTACCGCGATTCTTCTCCGGACGCCGATCGCGGCCCAGGCTTGCTGCGCGGCCTGCGCGCGCGCCACCACCGCTCGGACTTCACTCTCGCCCACGCACTCCAACTCGCGCAGAACTTCACCGGTCGCCGGATTCACCGAAAAAATCTTCCGCACCGCAACTTGCAATTGGGTAGTCATCGCCTGCTATTTCTTAGGCCTTGGAGCTTGCTCTGTTTCATACTCCACATTCACCAGGCAGAGTCCGCCGGCCGGCGCCGTTGCTCCCGCCGCCGACCGGTCACGCGCCGCCAGGATCCGCGTCAAATCTTCGGGAGCCCAGGTTCCCTTACCCACGAGAATAAACGTCCCCACTAAGTTTCGCACCATGTGATGCAAGAATCCTGATCCCTTCACGGTGTAGACGAACTCGTCTCCCTGGCGTCCCCAACTCGAGGAAAAAATTCGCCGTACCTTGCAAGCCGCCGCGTCTTCATGTCCGCGCTCCGGATCCACGGCGGCAAACGATGTGAAATCATGCTCGCCTTCCACCCGCACCGCCGCTCGCGAGATCGCTTCCTCGTCAACCGCATACGGATAATGCCAAACGTACCTCGCAAGAAACGGCGGGCAAATGGCGGCGCGATAAATCCGATAGCGGTAGGTCTTCCGCCTTGCGGAGTGCCGTGCATGAAAGTCGGGGGCAACCTCTTCCGCTTCCAGAACTCGCACGGACGCCGGCAAAAGATCGTTCAAAGCCCTCACAAAGTTCGCTGTCGGGACCGAAGACTCGGTGTGGAATGTCGCAACCTGCGCCAGCGCATGCACTCCTGCGTCCGTTCTTCCCGAGCCTTGCGGCAACACCTTTTCGCCGGTAATTCGTCCAATGGCTGAGGCAAGAGTTCCTTGGACCGTTAGAGTATCGGGTTGGACCTGCCAGCCAGCAAAGTCCGATCCGTCATAGGAAAGAATCAGTTTGAGATTGCGCATGCGAACTTTCGAGTCTCACAGCCGCCATGATTCATCAAAACCATCTCGCGGATCGGACTTTTTTCCGCAATCGGAGGCCTCCGATTCTCGAACCCCATTGATCTGGCCAGCGCTTTAGCAGCTTCAGGCCTGCCGCAGCGCTCAAAAGAGTTCGCGTTACATCGGATATACTGGTGCGTTTAAACCGCTTGTTCTGGACGAAAAGTTGCAGCTCGCCGGGTCACGTAGCTTCGCAGATCGTCGTTTTTACAGGAACCTCAGAGCCTCTGGCTGCGTACCACCTGGGAATAGAATTTTCATGTTACGGAATCCGGCAACGTCGCCCTCGGACTAGTCTTTTGTCGCAAGCCATAATGAACGGAGATCAGTAGATGCCATTCGCAAGCATAGCCGCAAGTTTCCGGCGGAGCGCCATCGTTTTATTCGGGACGCTGACCCTAGCAGGTTGGGCGCAGGAACCGCCTGCCGCGCCCACTCCACAGAATACTCCGGAGGCGCGACCGCTTCCCGTGTTGAATTATTCGCAGCCCGTTTCGCATTTTCCCAATCCGCTTGGGCCCTATACCCCGCGGCAGGTGGCACCGCCGAATCTGGCCAATACGTCACGCATCGATTCTCTGATGCACGACGGCAAGTTGTACCTCTCGCTCAATGACGCGATCGCGCTCGCGCTCGAGAATAATCTTGATGTTGCCATCGCCCGTTACAACTTGAACATCGCCGACACGGATGTGCTGCGCGCGAAGGCCGGCGCTACCATTTTCGGCGTCAATGCAGGAGTGGTGCAGAACACGCCTGGCGGTGGCATTGGCGGAATTGGCGCTACGGCTGGTGCTTCTTCCGGCGGCACCAGCCTGGGAGCGGGCGGCATCGGCGCAGGCACCAACGGTTTGGTAAGTTCCACGCTTGGCGTCGGCCCCTTGATTACCAGCTTTGATCCGGTAATTACGGGGACGCTGCAGGAAGATCATGCCGAGAGCGTGTCATCCAGCTTGTTCAACGGTGTGCCGATTCTCGCGCAGAACACAGGCACGGTGAATTTCAACTACGCCCAAGGATTCAGTTGGGGTACCAATTTGCAGGTTGGCTTCAACAACAGCCGTACTAGCTCCAACGTCCCATTCAACACGTACAGCCCGCTCGTTAGCTCGTCGCTCCGCCTTCAGGTGACCCAGCATTTGCTGCAAGGCTTCGGACTGCCCGCGAACACCCGCTTCATTCATATCGCCAAGAATAACCGCGAACTTACCGACGTTGCCTTTCGCTTGCAAATCATCGACTCGGTCGATCAGATTGAGAACATCTACTGGGATCTGGTCTATGCCTACGAAAACGCACGCGTGCAAAATGAATCGCTGTCCTTTGCGCAGAAAACTTTGTCGGATACCAGGAAGCAGGTCGAGATCGGCAGCCTGGCTCCCATCGAAACGGTACGCTCACAAAGCACCGTAGCCCAAGATCAGCAACTGGTGACTACGGCCCAAACCAATCTCCAGTTAGAACAACTGCTGATGAAGAACGCTTTGACCCGCACCTTGAAGGATCCAGGGCTGGCCACGGCCGAGGTCATTCCCACTTCCACCATGGAAATTCCGGCGGAAGAACAGCCTGTGCCCACCGAGGACTTGATCAACGATGCGTTGCGCCATCGAGCCGAACTGGTTGAAACCCGTATCGATTTAAACAGTCGCGATTACAGTAACAAGGCAGTACGGAGCGCCCTGCTTCCAACACTGGACCTGTTTGCCTACTATGGCGGGTCCGGACTTGGCGGCTCACAGAATCCCGCCAACCTCTGCGCGAACCAGACCCCGGATCAATTGCTGCTCGGCTTCTGTGCAGGTGTCAACCCTAATACCGGTACAACCGAGATTCCGGCTGTCTCGCCCACGAGCCTCGGTGGAACCTGGAGTCAGCTTGTGAATTCGACTGCTCCTGACAAGGGCGTTGGCCTTTCACTCAACATCCCGTTGCGTAACCGGGCGGCACAAGCGGTACAGGTTCGCTCCGAACTGGAGTATCGTCAGGCCCAGATGCGCCAGCAACAGATCGAAAACCAGGTTGGCATCGAGGTTCGTAACGCGCAATATGCGGTGCAGCAGAACCGTGCCAGCGTGGACTCCGCAAAAGCTGCGCTCGACTTGGCGCGCCAATCGCTGGATGCAGAGCAGAAGAAATACCAGTTCGGTACTTCGACAACCACGCTCGTCTTGCAATATCAGAGCCAATTGGCGACCGCTGAGTCCACCCTGGTGAATGCCACCGTTGCCTATGAAAAATCGCGCATCGAACTCGACCGCGCAACGGGTAACTTGCTCGATCACAACGGCATCAGCTTGGACGATGCTGCCCGCGGGCAGCTGACCCGCCTGCCCAATGTGCCCTACATCACACCGCGCAAGATCTTGCCCTCGGTGGCGCAGCCGATGCCGCAGGCGACAAATCCGCAGCCGCCGCAGTAATGAGCGTAGAAAGGAAAACAGACTCGATCACGAACTGAGTCTGTTTTCGTCTCACAATTCTTTACAATCTCCAAATGTTTCTCGCGCTCCATCCCGCTAAGATGGTGTGTGCGCGGCATGACTTGCGCATCCAAAGTCCGAAAATCATATTGCCTTCCGATCTGATGCCACACCGTTCCCGTTCAAGGAGACGAACTATGTCTTTGTCTTTGCCCCGACTGATTGCCACTCCCTCGCGTCACGGAGAGTTGCTGCGGACATCTTTCATGCTGTCGTGCATGCTGCTGCCGTTGTCCCTGTCCGCGCAGATTGATCCGCCGGCTCCCACTCCCCAGACCGCTCCAGCTCCCGCTTTGCCGCAGGCGGTACATTTGCGGGACTACTCCAAAGCACGCTCGGTTTTTCCTCATATGCTGCAACCTTACCAGTCGCAGCAAGTGCCGCAACCGAACGTGGGCAACTCCCCGCGCATCGATTCGCTCATGCGCGACGGCAAGATTTATCTATCGATTGACGACGCTGTGGCGCTCACGCTGGAGAACAATCTTGACCTCGATATCGCGCGCTATAACCTCAACATCGCCGACACCGATTATCTTCGCGCTAAGTCTGGCGCCAACATTCTCGGGGTCAACGCCGGCATTGTGCAGAACACGCCCGGCGGAGGCGTTGGTGGCCTGGGCGGAACAGTGGGCTCCGGCACTGGTGGAACCACAGTCGCGGCCAGCGGCGTGGGAACTGGAACCAACGGACTCGTGAGTTCGACGCTGGGGATTGGCGCACCTATCACCAGCTTCGATCCGGTGCTGACCGGCACGCTGCAGCTGGACAAGGATAATGCGGAGTCCGTCAGCGTATTCAGCCCGATCCCCGTCATCGCGCAAAACACTTACACGTCAAACCTTGCCTATACCCAAGGCTTCGCATGGGGCACGGCCATCACCGCTGGATTCAACAATAGCCATCTGACCACAAACAACCCGACTAGCCTGCTGACTCCCGACCTGAGTTCTAATTTCCAATTCAAGATTACGCAAAACCTTCTGCAAGGTTTCGGTGCAGGACCCAACCTGAGATTCATCCACATCGCGAAAAACAATCGCGAGATTTCCGACGTCGCTTTCCGTCTGCAAGTCATTACCACGGTCGATCAGATCGAGAACATGTATTGGGATCTGGTCTACGCCTACGAGAACGTTCGCGTGCAGCAGGAAGCCCTTACCTATGCGCAGAAAGCCTTGGATGATTCCAGGCAGCAAGCGAAAGTCGGCACCGCGCCGCCCATTCAGGTGGTTAGCGCACAGAGCATAGTGTCCACCGATCAGCAGAACCTGATCCTGGCCCAGAACAATCTGCAACTGCAAGAGCTGCTCATGAAAAATGCGCTCAGCCGCAGTATCGACGATCCGGTGCTGGCAGAAGCCGATGTAATTCCCACCTCGAGTATGCAGCTTCCCGAACAAGAGCCCGTCACTCCCACGCAGGACCTGATCAACCAGGCGCTCGATCATCGCGCCGAGTTAGTGGAGTCGCGCATCGACCTCAACTCCCGCGAACTGAGCAGTAAAGCCGTACGCAATGCCCTGCTGCCTACGCTCGATGCGTTCGCCTATTACGGCGGCTCGGGAGTTGGCGGCAATATCAATCCGCTTATTCCCGCCTGCCCATCTTCGGCCAAGTACTGCTACACGCAGAGCACAAACCCGCCACCGTTCCAAACCGCAACCTCGGTGGCCTACGGCAGTACTCTGAACCAGCTGGTCAACTCCACGGCTTCCGACAAGGGCGTGGGGCTCACGCTGAACATTCCGCTGCGCAATCGCGAAGCGCAGGCTAATCAGGTGCGTGCGGAACTGGAGGACCGGCAGGCCCAGGTGCGTCTGCACCAACTCGAGAATCAAGTACGCATCGAAGTGCGCAACGCGCAATTTGACGTGAGACAAAACCGCGCATCCGTGCAGGCAGCCCAGTATGCGGTCGATTTCGGCCGCCAGACGCTGGATGCGGATCAGCAGAAGCTCAGAGTCGGACTCACGACGACCACAGCGATCCTGCAGGATGCCTCCGTCCTGACCACCTCCGAGTCAAACCTGGTTTCGGCAAAAGCTGCCTATGAAAAGTCGTGCATTGAGCTCGATCGAGCTACAGGACTGCTGCTCGATCACTCCAACATCGACGTCAATGAAGCAACCCGCGGCCAAGTCACGCATCTGCCCAACGTGCCTTATGTCGCCCCTCGCCGGGACGTCGCCCCCGGGCCAACGGCTCAGCCGCAAGCAGTGTCGCCCCAAACGCCGCCGTCGTAGTCCGCGTCTACGCCGGGGCAGATACTTCGCCGTCAATTCTCTATCCGGGGCTGGACAATGTATTCTTCCTCGCGTGAGCTTGTCTGTCGTCATCATCACTTATAACGAAGAAGCCAACCTCGGCCGCACCCTGAAAAGCGTGCATCCGCTGGTTCGCGACGGCAAAGGAGAAATCATCGTCGTCGACTCGGGCTCGACCGATCGCACGGTTGAGATTGCGAAGACATACGGCGCGAAAGTTTTCGTCGAGGAATGGAAAGGCTACGCCGGGCAAAAGAATTCGGCGATCGACAAAGCGATGGGGGATTGGATTCTAAGTTTGGACGCGGATGAGGAAATCGATCCCGAGTTGCGCGAGATACTAACAGGGCATGTTGATGACAAGCGGCCTCCGGCGAGTGCTGCCCGCGAATGGCGCCTCACGATGGAGCAGGGTGCGTCGGACGCTCTGGAGTCTCTCCAGGGTGAGCCCGTCGGATTTCTTGTCCGCCGAAGAAACCATTTCCTGGGCCGTTCGATCAGGAACGGTGGCTTCTGGCCCGATCCCAAGCTGCGACTGTTTCGTCGCGGAAGCGGCCGGTTCGAGAATCGCGCGGTGCATGAGGACGTCTGGGTCGATGGACTGACGAGACCACTTCGATATGGCGCCCTCCTCCACAACTCCTATCCCACGCTCTCCGACTATATCGATCATATGAACCGCTACTCATCCTTGGGTGCGGAGATGGTTGTGGCAAAGGGCAAAGTCCGGTTCAGCGTTATCAACATCGTGCTGCGCCCGCTGGCGACCTTCGTCTACAACTATTTTTTTCGCCTCGGCTTTCTGGACGGCCGTGAAGGCCTGCTCCTGCATCTCTACCACGCAGTCTATGTCTCGTGGAAATACGCCAAGGCGTGGGAACTAAGCCGCAAGCGGCACACCCGACAAATGCCATCCTGAGCGGAGTAAAAAGTCGTAAACCCGAACTTCTCATGTTGCCGAAGGAGCCCTCGAATCTCAGGCGCTGAATCGGGAGCGTCAGCAGAGCTCTCACTTCGCCGTAGGTTCGGAGCGGCGCCACCGCTGGGAAAGCGCGTTGAAGCCAGCGGTGCGGCCAATTCCAGGGGTCCTTCGACTTCGCGACTGCTTCCGGTCAGCGAAGCCGTCACTCCGCTCCGGATGACAATCTCTCGAAACTGGCCGGAGGTTCACAAGCAAGGATCCGGACCGACCGGTCGTTTGATCGGGACATAGTCACCTTGCCCGTGGGCCCGCGCTTCCCTATCATCACAAGAGAACACTGGGGTTCGTATGGAACAAAAGCAGTCTCAGCCGCAGCTTGCCGAGAGTCCCATCGCCGACGTTTTCGAGAACCGCCATCCCTCGGCCGCCGAGAAGGATTGGGCTGAGAAAACTCTCGCGCCCACCATCGAGAAAGCTCCCGAGCATCCGATCGGTGCGCCCACCGGAGTGAATGTTGACGAGCACGGGCACGCCCGCTTCACCACGATTTCGGGCGTTCCCCTTCGCCGCCTTTACACGCAAGCGGATCTCCCCGAAAACTGGAGTGAAGAAAAATATCTCGGCTATCCCGGCCAGGCTCCTTACACCCGCGGCATTCACGCCACCGGTTATCGCGGAAAGTTGTTCACCATGCGCCAGTTTTCCGGCTTCGCTTCGCCCGAGGAGACCAACCAGCGCTACAAATATTTGCTGGAGCATGGCGGCGGCGGACTTTCCGTAGCATTCGATTTACCCACGCTGATGGGTTACGACTCCGACCATCCGGCGAGCGAGGGTGAAGTGGGCAAGTGCGGCGTCGCCATCGACTCGCTCGAAGACATGGAAATTCTCTTTGGGGGCATCGACCTGGAAAAGACGACCGTATCGATGACCATCAATTCGCCCGCGTCGGTGTTGTGGGCCATGTATCTGGTGGTTGCGGAGAAACAAGGCGCGGACTGGAAAAAGATTTCCGGCACGATTCAAAACGACATTCTCAAGGAATACATCGCGCAAAAGGAATATATCTATCCTCCGGCGCCTTCGATGCGGCTGGTGATCGACACGTTTGAGTTCGGCTCGAAGTTCACGCCGCGCTTCAACACCATTTCGATCAGCGGATATCACATTCGCGAAGCCGGATCGACCGCGCTGCAGGAACTCGCGTTTACCTTGTACGACGGCGTGGAGTACGTGGAGTGGGCCCGACGGCGCGGGCTCGATGTGGATGATTTCGGCCCGCGGCTCAGCTTTTTCTTCAACGCGCACAACGATTTCTTCGAAGAGATTGCCAAATACCGGGCGGCTCGCAAGATTTGGGCTCAAGTCATGAAAGAGCGCTTCGGCGCAAAAAACGCGCGCACCTGGCTGATGCGATTTCACACCCAGACGGCCGGAGTTTCGCTGCCCGCGCAGCAGCCCATGAACAACATCGCGCGCGTAGCGGTACAAGCTTTAGCTGCGGTACTGGGAGGAACGCAGTCGTTGCACTGCGACTCCTATGACGAAGCGTTGGCGTTGCCCACCGAAGAGGCGGCGCGGATCGCACTGCGCACGCAGCAGATCATCGCTTATGAATCGGGTGTTACGCAGACGGTCGATCCGCTGGGTGGATCGTACTTCCTGGAAGCCTTGACTCTTGAGGTGGAAAAGGGCGCGTTTGACTACTTCGGCAAGCTGGATGCGATGGGCGGAATGGTGAAGGCAATCGAACGAGGCTATCCGCAGAAAGAAATTGCGGAAGCCTCTTATCAGTATCAGCGGGCGGCCGAAGCGAAGGAGAAAGTGATCGTAGGGGTTAACGAATTTGTGGTCGAAGAAGCATCGCCGCACATTCTCTACATTGACGAAAGCGTTGCGCGGCAGCAGTCTGCGAAATTGAAAGCGCTTCGCGCCCGGCGATCGAACGACGACGTCGAGCGTTGCCTCGATGCCCTGAAAAAAGCTGCGGCTCAGGAACCCAGAGCCGGCGCGAATGGAAGTATTTCTCCTGCGAATACAATGCCGCATATCGTGGACGCGGTCCGCGCCTATGCCACCGTCGGCGAAATTTGCGAGGCCATACGCGAAGTGTACGGAACTTATACCGAGGTGAGCATCACGTAGAAAAGGCGGCCGCTCGGGAACGGCAGCTTCGATCGGAAAGACGGCGCCGATTGCAAACGGGAACTTGTCAAAAGACGGTGGCGCCATCGGCGACAATTCTCCCTAGCTTCCGATTATGATTGAGGTCGCAGTTACAACCTCAAATGAAAAAAGGGAAACAAGCCATTCTGCTCAGTATGCCGAAACGGCGTATGACGCCAGCCTCTGCCGTTACGGCGTCCCGATGAGAGTACTGAATCAACCGGTCAAGCGGAAGCGGGATCGATTTCCTCGCGACTTCGTTTTTCAGCTAACCGCGAGAGAGCACGAAGGCTTGAGAACGCAATTTGTGATCTCAAGTGACCAGCACGGCGGGCGGCGACATCCTCCTGAATGCCTTTACCGAACACGGCGCAATCATGCTGAATTCCGAGCGAGCCGTAGAGATGAGCATGTTTGTTGGTCCGCGCCTTCGTTCGGTTACGCGAGATGCTGGCCACGAATCGCGCCCTGTCCGGGAAAATGGACGAGTTGGAAAATCGGCTCGGCACGCACGACTCCACCCTCCAGGATCTGGTGGAAGCGATCCGGGAGCTGATGACAGCCGACGACCCGCCGCGCAAGCGCATCGGGCTTCAGCTTCCCACGGGTAAGGGTCGGGGGCAATTGCGCACCACCGTCTCGCCAGGATCTAAAGATCACCCCACTTTTCCAATGCCGGCAAAATAACCTTGCCAGAGTTCGCAGTGGAAGCGCGGCGTTTGGATTCGTTTTCTATTCGCCTTAAGCTGAAAATGTGTTTAGGATAATCCATGCGAAAAGCAATCAATCATCTCAAGAAATCCGATCCCGTGATGCGTGCAATTATCGAGCGCATCGGGCCCTGCCAAATGCAGTTCGGGCCGCCCGAGTTTCACAGCTTGGCGGAGGCCATCGTCTACCAGCAACTGAACGGCAAGGCTGCCGTAACAATTTTCAAACGCTTCGCGGCACTGGCCGGCGAACCGCTCACACCCGAGGGAATACTCAAACTAAGCGATGCACAAATGCGCAGCGCGGGGCTGTCGAAACAGAAATCCGGCTATCTGAAAGATCTCGCTACAAAAACGGCCGCAGGTCTCCTGGATTTTAAACGCCTATCGGAACTCTCCGACGCAGAAGTGATCGAGCATTTGACCCAGGTGAAAGGTATTGGCGTTTGGACGGCGCAGATGTTTCTCATGTTTACACTGAAACGCGAGAATGTGCTGCCGACGGGCGATTTCGGCGTGCGCATGGCGATATACAAGCACTATCTCGAAGTACAGAGGGCCAAAGCGGCGCAGAAGTCCTCCGCCGGAAAGAAGCTTCCAAAGGTCAAGCAGGGCCGCAAGCCGAAGATCAAGCTTCCGACGCCAGAGGAGATGGAAGAGATTGCAGAGCGCTGGGAACCTTACCGTAGCGTGGCGTGCTGGTACCTGTGGCAAAGCATAGATACAAAAACGCGTTGATTGGATGGGGTGGGTGGAGTTCCCGCTGTGCTTCACGGCGGGCTCTGTGGTTAAATGAATGGCGATGGCCGAGTTGAAGATTCGCGTGCTGGTGGCAAAGCCGGGCCTCGATGGGCACGACCGCGGCGCCAAGGTAATTGCGCGCGCCTTGCGTGACGCCGGCATGGAGGTGATTTACACCGGCCTGCGCCAGACCCCGGAGATGATTGTGAGCGCCGCACTGCAGGAAGATGTGCAGGTGATCGGGCTCTCGATTCTTTCAGGCGCGCACAATGCGATCGTCCCCCGCGTGATGGATTTGCTGAATCAGAACAAGATGGATGACGTGCTGGTGCTGGTGGGCGGTATTATTCCCGACCAGGATATCGCCGCTCTCAAGCAACTTGGCGTCGCCGCCATCTTCCAGCCGGGCACGGCGATGGACGACATCGTGAAGTTCATCCGTGGGAATGTGAAGGGCGCGGGTGTGCCGGCTGCCGGCTAAGAGTAATTGGGTAATCGAGTTCCTCTTACAATCGAGTTTTCTTGAATGAAAACCGCCCGATCACCCGATTGCCAAAATATCGAATCCCCCCAAATGGCAACTCCAAATTCAACCAGCATCCGGCAGCAGCTTGAGAGAACTGTTGGCCCGGCGCCGTGGTATTGGAAAACATTTCCGGCATTTCATTCCGCATCCAGGCAGCGTTTTGTTTGGACGCATCATGGCGAGGAAGGCCCGGTTGGTTATGTCATCTCGCTGGCTCTCGAACAGGAGCCGGAAAGGCCTCGGCTGGCGCTGAATACGTACTGCAGGCCCTTCGTGGTGTCGCCGGACTGTGTTGGGATCTGGTGTCCGGAAGGCCGCAACATTCGTTTTGCCGGTTTTCATCCCGCCCAAATGCAAGCTTTCGACCTTGCCGAGGTTGCCGGTTGGTTCAAGCAGTCTTCCGATCGCATGTACGCCAAAACCCCGCCGGTCGCGGACTTCGAACTGCCTCTCAATCTGGGTCCGGGGATGCACAACGTGGAAATACCGCCGCAACTGGCGGCTATCGATGAACTGATCGTGCCCACCAGCTACAAGGCAACTTCCAGCGACGATCCGGCATTCGCTTTGTTTGTGCTGTATCTCCAAGCGGGGCTGGTAGAAGTTCTTCCGCAGAAATGGTTCACCGCTGCACAGTATCAGGTCGGCAAACAGTGGATTTCGCGCGCGGCCCGCGATCGCGAATCGCATCGAATTTTTGGGGAATGCTTTGGCGCGGGAATTTTTCTGCTGGAAGAAGATGGCTGCAGGTTGGCGGAGTGGATAGAGAGACGGTCGTAGGTTTTTCGGTCTGGTTTCTGGGTTTAGGTCTTAAGTCCTCTCTTGCTGCCAAATAATGCACGAAAACCGAATGGCCGATCCCCGGAGACCTACGACCTAACGTCTTTTCCCCGCTATGTCCCAATCCCATTTTCATCTCGACAAGCTCGACGGCGCATGGCTATTACGTTTGCGCTCTGAGGATGGGACGAATCGGTTAACCGAGGCGTGCGTGCGGTCTTTGGCCGCGGCGATCGGCGGGCTCGAACACCATGGTCAGGCGCTGATCATCACCGGGAATGCAAAATTTTTTTCCGCCGGTGCCGACCTCAACGAAATTGCGGCCCTCAACGGTCCGGCAGCGTATGAATTCTCTAGAATGGGCCAGTCGCTCATGCAATCCATTGAACACTTTCCTGCGCCGGTTTATGCCGCCATCTCCGGATACTGCATGGGCGGAGGCTTGGATTTGGCTCTGGCGTGCCACCGCCGTCTCGCTTCGCGTCACGCATTGTTTGGCCATCGCGGCGCCGCCCTGGGATTGATCACCGGTTGGGGTGGAACGCAAAGACTTCCGCGGCTTGTAGGCAAAAGCATCGCTCTTCAAATGTTTGTCGTGGCGGGAACAATCACGGCGCGACATGGCTTGGCGATCGGAATGATTGATGAGGTGGTAGGGGAGGATCCCGTGGCCGAGGCTTTGCATCGCATCCGGCCTCGACGTCCGTAATGTAACCATCGCGGGGTGGAAAGCCTTCGAAATGCGGCAGGCTCGTTGCGCGGTGCTGATGGAGTGTTATACCGTAAACAGTCCGCTTTCTTTATCCATAATCCATATCCATATCCATGGCCGATCGCAGCGAAATCTCCGCCGTCCCCTCGTCCCAGGCCGCCTCCATCCTGACCACTAAGATTGATCCCACGTCGGCGCGGTTCGAGGCCAACATGCGGTTCCTCGCGGATTTGATGTCCCAGGTACGCAACGAGGGCGAGAAGATTTGCGAAGGTGGCGGCGCTAAGGCTATTGAAAATCAGCATGCCAAGGGACGCCTCACCGCGCGCGAACGCATTGAATTGCTGATCGATTCCGGAACTTTGTTCGAATTGGGAGTCTACGCGGCCCACGGTATGTACGAAGAGTGGGGCGGAGCCGCTGCTGCCGGAGTCATCACCGGTATCGCGCGAGTTCAAACACGCATGGTGATGATCATCGCGAACGACGCTACCGTAAAGGCTGGCGCGTTCTTTCCCATGACGTCAAAGAAAGTGATTCGCGCTCAGAACATAGCCATCGAGAACCGAATCCCCACCATCTATTTGGTGGATTCAGCGGGCGTTTTTCTGCCGCTGCAGGAAGATGTTTTTCCCGACACCGACGACTTCGGCCGCGTCTTCCGCAACAACGCTGTCATGTCCGCTCTCGGCATTCCGCAGATCGCGGCCATCATGGGTATGTGCGTGGCCGGTGGCGGATACCTTCCCGTAATGTGCGATCACGTTTTGATGACGGACGGTAGCGGATTGTTTCTTGCCGGGCCTGCGCTGGTGCAGGCGGCAATCGGACAAAAAGTCTCCGCCGAAGATTTGGGCGGAGCGGCCATGCACGCCGGCATTAGCGGCACCGTTGATTTCCGCGAGTCCGATGATCCTGCCTGTCTCGCCCGCATTCGCTCCATCGTCGAAAAATGGGGATATCGGCGCCAATCCCCCTGGGACCGGAAAAAGCCGGTAGAGCCGGCTCTCGCCGCCGAAGAGATTTACGGTATTTACGATTCATCTCCCGCACGTCCTTATGACATGAAGGAGATTCTTGCGCGTGTGCTCGATGGCAGCCGCCTCGACGAATACAAGCCGGAATATGGCAAGACGATCACCTGCGGCTACGGCCGCATCGGTGGATTCGCCGTGGGCATTGTCGCCAACCAGAAGATGCACGCTCACCAAACCGACCACGAAGGCCACAAGCGCATTGAATTCGGCGGCGTCATCTATACCGAATCGGCCGAGAAGGCCGCGCGCTTCGTCATGGATTGCAACCAAAATCTGATTCCTCTGGTTTTCTTTCACGACGTGAACGGCTTCATGGTGGGCCGCGACGCAGAGTGGAGCGGGATCATCAAGGCTGGCGCAAAAATGGTAAACGCGGTGTCGAATTCCGTCGTCCCGAAGATCACTGTCATCGTGGGTGGATCATTCGGCGCCGGCCACTATGCGATGTGCGGGAAAGCATTCGATCCTCGCTTTGTGTTTGCGTGGCCAACCGCGCGCTATGCCGTAATGAGCGGCGATTCCGCGGCGGGAACGTTAGTCGAAATCAAAATGAAACAACTGGAGCGTGGCGGCAAGAAGTTGACCGAGGAAGAAAAGAAAGAGCTGTACGAATCGGTAAAGCGCACCTACGACGAGCAAACCGATCCGCGCTACGGTGCGGCCCGGTTATGGATCGACAAGATCATCGATCCCATCGAGACGCGCGATGCCATTACCCAGGCTCTCGAAGCTGCGGCGCTGAATCCCGACGTGGCGGAATTCAAGGTGGGCGTGCTGCAAACATAAAACTGAGTCATTGAGCGATCGAGTGATTGAGCCATTGCTCCTCCTCGGCAGCTAGCCCTGTTAGCAATCGCTCAATGACTCAATTGCCCGATGGCTCAATATGTCCGACTCCGTCAAGCTGATCGAATGTCCGCGCGATGCCTGGCAAGGGCTGAAGGGAAAGATTCCGGCCGACATCAAGTGCGCATACCTGCAGGCCTTGATCAGCGCCGGATGCAAGCACATCGATGCAGTTTCATTCGTCTCGCCCCAAGCCGTGCCGCAGATGGCGGACTCGGAAGAAGTGTTAAAGGAACTCGATCCATCCGACGACGTGGAGATCATCGGCATCGTGGTCAACGAAAAGGGCGCACAGCGCGCCGTCGATACGCAGGCCGTACACACCTTAGGATTTCCCTACTCGATCTCGGAAACATTTTTGCGAAAGAATCAGAATCAGTCTGCCGAAGAGGCACTCGAAGAACTGGAACGGATCCAGAAAAAAGCTGAAGATGCTTCGCTCAACGTGGTGGTCTACATTTCAATGGCGTTCGGCAATCCATATGGCGATCTGTCGAACGTGGATGAAGTGATCGAAGCTATTTCGTTGATGGAAGTCGACAACCTTGGAATGATTTCCCTGGCGGATACAGTTGGCATGGCCACTCCTGAACAGATCACTGATCTCGTAGGCGCTGTGATGGCGAAGTACGATTATCTCGAGATCGGAGTACACCTGCACAGCCGTCCCGAGCAAGCCGCGGCAAAGGTTCTCGCCGCCTACGACGCAGGCTGTCGCCGCTTTGATTCCGCGATCGGCGGGCTCGGAGGCTGCCCGTTCGCGCAAGATGCGCTGGTCGGCAATATCGCGACCGAAAAAGTGATTGCAGCCTTGAAGCAGCGTGGCGCCCAATTGCCTCCGTTGAAACCGCTGGACGCCCTGCTGCGAGCCACTTCCGAAATCGGAGCGAGATACACGAATTCCATCAACGACGAATACGCTGTCTAATATGAACCACAAAACGATTCAACTCACCTACGACTCCGGCATCGCCACGATCACGCTGAACCGTCCGGACAAGCGCAACGCCATCAGCTTTGACTTGATTGACGATCTGCTGCGCGCTTTGATGGAAGTGGAAACCTCCGATGCGCTGGTGCTGATCGTGACGGGCGCCGGAACGGCTTTCTGCTCCGGCATGGACTTGGAGAATCTGAAGGCGTTAATCGGCCGGTCTGCGGAACAAAATCTCAAAGATTCTGAAACCATAGTCCGGCTGTTTCGTTCGCTTTACGAATTTCCCAAGGTTACGATTGCGGCCGTGAATGGCGCGGCCCTCGCCGGCGGCACCGGGCTCGCGTTGCTCTGCGACTTCACTCTCGCCGTGCCAGAAGCGAAGTTCGGCTACACCGAAGTGCGCATCGGCTTTGTGCCGGCGATCGTTTCTACGTTCCTGCTTCGCCAGGTCGGCGAAAAGCAGGCGCGCGACCTTCTGCTGACGGGAAGAATTTTCGAGGCGGAGGAGGCGTTCGGCATGGGGTTAATCAGCGAAATCGTAGCGCCGGAGAATCTGATGGCGCGAGCCCGGGAATTGGCCGCGGTGTTGCTGCAGAACAGTCCGGCTTCATTACGAGCGACCAAGAAACTGCTGAGCGATCACGCCCGCGCCGAACTGGATGCGCAAGTTGGATCAGCGGTGCGCGAAAATGCCGCGATCCGAACCACCGCAGACTTCCGCGAAGGCATTGCCTCATTTCTCGAAAAACGCAAGCCGGCGTGGAGCGGGAGATGAATTCGCATCCCTCACGGGCGGTCAATGAAACCCGGCTGCGCGTGCGTTACGCGGAGACAGATCAGATGGGCGTGGTCTACCATTCCAACCACTTCATCTGGTTCGAAGTCGGACGAGTCGAGCTGTTGCGGCAGCTGGGATTTTCCTATCGGGACATGGAGAAGACCGATGGCCGCTTTATCGCCGTGGTCGAAGCGAAGTGCCGCTATCGCGCGCCGGTTCGTTATGACGAAGAGGTTCTGGTACGCACGGAATTGTTGAACGTGCGTGATTCGGTGATTCATTTCGGTTATGAACTGCGGCGCAGCGACGATGGCGTTTTACTGGCGGAAGGCGAAACTACGCATATCGTTACGGATGCCGACATGAAAGCCGCGGTACTGCCAAAACAATATCTGGATGCCTTTCGCGCGGCCGTAGGAAAATTGCAAGCCGATTCTGGAGAAACTGCAAAGTGAGACGGGAAACTTCTTGAACGCACTCCACATCAACGGTAACGATCTCACTCTCGAAGCCGTCCGCGAAGTCGCGGTAGATCGTCGACCCGTGCTGCTTCTCGCTGCCGCGCGCGAAGCCGTAGATCGGGCGCGGGCGGTAGTGGATGAGATCGTCTCCAGCAACAAATTGGCGTATGCGGTCACTACCGGCGTGGGCAAGCTGAGTGATGTGCGCATTGTCGGAGAGCAGATTCGCGAACTGCAAGTCAACCTGGTGCGCTCGCACGCCGTCGGCGTAGGCAATCCGCTTCCCGCAGCGGAGACGCGCGCCATGATGCTTCTGCGCGCCAATTCTCTGGCGAAAGGCTATTCCGGCGCGCGCGCGATTGTCATCGATACGCTGTGCGAAATGCTCAACCGCGGGGTTACGCCCTATGTGCCGTCGCAGGGCAGCGTGGGCGCGAGCGGGGACCTTGCGCCCCTCGCACATCTTGCGTTGGCTCTTATCGGCGAAGGCGAATGCGTCGACGCAACCGGCGCACGCATCCCCAGCGGGGACGCGTTGAAGAGGGCGCAGATCAAAGCTTTGATCCTCGAAGCCAAGGAATCCATCTCCCTAATCAACGGGACGCAAGGCATGTTGGCCGTGGGCACGCTGGCGCTGCTGGATGGGGAAACGCTGGTCGACACGGCCGACGTTTTAGGCGGCCTCAGCTGCGATGCGCTGAAAGGCACCGATACTGCTTTTGATGAACGCATTCACAACGCGCGCCCCCACAGGGGACAAATGAGGACGGCGGCGAATCTGCGCAAGCTGCTCGAAGGCAGCCAGATTCGCGAATCCCACCGGCAATGTGGCCGCGTGCAGGACGCCTATTCCGTACGCTGCATCCCCCAGGTGCACGGCGCGGTGCGCGACACGCTGGCGCACTGCCGCCAAGTGTTTGAGATCGAAGCGAACTCAGCGGTGGATAATCCTCTGGTTTTCATCACGGATGTGGAGAATTCCCAAGGGGAAGTAATCTCCGGTGGAAACTTTCATGGCGAGCCTCTCGCCTTTGCTTTGGATTTTCTTGCGGTTGCGCTGAGCGCACTGGCTGGCATCAGCGAGCGCCGGATCGAGCGCCTGGTGAATCCTGCGCTCAGCGAGGGTCTGCCGCCGTTCCTGGCGCACGGCGCGGGCTTAAATTCCGGTTTCATGATGCCGCAGGTCACGGCGGCGGCGCTCGTGAGCGAGAACAAAGTGCTGGCTCACCCAGCATCTGTCGATTCGATTACCACCTCTGGCAACAAGGAAGATTATGTTTCCATGGGCATGACGGCGGCGAACAAACTGAAGCGCATCGTACATAACACGCGCAACGTGCTTGCTATCGAAGCCATGGCCGTGGCCCAGGCGATCGATTTTCTCGCACCGCTTAAAACGTCGAAGAGGGTACAAGCAGCGCATGCGGCGATCCGGTCCGTCTGCCCGACCATGGAGAAAGACCGCGTGATGTATAAAGACTTTGAGCGGCTTGCCGAGTTGATTGCCAGCGGGAAGGTAGCGAAGGTCCTGCTGTAGGTTAGAAGAAAAACTCCGGGCTTCGCCCGGCGGACAGCCGGGACGGCTGTCCCCGCAGAAGCAATTGCATCTACCTAGGCTTCGCAGCGCTGCCATCCAATCCTAGTTCTCCAGCGATCCCGTGCAGCGCTTCAATGCAAAACATGATGTGTTGATCCAGGTCCACTCCCAAAGCGGCGGCGCCATTGACGATGTCGTCTCGATTCACTTTGCGGGCGAAGGCCTTGTCTTTCATTCTTTTTCGCACTGACTTCGCATCTACCTCGGCTAACGATTTTCCCGGCTTGATCAGAGCAACAGCCGTGATAAATCCCGCGAGTTCGTCGCAAGCGAACAGAGCTTTTTCCATCGCCGAGTCACGCGTAACTCCGGTGTATTCGGCATGCGACATAATTGCCCGGCGGATTACTTCAGGCCATCCGCGCTCCTTCAGAATTTCGTTGCCCTTGTAGGGATGATCTTCAAGGCTGGGATATCTTTCGTAATCGAAATCGTGAATGAGTCCAACCATCCCCCAGAGATCTTCTTCAGGTACCCCAAGCACCCGCGCTTGTGGGCCCGAGCCATCCGCAAATTTTCGGGAACAAGCGCGCATGCAAGCCTCCACCGCCAGCGCGTGCTTGCGCAAACTTTCCGATTGAGTGAACTCAGTTAGTAACCCCCACGCGGACGCGCGATCCATCATTGTTTTCGCTCTATTCTCTGCGGGATTTCGCCGCTTCGTTGGGGTTTTTCACCGGCAAGGTCGATGACTGCATTCATTTTAACCTTGACATCCACAGGCCTTGTACCGCAGATTGGCACTGCAGTCGGAACCTCTTCCCCCATAGTTAGGTTCCAAGGAGTAGCCCGCTCTGGCACTCCCACAACCCGATGGCCACGACTCTTGCCCCAGTAGACTCTCGGGAGGTCGTCCGTTGCGATCACTGCTTGTTGGTTCAGTTCCGTACGGTCAATAATAATTGCCGACGCTGCCACTCGTCCCTGGACGAGGAACCCGAGCCCGAGCCGGTGGTGATGACGCCACCGGTGATGATGCCCATGCCCGGAATGGGGCGCGGACACCTGAACCTGGCGACCTCCATCCGCTCACTGCGCCTGCGCAGCGGCTTGAGCCAGCGCCAACTGGCGGGACGCATGTCCGTGCCGCGGACCTACGTTTCTAAAATCGAAAACGAAAAAGCCACGCCTACTCTGTCTTCGCTGGAGCGGCTGGCGCGAGCCCTGGAGGTGACCGTGCCGGAACTGCTGAGTGGTGGAGAAAAAAATCGTCAGGACGAAATCAGCGAACTGATCAAAGACCAGTTCATTGCGGAGATCCTGCCCTTTGTTTCCCAACTGAATGGGATGCAGATGTCGAGCATCCTGACGCAAGTGCGGGATTTGACGGTGCGGCCACGGAGGACTGCGTAGGCGCTTGACCCCTTCGGCTGCGCCCAGGGTCACGCCCGCAAATCGCCTCAATTTTATCCGGGCAACCAGCCAACTCAGTGCCGGGACCAAATTTTTGGTCCCGGCTTTTTTGCTTCCGGCGCCGACTGAATCCGAATCCGATCGACCGACATCCTATGCATCATGAATCTGGACGAGTCCGGAGACGTTTTCTCCCCGTTATCTGCACCTCTGAATCATTCTGAAGGAAACACTTGGGGAGATGAAACTTCGCAGGTTGCGCCTCCCGCAATGAATGCAGGCGGCGACCATGGATTGCTTGATGCCTATTCCCGCGCGGTCACAGGCGCCGTAGAGCGCGTCAGCCCCTCGGTAGTGAATATCGAGGTGCATCAATCCGCAGGCCGAACCCGCTCGGGTGAGCCGCGCGAACGGCGTGGTGGAGGTTCGGGTTTTGTATTCACTCCCGATGGCCTGATTCTCACCAACAGCCATGTCGTGCATGACGCGCGCCGGATCGAGGTCACTGTGGCCGACGGCCGCAGCATGCCGGCAACCGCCATCGGCGACGATCCCGCCAGCGACCTGGCTGTGGTTCGTGTGGACGAGCCCGGTCTCGCCGCCGCTGCCCTCGGCGATTCGCAACAGCTTCGGGTTGGACAAGTTGTGCTGGCGATCGGCAACCCCTTTGGGTTTCAGTCCACGGTAACAGCGGGCGTGGTGAGCGCGCTGGGCCGATCGCTGCGGTCATACTCCGGGCGTCTGATCGACGATGTCATTCAGACCGACGCCGCGCTCAACCCAGGGAACTCCGGCGGACCGCTGGTCGATTCAGCGGGCCGGGTGGTTGGCGTAAACACAGCGACGATTCTGCCCGCGCAGGGAATATGTTTCGCCATCGGCATCAATACCGCAAAGTTCGTGGCCAGTCGCCTGCTGCGCGACGGCCGCATCCGCCGCAGCTACATCGG
>Ga0182015_10002693_pt1 | contig 20954 bp, 19 predicted proteins | sample 712P3MmetaG_FD_120478 | JGI IMG/M metagenome (GOLD analysis project Ga0182015, IMG submission 120478) | Permafrost microbial communities from Stordalen Mire, Sweden - 712P3M metaG | ecosystem: Environmental > Terrestrial > Soil > Wetlands > Permafrost | place: Sweden: Stordalen | collected...
AACGTGCCAAATCCTCCGAACAAACCCACGATCATGATCACCGGCAGCGCGAGTTCCCATTTGGCGCTCCAAACGGCGGCGCTGGCTTCGCGCCACGAAAACGGCTCGCGCACGGCGTCGCTCTTGATGCCCATGCGAATCCCCACGAAGGCGATCGAGGAGATCATCAGCAGCTCGGGCAGCGTCGCGCCGATGAAAAGCCGGTCGAGGGGTGTCTGCGAATACACGCAGTAAAGAATCGCGGGAATGCTGGTGGGAAATAGCAGGCCGAGCGAACCGGAAGCCGTGAGCAGCCCGATGGAGAAGTTCTCGGGATAGCGCGTCTTGATGAGCATGGGAACCAGCAAGCCGCCCAGCGAAAGGATGGTGAGACCGGAGCCGGCAAAAGTGAAGACCGTGCAGATGGCGACGGTCGCGATGGCGAGCCCGCCTGGAATCCAGCTAAAAATCGCAGTGAACACCCGCAGCAGGCGTTTCGTCGCGCCGCCTTGCACCATAAAATAGCCGGCCAGCGTGAACAGCGGAATGGATGGTAGCAAGGGAGACGCCACCAGCCGGTACATCTCTACGGGCACCGACGCCACAGGTGTGCTGCTGTTCCAAAAGAGCAAAAGCGCGAGGCCGCCGAAGACCGCGAAGATCGGAAGGCCAAGCACGGTAGCGAGCGTGAGCAGTGCGAAAGAAAGTGGAAGTACGCCGAGCGTGCCGATGGGAATCACGTACCCGAACAGCGCGGGGATGAAGAGGCCCAGCGCAGCGATGGCGCGGCCTTTCCAGTTGGCGCTGGCGTTCCAAACGGCGCGGATTGCGATGACGGCGAAACCCACCAACATAATGGCGAGTGCGGTCCACTTGGGAAGGCCGGGAAGGAGATAGCTGCCGGATTCGCGTTCGGTTCGAACGAACACCCAGCTCGCATAGGCCAGGCACGTAGAGACCGCGGCCAGCGCGGCGCCCCAGAAGACTTTCGCGGGTGCGATCCAGGATTCTGGAAGGAAGCCGCTGGAGGAGAGTCCCAGCAGGCGGCCGGATCGCGAGGCCAGCATGCCGCCCAGCATCCCGATCCACAGCGTGAGCTGTTGCACGACCACGGCCGAGCCTGGAATCCCCGGCCAGCGGAATTGCCGCGAGACCATTTCGATGACGGGCAGCACCGTCATCAACGACAGCGCCAGAATTGAAAACGAATCTTCGAAGATTTGAAATGGCGTGGCGCGCCCGGAATTCTCGGGCGGAGGTGTGGTTGCGCTCACTTGGTTGCGCTCACTGGATGGCCGCGCTCACTGTGTGGCCGCGCCCGCCGGGTGGTGCGTCTTGCGATAGTCGTCGCGCAGCCGCTTCACTTCATCAAACAGATCGGCCGGCACCACTGGACCTCGCAGCTTTGGCCAGATCCCTTCAGACAGCTGCCGCCACTCGGCCACCGCCTGGGCATCGGCGTGAACGACGTTGAGTCCGAACTGCTGCATCAATGGAATGGAGCTTGCCTCCGACTTGCGGATCTCGTCGCGCAGCGCGACGCCGGCGATACGCGCCGACTGCATCATTTCCTTTTGCACGGGCGCCGGAATCGTATCCCACACGTCCTTGGTAATGATGGTGGCACCCACCAGCTGCGCGAATTGAACGTCCAGCATGTTCTTCGCGCCGCCGAACCATTGGTTGCTCAACGCCACCAGCGGAGGCGCCTGAAAGGCTTCTATAAGGCCGGTCTGCAGGCCCGTGAGAATATCGGTCGAGGCCAGCGAAACGGGGAGAAAGCCGTTGATCTTGTAGAGCTCGAACGTGGAGTTGTCGCCTTGCAAAACGCACAGCTTCATGCGGCGAATCTCCGCCGGCCGCGAGGCGGGCTGTTTGGTAAAGAAGTGGACCCAGCCGGCATCGCCCCAATTCAAAACGATGAACCCGCGCTGCGCGAGCCCTTTCTCCAAGCGGTCCGCTATGTGGTCGCGCACGTAGTCCAGCTCTTCGTAGGAAGCGAGCATCATGGGAACCTGCAGCGCCGCGACATCCGGGTCGATCCCGCTGAGACCGGCGCCCGAGAGCGCCACCGCCTGCAGCTTTTTGATGCGCAGCTTCTGGACCATCTCGGGCTCGTCGCCCTGCTCGCCGCCGGGATAAATCTTCAGTTCGATTTTTCCACCGGAGGCTTTCTTCCACTCTTCGCCCATATTGAGCAGGATTCCGTGCCAGCGGGAACCCTTCGGGACCAGCGTGCCAAGACGGATGGTGGTTTGCGCGGGAAGGGATACCGAGAGCAGAACGCCGAGCAGGACAACGCGGACCATCAGAAGCATGGTAGCGCAATCGCTTGAAAGCTTCACACGAACCCAATTGGCCTATATAATTGCACCAATATGCTCCCCCGAACGCTCCCCCGAGTCGTGCTCATCCTTGCGGCCACCCTGGCCCTGCAGGCGCAGCCGCCACACGTGCCCCCCATCCCCGAAGCTGCTCCCGAAGATGTCCGACTGCCTAGCGGCAAACTGCAGCGCCAGGAAATCCTCAAGTCCGATTATAAAAAATCGCTCGAGGACGCCCGCGCTCTATCCAAATTAGCCGACGAGCTCAAGGTTGACATGGAGAAAAACGATTACAACGTCCTCTCGCTCGCCACCTTGAAAAAAGTCGACGAGATCGACAAGCTCGCCAAGCGCATCCACGACCGGCTCAAGCGGTTCTAAGCCCGGCAGTCTCCGGGCTTAATACGGGCCGCCGAGCGGAACTTCGCCCTTCTCGTTTGGCCGCTTGGCATCGGCAACGTGCAATTGCGGTCCCTCACGCAGCAGATCGGTAAGCGGCAACACCGCGAACTCTCCCGATGCGGCGCACCTGTCCGCTAGCTCGCTCAGATCGTCGAAGGAATCGAAGTCTCCCCAGCAGACATCGGGCAACTCTTTTGGGGGACGCATCCGACCGCCACAAACTCGCGCATCTGATCGCTGTTGAGCCAGCCTTTGATCGATCTCAGCTCACTCTCGCTCGCGGGCGTCGATAGCTTCCAGAACAGCGGAGCGCCCTGCCGATCCAAACCAGGAACCGACCACAAAGTGTACCGATCGCCGGCCCTGCTCTCTTACACCGCGCGCAAATAAGAATTCAGATCCGAAAACGCGCATGGCTCCGGCCCACAGCCGCCTGCATAAAACCTGTGCAGGCCGCAGGTAATCCCCTCCTTGAGAGCTTCGTTAACTACTGCCACCACTTCCGGCGAAAGCAAATTCAGAGGCTCCGCGCTCCATCTTGCTGGCGTGTAGTTCGCAGGCATGGAGACATCATAAATGAAGTTCCCATTCCCGCGACCGCGCAAACGTTCCAAATCGCCCTCCCGTGCTCATTTGATGTGTTACGCTGGAGCGTTTAGCATCTCATCTCATGCTCCCTACACGCGAAAAAGCGCAGTTGATGAGCGCCTCCGAGATTGACCGCACACTGGTCCGGCTGGCCCATGAAATTCTGGAGAAAACCAAAGACCTACAGCGGCTGGCCTTCATCGGAATCCGGCGGCGCGGTGTTCCTCTCGCACTGCGTCTCGCGGACAAGATCAAGAACCTGGAAAACCTTGAGATTCCGGTCGGGTTTCTCGATATCAATCTCTACCGCGACGATCTTTCGACGGTCTCGGAAAAACCGGTCCACAGCGCTACCGAGATCAACTTCCCGGTAACCGGCAAAGACATCATCTTGGTCGACGACGTGCTCTACACCGGCCGCACCATTCGCGCCGCGCTCGACGCGCTGTTCGACCAAGGCCGCCCGTCGCGCGTGCAATTGCTGGTCTTAATCGATCGCGGCTGGCGCGAGCTCCCGATTGAGGCCCGCTACGTCGGCCGCATGGTGCAGACCAGCGCCAATGAGATCATTGAAGTGAAACTCCAAGAAATCGACCAGCACGACAAAGTACTGTTGGTGGAGAAGACCTAAGGACGCGTGATGCCCAGTGGACTGTTGGGAATCGAGCCGCTGGATCGAGTCGAGATCGAAGCCATCCTCGACCGCGCCAAAAGTTTTCAGCCGCAGCAAACGGCCCGGCGCAAATCGGACCAGCTGCGCGGCCGCATGATCGTAAATCTGTTCTTCGAGGCCTCCACGCGCACTCGCACCAGTTTCGAAATCGCCGCCAAGCGACTGGGCGCCGACGCCATCTCCATCACCGCCACGGGCTCCAGTGTTTCCAAGGGCGAATCTCTGGTGGACACGCTGAACACCCTGGGCGCCATGCACCCCGACGCTATCGTCATGCGCCACGCGGCCTCGGGCGCTCCGCACTTTCTGGCGCGCCATCTAGTGGAGACGCCCATCATCAATGCCGGCGACGGTACTCACGAACATCCGACGCAAGCGCTCCTCGACGCGCGCACCATTCTCGACCGGCGTTCCTCACTGGAGGGCCTGCGCGTCGCCATCATCGGCGATATCGCGCACAGCCGCGTGGCTCGCTCCAACGTGTATCTGTTGTCTAAATTCGGCGCGCAAATCGTCCTCTGCGGGCCGGCATCTCTGTTGCCGCCTGAGCTCGCGCGGCTGGCGCCCGGAGTCACCCTGACGCACAAAATCGAGGACGCCATTCGCGGCGCCGATGTCATCATGATGCTGCGGGTACAGCTCGAGCGCCAGCACGAGCCCGCCTTTTCGGCGAACGAATACTTCCAGTTTTACGGATTGCGGCTCGAACATATGACCCTGGCCAAGCCCGATGCCATCGTCATGCATCCGGGCCCCATCAATCGCGGCCGGGAGATCTCGTCGGAAGTGGCAGATTCGCAGCGTCCGGTCATTCTCAATCAGGTGGAAAATGGGATCGCGGTACGCATGGCCGTGTTGGAACGTATCCTCGGGAATTAGGCTTCCATGTCGAAACTTGTCATTCGCAACGGCCGCGTCATGGACCCGGCCAGCGGCCTCGACGCGATCCGCGACGTCGCGATCGAAGACGGCCGCATCGCGGCAATTGGCGAGGATCTCGCGCTTCCTGGCGCCAGCGAGTTGGATGCCTCGGGACTCATCGTCGCGCCCGGCTTCATCGACATGCACGTCCATCTGCGCGAGCCTGGATTTGAGTACGCCGAGACCATTGAAAGCGGATCGCGCGCTGCCGCGGCGGGAGGCTTCACCTCCATCTGCTGCATGCCCAACACGTCGCCTGTGAACGACAGTGCCACGGTTACCAGCTACATCATCGAGCGCGCCGAGCGCCACGCGATGGTGAACGTCTTTCCCATCGGCGCCATCACCAAGAACAGCGCCGGAGAGGAGCTCGCCGCCATTGGATTGATGAAAGCTGCCGGCATCGTCGCCATTTCCGACGACGGCCGCCCGGTCATGAACGCCCGCGTCATGCGGCGCGCCATGGAGACCGCGCGATCCTTCGGCCTTCCCGTCATCGATCATTGCGAGGACCTGCACCTGAGCGCCGGCGGCGACATGAACGAAGGCATCGACAGCGTGCGCCTCGGCCTGCGCGGCATTCCGGCCGCTTCCGAAGACGTCATGGTGGCCCGCGACATCCTGCTGGCTGAGCTCACCGGCGCCCGTTTCCATGTCGCGCACATCTCATCGAGGCATTCCGTGGAAATGCTGGCGTTCGCAAAAGCCCGCGGCTTGGCCGTCACTTGCGAAGCCACTCCGCATCACTTCGCTCTGGCCGACAACGCGATGCCTCCCTACGACAGCAACTACAAAATGAAACCGCCGCTGCGCTCCGCGTGCGACCTCGCTGCCGTCACCGAAGGCATCATTTCTGGCGCGGTGGACGCCATCGCCAGCGACCACGCGCCCCACGCCGGCAGCGAGAAAATGCAAGAGTTCGAGAAGTGCCCGTTCGGCATTCTCGGTCTTGAGACCGCCATGGGGGTCACGCTGGATCGCTTGGTCCACACCGGGAAGATCACGCTGATGCGCATGCTGGAGCTGTTCACCACCGGTCCCGATCGGGTACTCAATCTGAATCGCGGACGGCTGGCTGCTGGCGCGCCCGCCGACATCACCATCTTCGACACGGAACGCGCCTGGACGTACGACGTCAACCGCTCGGCTTCCAAAAGCCGCAATTCGCCTTTTCACGGCTACAGTTTCCGCGGCGGCCCCGTCGCGACCATCGTCAACGGCAAGATCGTCTGGACAGCCGATGGCCTGGGCTCTGCCAGCCCGGGCCTCCCGAGCGCCTCGCAATAGAGTACAGTTACTAGAGACTTGGACCCTTCCTTTCGACACCGGGAGATTACCGGCCGCCGTGCTCGCGCCGGCTGCATCTGGTACGCGATCGTCGTGGTGGTGCTGTTCATCGCGGCGCGCTGGCTGTGTTCCTGGGCGATCGACTATCAATGGTGGAAAGAAATGGGCCAGTTGCGCACCTGGTTCAGCATCCTGGCCTATAGCCTGATTCCCACCATCGGCGCCACGATCATCGCTTTCGTTGTTTTCTGGATCGCCCACACGCTCGCGCTCAGGCACGCGCACACACGGCTCTCCGATCATCCACTCTACGCGCGCATCACGGCGCTCGGAATCTTTTTCATCGCCCTGGCAATCTCGCTCTCCACGCTGGACACTTGGACAGTCGTTCGATATTTCGGCGGCCGCGATTTGGGCGGCGCGGCCACTGCCTGGCGCGATCCGGTCTTCGACAATCCGCTGTCGTTTTATCTCTTCAAGATTCCGTTTTACTCCGACCTGCTCGGGCTCGTGCTCGGCATCCTCGTCCTGGGAGCCCTCATCTACTGGGTGGTAGAACGGGGCTGGCAAATCCGCGACCGTGTCGGCGATTGGAGAAACGTACAGGAGATCAGCCTCAGCGAGATGGGTCTGGCGGGCGCGTTGCAGAGCAATTTCCTGCGGGGCCTCGGCGCCGTATTTCTGCTCGCCATGGCGGTGCGCTTCTTCCTGGCCCGCTACGGCCTGTTGCTCAATGAGCACGGCAGCTTTATGGTGGGCGTCGATTACATCGATCAGAACATCGTGCTTCCGCTGCAGTGGCTGCAAATCGCCGGCTGTGTGTTCGCGGCGATCGCGCTTGCGGCCTCCCGATGGCGAACGGCGTTGGTGGTGCTGGTAGGCGCCATTTTGCTGCGCAACGTTATTCCGCCGGCCGTCGGCGCATTCTATGTGCGGCCCAACGAGATTTCGATCGAGCGGCCGTTCATCCAGCGGCACATCTCAGCCACGCGCTCGGCGTTCGGCATCGACGACCGCACCAGCGAAGTGAATTTCGCCGCGATGTCGGACGAGCGCATCGATTTCAAGCAGCACCAGCCGCTCCTCGACAACGTGCGCCTCTGGGATTGGCACGCCTTCCACGACGCCATCACGCAACTGCAACCCTACCGGCCGTACATCTATACCGATACCGACGTCGATCGATATATCGTGAATGGCCAGCTCCGCCAGATGATGCTGTCGCCGCGCGAACTGGATCTGACGCAGCTCGGCGAAGCCGGCGGGCGCTGGATCAATTCGCACTTCATCTACACGCACGGCTACGGAATCGTGATGGCGGAGGCCAACACCGTTTCACCGAACGGCCTGCCGGAGTTGATCATCAAGGATGCGCCGCCGGTGATCAGCCTATCCGGGCTGAAGCTCACGCGACCCGAGCTCTACTATGGCGAGAACGTGCAGGACCCGGTATTCGTGCACACCGCGCAAGCCGAATTCGATTACCCTTCCGGCGATCGGAACGTGGAGACTCATTACGATGGCAAGGGCGGCTTTCCGATATCCTCGCTCCTACTTCGCACCGCCGCCGCGGTGGCGCGCGAAGACTTCAACATCCTGCTCACCGGCTATCTCACATCCGATAGCCGCATGATGATTCGCCGGAATGTAACGGCGCGCGTGAATGCACTGGCCGATTTCTTGACTTGGGACCCCGATCCCTACCTCGTTCTTACGGACTCCGGCCGCCTCACCTGGATCATCGACGGCTACATGACCTCGAACCTGCATCCTTATTCGGCGCACGTCGGTATCGAGGGCATGGGCGAGGTCAACTACATTCGCAACTCGGTGAAGGCCACGGTGGACGCCTACGACGGCACGGTGCATTTCTACGTTTTCGAACCGGGCGACCCGCTCTTGCAGGCCTACCGGAATCTGTTCCCCGATCTGTTCGAGGACGCTTCGACGATGCCCGCCGATCTGCGCCGCCACGTCCGTTATCCGGAGCTGATTTTTCGCGTGCAGGCCGACATCTATCGTCTGTTCCACATGCGCGACGCCGACACGTTCTACAACAAATCCGACGCCTGGGACACCGCCAAGTTCACCAACGAACAGGGCGGCACGCCAGGACCGCTGGCGCCCACCTATGTCGTTGCGACTCTACCGGGTGAAACGAAGCCCGAGTTTCTGCTCCTGACTCCGTTCACGCCGCGCAATCGCGACAACCTGATCGGACTCATGATGGCGCGCTGCGATGGAGAACATTTAGGCGAGAAAGTGGTTTTGCTGCTTTCCAAGCAGGAGATCATCCTGGGTCCCATGCAAGTGGAAGCACGGATCAATCAAGACCAAAATATCTCGAAGGACCTGACGCTCTGGAACCAGCAGGGCTCGCAAGTTCTGCGCGGCCAGATGCTGGTGCTGCCGATGGGACAGACATTTTTGTATGTTGAGCCCATCTACATTCAGGCTTCGCAAGCCAAAATGCCGCAACTGAAAAAGGTCGCGCTGTCGATGGGCAACAACCTGGTGTACGCCGACACGTACCAGCAAGCGCTGGCGCAGCTGGCGGGCGAAAAATTGCCGGCAACGCCCGAAGCCCCGCCCGCTGGGCAGCCCACGGCATCGTCAGCCACGGCCGCGCCGTCTCCGTCTTCCGCACAACCCGATCCGCGCGTAGCACAAATCCGCCAGCATCTCGAACGGTATCGCGAATTGGTGTCGCAAGGAAAACTTTCCGAGGCCGGCAAAGAACTGGAAGCCATCCAGGGCCTTGTAGGCAAATAGCTACTCCTGGATTCCGGCCAGCTTCGCAGTTTCCCGCCAAAGCCGCTCGGCAACAGCGGAGTCCTGCGCAAGTTTCGACGGCTCCACAGGTTTGCATTTGTAGAAGTAGAGGCCGCTCGTGGTGGCTACTTCGTTCGACGAGGCCAAGTAGATAATGGTCTCCGCTCCTTTCTCGGGCGAGATCGCGAAGATCTTCATAAGCCCGATCACGCGGGCCATCGAGCCGCCGCTCTCATCGCCGAAGCGCGTCTTAACGAATCCCGGGTGCAGGCTATTCGCCGTGACGCCGGTTCCTGCCAGCCGCCGCGCCAGCACTCGAGTGAACAGGACGTTGCAAAGCTTCGATCGGCAATATGCCGGAAACGATTTGTAGTCATGCTCGTATTGCAGGTTGTCGAAATCGATAGTGCCGCGGTAGTGAGCGTGGGAGGAGGTGTTGATGACGCGCGATGGGGCCGAAGTGATCAGCCTCTCGCTCAACCCATGCGTCAGCACGAAATACGAGAGATGATTGGTGGCGAAGGTCAGCTCCAGCCCGTCTTTAGTGACTTGACGTTGGCCAAACATCGCGCCGGCGTTGTTGATAAGCACGTCGATGCGCGGCTCGGCGGCAGCGATGTCTTTTGCAACGCGCGTCAACTCGGATAGGCGCGAAAGATCGCCGTAGTGAATGCTGTGTTTGACGCTTGGAGCAACATCCCGCAGACGGGAAAGAGCGGCCTCTCCGCGGCTCTGGCTGCGAGCCACCAGGACGATGCGCGCGCCCATCCCGGCCAGTTTTTCCGCGGCCACCTGGCCGATGCCGGACGTCCCGCCCGTGATCACGATCACTTTTCCTTGCATGGCTGCATGCCAGTGTACCGTATCATTGTTGGGGATGCGAATCGGGGCCATTTGCATGGCGGCATTGCTTTTGACAGCTTGCCACAAGGAACCGCCCAAGCCGATCGTGGTTCCGGAAGTTTTCCGCGTAAAGTTCCAAACATCGCAAGGCGATTTTATCGTTGAGGCGCACCGCGCCTGGGCGCCGCGCGGGGTGGACCGCTTCCATGAACTGCTCCGGATGCATTACTTCGACCAGAGCCGGTTCTTCCGCGTAGTCCCGGGTTTCATTGCGCAGTTCGGCGTACATCGCGACTTCAATGTCCACGGGAAGTGGCGCGAATATTTCATCGTGGACGATCCTCCGCAACAAAAGAACCTGCGCGGAACCTTGGCGTACGCCATGTCCGGACCGACAACCCGGGCTACGGAAATCTTCATCAATCTGGCCGACAATCCGGCGCTCGACCGGCAGGGCTTCGTTCCCTTCGCCCAGGTCGCACAGGGAATGGAGGTGGTGGGCAAGTTTTACGCAGGCTATGGCGAGATGCGGCCGGAGGGCAAGTACATCGACCCCAGCCGCGTGGAAGGAGAAGCCAATGAGTACCTGGTGCAGCGCTTCCCGAACCTGGATTACATTCTACGGACGGAGATTTTGCCATGAAAATGAGCAAGCGCACGAAGTACATACTAGCAGGAGCAGCCGTTTTCATCATGCTGGTGGTAGCGGGGGCGTTTTTCGCAGCTTCGGTGATCGCGAAGCAATTCGAACCCGCGCTGCGCGCGCAGGCGATCAAGTATATGCAGGAGCGCTTCCACAGCGAGGTGGAGATCGGAGCTCTGCACATCAATCGGCCGAGGATGTCCACCATCCAGATCTTGCTGCGGCGCGGACGCGGGGCGATCGTTGCCGTGGAGGGCCAGGGAATTACGATGCGATTCGGCGGCGACCGTGGCCGTCCGCCCATGTTCGCGATCAAGAAGTTGTTCTTCACTGTCGACCTGGAAGTATTGGTTGCGCCGACGAAATCCGTCAACTTCGTTTCGATCGACGGCATGGAAATCAACATTCCACCCAAAGACGAGCGCCCCAAGATAGAAAGCGACCAAAAGTCCAACGCCGGAATCGCTTTCCAGAATGTCCAAATCAGAGACGCGGTGCTGACGCTGCTGCCGAAGGACTTCGGCAAGCCGCCGTTGCGATTCCATATCGCGCGGCTGCATCTCGAATCGGTGGGCTCTGATTCGGCTTCGCGCTACGATGCGGACCTCACGATTCCAAAGCCACCCGGCACAATAAAAAGCAGCGGCACCTTTGGACCGTGGAATGCATCCACGCCCGGCGACACGCCGCTGAAGGGCGATTATACTTTCGACAACGCCGACCTGGGAATCTTCAACGGGATCGCAGGCACGCTGTCTTCGAAGGGAACATTTGGCGGCGCGCTGGATACCGTCAACGTGCGCGGCACGGCGTATGTGCCGAATTTCCGGTTGAAGATGGCGCGCAATCCCTTACCCCTTTCCACCACCTTTGAAACTCTGGTGGATGGGAGCAACGGCAACACGGTGCTGCAGCCGGTTCGAGCTACGCTCGGCCACACCAACTTCACCACCGCCGGCGCGGTAATCAAGAACGACCAATACTCGAAGCGCAGCATCACCCTGCAAGTTAAGATGCCGAATGGCGACATGCACGACCTGCTACTGCTGGCGATGAAGGGACCGCCGTTCATGCAAGGCATGATCAACATGCAGTCGAGCATCGACATTCCGCCGCTGAACAGCACGGTGAAACAAAAGCTTGTGCTCGACGGCACGTTCGATTTGCACGATGCCAAGTTCCTCAAGTCCGCGATCCAGGACCAGATCGATCAGTTGAGCCGGCGCGGGCAAGGGCAGCCGAAGAACGAGCAGATCGATCAGGTGATTTCCAATATGCAGGGTTCCTTCCATTTGGAAGACCAGGTGATGACCTTTCGATCGCTGGCTTTTGAGGTGCCGGGCGCCGATGTCTCGGTGGCCGGAAACTACGATATGGCGGCTGACATTCTGGACTTTCACGGCGCGTTGAAGCTGAACGCGAAGCTGTCCGAGACCATGACAGGCTGGAAGCGTTGGGTGTTGAAACCGGCCGATCCGTTTTTTGCGAAGAACGGCGCTGGGACGTTTGTGAAAATCAAAATCGATGGGACCGCGCACCAGCCGAAGTTTGGGCTGGATCACTGAGCGTCATTCCAAGCCAGCACGCCGGAGCATTTCCAGAAACTGCCTCTGGGTCCGCATGTCGATCGCTTCGGCGGCCAGCTTGCCGCTCCGGTCATATACGAAACTTTTCGGAATGCCCTCCACTTGGAAAAGTTCGTTCACTTTTCGTCCCGGATCGAGAAGCACCGGATAGGTGAGATTATGCTCGGCGACAAACGGTTGCACCTTGCCGGCGTCTTCGTCAGAGATGGCCAGAATCACGAGGCCACGCGCGCGCAAGCGTTGGTAGAGGGCTTCCAGGTCGGGCAGTTCCTCGCGGCACGGGGGACACCAGGTGGCCCAGAAATTCACGAGCACGACTTTGCCCGCGAGGGCGCGCAAGTTCCATTGCACTCCGCTCAGATCTGCCAGCGTGAAGTCGGCGTGCTGGCGGCTGCTGTCGTCGGCTTCCAACTTCTTCATGGCAGCGGAGAACTGCGGATCGTCCAAGGAGACGCGCACGTGCTCATAGCGAACCAACTGCGCCAGAGTGATGTAGGCTGATGCGACCGGGTGGTCGCGCAAAGCCTGCGCCAATGTCGTGGCAACTTCCTGCAAGGTGTCGTGGCCGGGATCGCCTTCGGTGACCAAGTCGGCGAGTTGCTCGGCCAACGCCTCTTTCTTGGCCGTGACCGGCAATCGCCGGATCTCAAGAGCCAATTGTTGGGTGACCTTGATGCGCTCGGCGTCGGGAAGCTGCCGGAGCTGATGCAATCGCGCTTCGATCTGAGGTTCTTGAGCCAGCAGACCGAGGGAACTCAGCAGAAGAAGAGGAATTGAGATTCGTTTCAAAACGACTCCATGATCTTGGCTGAAATAGCAGTGCTGATCCAGAGTAACAGGGACACGCTGCCGATGAGCTTCGCGGGAAGAGGGCGCAGAGCATTTTCGGACATGACCTTGCGATGGGCCCGCCATTGAAACGCGAGGGCCAGCGTCAAGAGCGCCATCTTGAACCAGAAGACCGGATTGCCGTACCACTTGGTGGCTTGCGCGGCAAACATCATCGGACCGGTGACTAACAGGAGAGCGATGCCGCAGCGGGTCCAGGGCAAGAGCGCACGGGCGAATTCCGCGACGGGTTGGCGGCGCATCGCTAGGCCCAGCAGCCCCAAGTCGATTAGGAAGAGCGGTCCGGCGAACAGGGCCAGGCCGATCAGGTGGATAATTTCGACGATCGGAAACAGGACGCGAGAATTGCGTAGCGCTTCGGCTATCGGCGTGCGTTCGATCCACACGAAGGCTTCGCAAAAGTCCATATCTCAACGGCTCAATTCGTAGCCGATGGCGCGGCCGGCCGCGATCACAGAGATCCAACATACGATGGACACTGCGCCGGCGAGACGTGCCCGGGCGGGCGTGAGCGGGGCGTAGTGAAACAACAGAGCGTTGAGACCGGCGAGCGCGAGGAACAGGAGTTTCCAGCCGAAGAACAGGCTGTGATAGAGCTTGATCGGCTCGGCCCAAGCCAGCAGCGATCCGGTGACGAACATAAAGGCGAATCCGAAGAAAGTCCAGGGTAAGACTTGCGCGATCACGCTCGAAACCGATACCCGTCGCATGCCAAAGCCGAGGAGCCGCAGGTCGACGATCACGATGGTGCCAGCGACGAGAATGATGCCGACGCAGTGTACGGCGTCGAGGATCGGAAAGACCCAGGTAGATTCGCGGATGGAGACGCTGATGGGCGTTTGCTGGAGCCACTGGCAGAGGCGGAGGAGCGGCATCACGTCGCGAAGATGCGCTGGCTCGCATCGATTTTGGCGTAGATGAGCGCACCGGCCACGCAGAGCGCGGAGGTGACAAAGAATGGTACGTCCCAACCGAAGTCTTTGACCAGATATCCGAGCAGCGCGGGCGAAATGGCGCCGCCGATGTTGCCGCACATGTTCATGACGGAGGCGGTGCAACCGGCAAAGTCGCCACCGATGTCGAGCGGGATGGCCCAGGAGACGCCGACGGTCAATTCCAAACCGGCGAAGGCCAGGCAACTGAACGCGACGCAGAGCTTGGGATCGTGAGTGAGGGTTGCTGGAAGAATTCCGATGGCTGCGATGACGAAGCCCGCGATGCCAACGATGCGGCGAGCGTAGGTGACGTTGCCGGTGCGTCGCAGAAAGCGATCAGAGAACCAGCCGCCGGCGAGATCGGCGAGAGTGCCCGCGAGCAACGGGAGACTGGCGTAGAAGCCCATCTGCTTGAGGTCGAAACCGCGATGGCTATTTAAATATGTTGGGAACCAATCGAGGTAGACGGCGAGCGCGTATTGGTAGCAGAAATACATTAGCGCGAGTTGCCAGACGGTGCGGCTGGAGAGGATGCGACGCCATGGAACACGAACACCAGCTTGGGATCGCGGTCCGCCGGTGGTGGATTGAATCAACTGGAGCTCGGCGGCGTTGACCGAGCGATGCTGTTCGGGCGTGTCGCGATAGTAGAAGAACCAGAGGGCGGACCAGACGAGCCCGAGTCCGGCGAACGCGAGAAAGGGTGAGCGCCAGCCGTAAAGCAGGATCATCCAAACCACCAGCGGGGGCGTGATGGCTGCGCCGAGGCGCGAACCAGCGTGCGTGAGTCCTTGGGCGAAGCCGCGCTCGGCGGGAAGCATCCAGCGGGAAAGCGATCGGGTGGCGATGGGGAAGGTGCCCGATTCACCGGCTCCGAAGATGAAGCGGATCACGACCATGGAGGCGGCGCTCCAGGCGAGCGTGGTGAGGGAGGTGAATACACTCCACCAGGTGACGATAATTGCGAGCGCGCGGCGCGGACCGATTTTGTCGCCGAACCAGGCACTGGGGATTTGGAAGAGCGTGAAGCCCAAGCGGAAACTGGCGAGGATCCAACCGGCGGTGATGAGGGAGAAGCCAAGATCTTTGCGGATGAGGGGCATGGCCGACGCGATGATGGTGCGGTCCATGTAGGTGATCATGTAGATGGCCACCGTCATGGCGAGGACGATGTGGCGGGCGCGGGTGGGGCGGAGGGAGTGTAGGTTAGGCGGTGTGGACGCGGGAACGGCTGACGGGGCGCGCGGCATCGGCGGGGACGATCCGAAAGGGCATGATATCAGGGTTAGGGATTGGCAGTCAGGGATTAGGGATTGGGGAGCGCAGGTGGTGTCACTAAAATAAAGTCATGTTGAGGGTCCCATCGCAGCTTGCGGCAGCCTGCCTCAAGACGCCCCGGTGCGCGGCTTGGCTCGCGCGACTCCCGGAGATGCCCACGGACGGAACGCGCGCAGTCCTGAAGCTCGGCATGCCTCACATGGAAGCTGATCACGAGATCGCGGGCCACGCAGCGGGAGCCATGGCTGGTCATTGACCCGAAGCCATTCATCGGCGATCCCGCGTATGACGCAACGCAGCATCTGTTAAATTGCAAAGTTCGATTGCGCTTGGAACTGGGCGGGACCCATGCGACGTTTTGTGCACCTGCTTGGCGTGGATTACGAGCGCATCCGCATGTGGACGTTCGCCCGCGCCGCGGCAGAGCCACGCGACGACTGGAACAACGATTGGTTGACGGAACTGGCGCGAGCACTTGCTCCCTAGGCGTGGGGTGCGGGAAGTGGCGGAAGGCGTTGCTAAGCGGCGTCGATCAATTCATCCCACGCGAGGGCGTGGCCCAGGGCGCGCTTCACCTCGGAGTGGCGGCGTGGCGATAGTTGGCCGATCCGCTTGGTCAAGGCTGAACGCGCAACAGTCCGTATGTTGTCGCAGTTGGCTACGCATTTCGAAGGGAGGCCTTCCCCGCGGCCTAGCGGAACTTCGACAGCGATGCGTCGAATCGTGGATGTAACTTCTGCCGTGACAAACTTGTTCAGATAGGAATACGCTTCACTCCGGCTTAGCAGCAAGACCGGACGCCGGCCTGCGGGTTTTGGCAGAGACGCCCACCATAATTCGTACTGCTTCACGGTTTCCATTCCTCGGCTGAGGACCAGTCGTCTGCGTCGGCTTCCGAATCGGGCTTCTGAAGGTAAGCCCGCCGGGTGCGTTGTTCTTGGGTCTCTCGAATAGCTTTTCGGATAGCAGATCGCACGAATTCCGCTCGTTGACGCTTGGCGGCTGGGGCGATCCGGTTCAAGGCGCGATAGGTAGGTTCATCTAACTGCACCAGCAGCGACTTCATATGGACATACTATATCAATTCTCTATATAGACCACAAATCTCACAGAGGTTCAGGAGTGCCGTTGAAGCGGTAGCCGACCCAGGGCTCGGTGGCGATATATTCGGGGCTATCGGGATCGCGTTCGACCTTCTTGCGGAGGTTGCGGATGAACACGCGCAGGTAGTCGACCTGGTCGCCATAGTCGGGTCCCCAAACCGCCTGCAGAAGCTCGCGATGGGCAACGGCCTCATTGGCGTGGCTGGTGAGATAGCGGAGGAGGTCCAGCTCCTTGGGCGTGAGATGGCTGGAGCGCGCGCCATTGAGTACCGTGCGGCCGACAAAATCGATCACGAGCTCGCCGACGCGGATACGAGCGGCGGAGGACTGCGACGAGGCGGGCACACGGCGAAGCGCCGCGCGGATACGGGCCAGCAGCTCGGGTGTGCTGAAGGGCTTGTTGACGAAGTCGTCGGCGCCGGCGTCGAGCGCCGCCACCTTGTCCTTCTCGGTGTTGCGCACGGTGAGCATGATGATACCCGCGCCGGTGCTGGCGCGGATCTCCCGGCAGGCGGTCAATCCGCCCATGCCCGGCATGTTCATGTCGAGCAGGACCAAGTCGGGATGATACTCACGCAGCTTCTCCAGCGCCTCTTCGCCGGTTTTGGCGTCGTCCACTTCATAGCCGGCTCCGGTCAAAGCGGTGCGCATGATGCGGCGGATCTGGGGCTCGTCGTCGACCACCAGGATGCGCCCCGCGCTCACCGGCGCGCTCCCTGGGCGTCGGGTGCTGGCGTCTCCGAGGTTTGCAGCAGGGGCAAGGTCAATCGAAAAGTGGTTTCTCCGGGAACGCTGTTTACGGTGAGTTCTCCGTGGTGCGCTTGCACGATGTGGTTCGCAATTGCGAGACCGAGGCCGAAGCCGGGGATTTGATTCTTGACCGACGGGCTGCGATAAAAGCGCTCGAACACGCGGCCCTGTTCTCGCGCCGGTATTCCAGGGCCGTGATCGGTAATCTCGAAGTTGATCGCGTGATTTCCATTGGACACGCGCACCGTTACTGGAGAGCGTGGCGGGGAATACTTGAGAGCGTTGTCGAGCACCTGCTTGAGGGCGAGTTTCAGCAGGCGGCGGTCGAGCGGCAACGGAGAGAGCGATCCCTCGGAGCGAATCTCAACGGGCCGGTTGTCGATTTGAGTATGCAGCGACGCCACCACGTCCTCGACCAGTTCTTTCGGATCGGTTAGCTCGCGCCGCAGCTTTATTTGATTGTTGTTGTCGGACTCCAGGCGCGCCATGTCCACCGCGTCATCGATGAGCACCTGCAAGTGCCGCGCCTCCTCGTCGGCCACTTCGAGCAGTTCGGTCCGGCTGGCGAGCGGCTGATCGGGCGAAGACAACAGCGAGGTAGTAGCGGCGCGGATGGAAGTCAGCGGCGTCTTGAATTCGTGCGCCATGGCGTCGATCAGCGTGGTTCGAAGCTGGTCGCTGCGGCGCGCGGCCTCCACTTGATGGGAGAGATCCTGCGCGCGGGCGCGTTCCAATCCGATAGCGATGAGATTGCTGATGCCCTGCAAAACCGAGTCTTGCATGAACGCACCCTGGATGGCAAAACTGGCGATGGGCTCGGAGCCGAGGCGAACCGCGGTGATGACGCGCTTGCGCTCGGGATCGAAGAAGGTGGTGCCCTGCGAGGCCGCGTCGCGAAGTTGGGCGTCCATGGCATCACGATCCAGGCCATCGAAATCCGCAGGGCCGGCGCGGTGGATCTCCCCAGTCCGCCGGTCATAGAGCACCGCGGCGTCCAGTCCGAAGACCTCCGCCAGCTTGCGCGCGAATTGTTTGGCGACGGGCTCCACGGGATCGGTGAGGAGAATGGCGCGGCTGAAAGTATAGAGGCGCTCGATGTCGCGCTGGCGCTCGACGGCATCCAGAGCTTGCCGGTTGGCTCGCGCCGAGAGACGGCTGGCAATGAGGGCGGTGGCGAGAAAGCTAAAGAGCGCGACCCAGTTCTGCGGATCGGCGATTGTGAATCTGCCGATGGGCGGGAGGAAGACCAAGTCAAAGGCGAGCGTCGCGGTGAGTGAAGCGAGGGTTGCTTCGGCGAGGCCCCAGTTGCTGGCGATCAGCAACACCAGGAGCAAGTAGGCGAAGCCCACCGTGGTGGGATTGCGCGGGACGATGTAAAACGCGGTGGCCGTGACGATGGCCACGCCAGCCACCGACAAGAACAGGCGCAGCGCAAAGCGACCCAACTGGAACTCACCCCTGGTTGCTATTCTAACGCCGCGCTGATTTCCCGGCAGACCTGATCGCAGGTGGCGGGGGCAAGCAAGACGCCATTGCGATAGTGGCCGTAGGCGAGCCAGAGGCGGCTGGAATGAACGCGTCCGATGTTGGGGGCAGGCGTATCGGTAGCGGGGCGAAAGCCAATCCAGACAGATTCGGGCTGGAGGCCGCGAAGGGCTGGGAGAAGGGAGCTGGCGCGCACGGCAATATCCGCAACAATCTTGGGGTCGATGGTGCGGTCGAAACCGGCGTCTTCAGTGGAGGAGCCTGCGATGCTGAAGCCGTCGGCGCGCTGGAGAACGTAGGTGTGATCGTGGCGAATGGTGGCGGCGATCGATCCGGCGGGGAGGCGATAGCCGAGCAAGTGGCCCTTCATTGGATATGAGCGCGGGAGCGGGTAGGGATGGTGATCGATGGTAACGTTAATGCCGCTGCTCCAAGCGCCGGCGGAGATGACGGCGGAAGCGGCGTCGATGGATTTGTCCCCAAGCAACGCGCGGGTGCTGGTACGAGTCGCCGCGATCGAAGTTACGCGCGATTGCTCTTCAACGGTCACGCCTCGCGCGAGGCAGGCGGCGCGGAGGGCGGTCATCAGGCCAGCCGCATCCACGATGGCTTCGTTGGCGTAGTGGACGGCGCCAATGGCGTCCGAGCGGACCAGGGGCGCGAGTGCGTGGAGTTGGTCCTTCGTCAGGACCGTGGAAGGAATTCCGGCGGTGCGTTGGAGAGCGGCGCGCACGATGAGCGATTCCAGCTCGGTATGAGTGAGGGCGATCTGGATTGCGCTCGTGCGTCGGAATTCGATGGGAAGGCCGCTGTCGGCTTCAATCTCGGCAACGAAATTTTGGTAGCGCCCGAGGCTGCCGATGGCGAAGTCGAGCATGGGCGAAGGCTGGTCGAATTCACCGCCGGGCGCGAGCATTCCAGCCGCCGCGGTGCTGGCTTCCGACCCGATTGCGCGGGCGTCCGCGAGCAGGACGCGGAGGTGATTGCGGGCCAGCCGCCAGGCGATGGACGCGCCGATGACTCCGCCGCCGACGATGATGACATCGTAGTCGGTATCAGGGCGGCGAGCCATTGGTTCGGCGTTCTTCCGGGAGCCTATCTGCGTTCGTGCGCTTCATCACGTGAAAAGCGTTGCGAGGCATCGATAGAGCCTCCGAGGTCGCCGGGCAGGCTCTTCCACTCCTCGTAGGCGCGCCAATAGGCCGCTTGCATTTCTTTTTCAAGCAGGCGGGAGATGACTTTCGAAATCGAAGTGTTTTCGTCGGCAGCCTTCCCGCGCGCCCATTGGGCGACCTCGGGACGGAGCGCAATCGTGATCCTCTTTGGCACGAGATTAGTGTAGCGCGAACGCAAAAAAGGCGGACCTCGAAAGGCCCGCCTTTGACTTTACGGTAGCGTGCGACTACTCAACCACCGTCTCTTCGCCGGGCTCTTCGGTTAGGCCGCCCGCGTAAACGGTGCGGGCTTCGTCTTCGTAACCGCCCAGGTCGCCGGCGAGGGAAACTTCTTCCGCGATGGGCTCTTCCTCCACCACGTCTTCGCCCGCGATCTTCACGTGGCGATAGTACTCCATGCCGGTGCCGGCCGGAATCAGCCGGCCCATGATCACGTTTTCCTTCAGGCCGCGGAGGTAATCCACCTTGCCGTTGATAGCGGCTTCGGTCAGCACGCGCGTGGTTTCCTGGAAGGACGCGGCCGAGATGAACGAATCGGTAGAGAGCGACGCCTTGGTGATTCCCAGCAGCACCGGTTTTCCGGTAGCCGGCCGTCCGCCCGCATCCACCACCCGCGCGTTCTCCTCGCGGAACTTGAACTTGTCCACCACTTCTTCAGGGAGGAACTCGGTGTCACCGATGTCGTCCACCTTCACCCAGCGCATCATCTGACGCGAGATGACTTCTAGGTGCTTGTCGTTGATGTTGACGCCCTGTAGGCGGTAGACTTCCTGGATTTCGTTGACCAGGTACTTCTGCAGTTCCTTTTCGCCGAGCACGGCCAGGATGTCGTGCGGATTGCGCGGGCCGTCCATCAAGGGATCGCCCGCTTTCACACGCTCGCCTTCCTGCACGTTGATGTGCACGCCGCGCGGAATGTTGTAATCCTTCTGTTCGCCGTCGTCGGCCGTGATGCTGATCTTGCGCATGCCCTTGGCGACTTCGCCGTAGCGCACGATGCCGTTGATCTCCGCGATGATGGCCGTCTCGCGAGGCTTGCGGGCCTCGAACAGCTCCACCACGCGCGGCAGACCGCCGGTGATGTCCTTGGTCTTGGTGGTGGCGCGGGGGATCTTCGCGATCACGTCGCCCGCGTGAGCATCTTCGCCATCGCTCACCATCAAGTGAGCGTGGGTGGGCATGAGGTAGCGCTTTTCATCGGCGCGGGAGCCGCCTTCGGGCCGCATGATGACGGTGGGGATGCGCTTTTCGTCGATTGAATCGGTCACCACCCACTGCGACATGCCGGTGATTTCGTCCACCTGCTCTTGCAGCGTGACGCCTTCGCCCAGGTCCTTGAAATGCACCTTGCCGCTGACTTC
>Ga0182015_10002694_pt1 | contig 20953 bp, 22 predicted proteins | sample 712P3MmetaG_FD_120478 | JGI IMG/M metagenome (GOLD analysis project Ga0182015, IMG submission 120478) | Permafrost microbial communities from Stordalen Mire, Sweden - 712P3M metaG | ecosystem: Environmental > Terrestrial > Soil > Wetlands > Permafrost | place: Sweden: Stordalen | collected...
ACCTCTACGACCGGCCGGTTTCGCCGTTCGCGCTGCACTTTCTGGGGCCGGCCAACATCATCGCCTCGGATGGCGAGTTGCGCTACGTGCGGCCGCATGAATTGCAGGTCGATGCGCACGCCTTCGCGGGCTCGCAGCCGGCCCGAATCGCGCGCGTCATCGATCTCGGCTCGCGGCGGCGGATCGATCTCGTGCTGCCGGGCGGCGATCCGGTCAGCGCCGAGGTCCGCGCTCCCTATAATGGTTTGAGCAGCGTCCGGGACGGCGACACCGTGCACTTCGCGCTCGTTCACGAGCGATCGTTCACGTAATGTTCCGCGCCCTCCGGACTCTTTTCGCCGTCGCAGTCGTCACGGCGGCAACGCTGCATGCGGCCGGCGCATCGACGTTACTCAACGTCTCCTACGATGCGACGCGCGAGTTCTATGCCGAATATAATGCGGTGTTCGCGGCGTATTGGAAGAAGAAGACCGGCGAAGACGTGACGATCGAACAGTCGCACGGCAGCTCGGGCGCGCAATCGCGCGCCGTGATCGAAGGTCTCGAGGCGGATGTGGTCACGCTGGCGCTGGCCTACGATATCGACGCGATCGCAACGAAGAGCAAATCGATCGCGCCGGATTGGGCCCGGCGGCTGCCCGACGCCTCCGCGCCGTATACGTCGTCGATCGTGTTTCTCGTGCGCGAGGGCAACCCGAAGCACATCCGCGACTGGGACGACGTCGCAAAGCCCGGCGTCGGCGTGATCACGCCGAACCCGAAGACCAGCGGCGCGGCACGATGGAACGTGTTGGCGGCCTATTCCTACGGACTCAAACGTAATCACAACGACGAGGCGAAGGCCCGCGCCCTGCTCGGTGCGATCTACAAAAACGCCGTCGTGCTGGATTCGGCATCGCGCGCATCCACCGTGACGTTCACCGAGCGCGGCATCGGCGATGTCTTGGTATCGTGGGAGAACGAAGCGATTCTCGCCCTCAAGGAGCATCCGAACGAGTACCAGATCGTCGTTCCGTCGGTGAGCATTTTGGCCGAGCCGCCGGTGGCCTGGGTCGATGCCAACGTCGCGAAGCATCATACGGAAGCCGTGGCGCGGGCGTATCTCACGTATCTCTACACTCCCGCGGCGCAACGCCTCGCCTGCAAGTGGGGCTATCGCCCGCGCCTCACATCGGTCCTCGGCACGTGCGGTACGTCGTTCGCGCGCACGGACCTCACCACCATCACCAACTTCGGCGGCTGGAACGCGGCGACCGCGCGCTTCTTCGCCGACGGCGGAATCTTCGATCAAGTGTACGCGAGTAAATGACGATGGAGCGAGCGCGGGGCGGAGCGCCTTCAGCATGATTCCCGGACGCGGCTTGGCGTTGGGCACGACGATGATGATCGTGGCGGCGATCGTTATCGTTCCGCTCGGCGCGCTCGTGCTCTCCCTGAACGGTATCACGCCGGCGGGCTTTTTCGCCGCCGCGTTTTCAGGCGAAGCGCTGGCCGCCTTTCGCCTCAGCTTCGGTACGGCGATCGTCGCATCGGCAATCGATGTGCTGGCAGGCGCCGCAATTGCCGTCGTCCTCGTCCGGTATCCATCGCCCGCAATGCGCGTGCTCGATGCGCTCGTCGACGTTCCGTTTGCGTTACCGCCGGCAGTAACGGGAATCACGCTCGCGACGCTCTACGGCCCGCACGGCTGGGTGGGTTCGTGGCTCGCGCAGCACGGCATCGCCATCGCCTATACGCCGGCCGGGATCGTGCTCGCTCTCGCCTTCGTCGGAATGCCGTTCGTCGTTCGCACCGTGCAGCCGGTGATCGCAACGCTGCCGCGCGAATTCGCGCAGGCGGCGGCGTCACTCGGAGCGACGCCGTTCACGATCCTGCGCCGCATCACGTTTCCGTTGGTAGCGCCCGCATTCTTGACCGGCTTTGCGCTTGCGCTCGCGCGCACCCTCGGTGAATACGGCTCGGTCATCTTCATCGCCGGCAACATGCCCGGCAAGACGGAGATCGTACCGCTCATCATCGTAACGCGCCTAGAACAGTACGATTTCTCCGGTGCCGCTGCGGTCGCACTCATTTCGTTGATGGTGTCCTTCGTCATGCTGCTGGCAATCAACGCGTTGCAGCGGCGCATGCTCGACGCGCGTAGCGCCGCATGACCGCCATCGGCGTGCGCGCCGCGCACTCCCCGCCCGGACGCACGGCGCCGGCAACGGCGCAACTGCGCCTTCCCGATCGGCTGGCGATTGCCGGCGTCGCGGTGTTGCTTGGATTTTTCGTCTTCTTGCCGCTCTGCTCGATCGTGTACGAAGCCCTGCGCGCCGGTTGGCCGGCGGCCGCGGCAACGTTTGCCGATCCGAACGCCCGCAGCGCGATCGCGCTCACCGGTCTGACCGCCGCCGTGACGGTTGCCGTCAACGGCGCGTTCGGCGTCTTGGCCGGCTGGACGCTGACGAAGTATCGCTTTCCCGGGAAGGCGCTGCTGCTGGCGATCATCGATCTGCCCTTGACGGTCTCGCCGGTCGTCGCGGGGCTCGCGCTCTTGCTCTGCTTCGGAACGAATTCGCCGCTCGGTGCCTGGTTCGCGCAGCACGGGTGGAAGATCGCCTTCGCGCCGCCGGGGATCATCCTCGCGACGATTTTCGTGACCTTTCCCTACGTCGCGCGCGAGACGATCGCGCTGATGGGCGAGACCGGACGCGAACTCGAAGAAGCTGCCCTGGGCTTGGGCGCCTCGCTGTGGCAGACGTTCAGCCGCGTGACGTTCCCCCGTGCACGGTGGGCAATTCTCAACGGTCTGCTCTTATGCAACGCCCGGGCGCTGGGCGAGTTCGGGGCGGTCTCCGTGATCTCGGGAAACATCCGGGGCCTGACCGATACGGTTCCGCTGCACATCGATATCCTGTATAACGAAGACAACCTCGTCGGAGCGTTCACGCTGGCGGGGGCCCTCGCGCTCCTCGTGATCGTTCTTACGCTGGTGCGCTCGCTCATCGAAGCCCGCCATCAATCGAATACCAACCGAGAAACGAGACGCTAACCGTGGATTCCCTGGACCGCCTGGAGGCCGAGACCATCACCATTTTGCGCGAAGCGTATCGCGCGAGCAGCAAGCCGTGCATGCTGTGGTCGATCGGAAAGGACAGCACCGCGCTGCTATGGATGGCGCGCAAAGCCTTTCTCGGTCGCGTTCCCTTCCCGATGGTGCTCCTCGAAACGTACATGGAGCTGCCGGAAGTCTACGCGTTTCGCGACGAACTGATCGAGAAGTGGCAGTTGGACTACTTCGCGCAGATCTGCCCGCCCGAGAGCGAAGTCGACCAAACGCTGCCGCCCGCAACGCGCGCCGCCGCGCGTAAGACCGAAGGGCTGCGCACGATGTTGCGCGAGCAGAAGTTCGATGCGGTGATGGTCGGGATCCGGCGCGACGAACAGGCGATGCGCGCGAAGGAGCGCGTCTTCAGTCCGCGCCGCATCGACGGCACCTGGGACGTGAAAGAACAGCCGCCCGAATTTTGGGGCTACTACACGACGAGCGTTCCGGACGGCGCGCACCTGCGCGTGCACCCGCTCCTCTCGTGGACGGAACTGGACATTTGGGAGTACACGCTGCGCGAGAACATCCCGTACGTGCCGCTCTATCTCGCGCGCGACGGCAAACGCTACCGTTCGCTCGGGGAGAAGAACATCACGGTTCCGATCGACAGCAACGCCGACACGATCGAAGCGGTCATCGAAGAACTTCGCGCGACGCGCGTGCCCGAACGGGCCGGCCGGACGATGGACAACGAGAGCGAAGCGTCGTTCGAACGGTTGCGCGCCGGGGGGTACATGTAATGGACCTGCGCGTTGCCATCACCGGTCACGTCGACCACGGGAAATCCACGCTGATCGGGCGCCTGCTCTACGATACCGGTAGCCTCGCCGACGGCAAAGCCGAAGAAATCCTCGCGTCCAGCGAGCGTCGCGGCCTCGCCGTCGAGTGGTCGTTCGCCGTCGATGCGGCGCAAGAAGAGCGCGATCAAGCGATCACGATCGAGACGACGCGCGTTTGGCTGCACTACGGCGGCCGGCGCATCGTCATCATCGATACGCCCGGTCACCGCGAGTTCATCAAGAACATGATGAGCGGCGCTGCCGACGCGGACGTGGGGATCCTCGTGATCGACGCGCTCGAAGGCATCGCCGATCAAACGTACCGGCACGCCTATTTGCTGCGCTTGCTCGACGTCCCCGAGATCGTCGTGGCCGTCAACAAGATCGATGCCGTCCCCGATGCGCAAGCGCGCTTCGCCCAGATCAGCCGCGACATCCGTGCGGTGCTCGAGACGGCCGGCAAGCCGCTGCGCGCGATCGTGCCCCTCTCCGCGCGCGACGGCGACAACGTCGTCACGCGGTCGGAACGCACGGCGTGGTATACGGGCCCGACCTTGATCGACGTGCTGGCGTCGCTGCATCCCGCGGCTCCGCTCGCCGATCGCGCGCTGCGCTTCGACGTCGCCGACGTCTACCGCTTCAACGACGACGAACGCATCTCGGTCGGGAACGTTCTCGCGGGAACGCTCGCTCCGGGCGATCGCGTACGCATCGCGCCGAGCGGGGCGACGACGCGCGTTCGCGCGATCAAGCGCTGGCCCGAAGATCCGTCTCCGGCACTCGCCGGTCAGGCCGTGGGCCTGACCTTCGATGACCCGGTGTTCATCGACCGCGGCGACGTCGTCACGCATGCCGATCGGCCGGCACTCGTCGCGACGTCGTCGTTTGACGGCGTCTTCTTCTGGCTCTCGGCGACCCCGCCGCGCGTCGGTGAAACGCTGCCGCTAAAGATCGGCCGCGCCGAAGTCGCGGTGACGATCGCCGGCATCGATGAAACGATCGATCTCGGTATCCTCGATAAGGTCGCTCCCGATGAGTCCTCGCGGCACACGGCGTTTGCGCTGCGGTTGCGCGCCTCGCGCAGCGTCGCGACGGAAGTGGGTGCGCGGTGCGTCCTGCTGCGCAACGGCGAAGTCGTGGCCGGAGGCAAGCTCTCGCGCGTCGAGGCCGCCTCGCAGCGCGCTGACAATCTCGTGCTGCAAGGTCACTTGATCTCGAGCGAGTCGCGGGCACAGCGCAACGGTTACCGCGGACTCGTCGCCTGGATGACCGGCCTGCCGGGGAGCGGCAAGTCGACGATCGCGATGGCGGTCGAACGCGAACTCTTTGCGCGCGGCTACTTCGTCTACGTCCTCGACGGCGACAACGTGCGCGCGGGACTCAACCGCGATCTCGGCTTTACGCGCGCGGCGCGCCAAGAGAACATCCGCCGGGTTGGCGAGGTGGCCGCGCTCTTCGCCGATGCCGGCGCGATCGTCATCGCGGGCACGATCTCACCGCATGCGGCCGACCGGGATGCGGCTCGCGCCGCCGCGCGCGGAGCGTTCCACGAGATCTACGTGCGAGCGAGCGTCGCAACGTGCGAGTCGCGCGACGTAAAAGGACACTACGCCAAAGCCCGCGCCGGAACGTTGCCGGATTTCACCGGCGTTTCGGCGCCGTACGAGGAGCCCGAGAACCCCGATCTGCTCGTCGACACCAACGCCAGCAGCGTCGAGGACAGCGTCGCGCGCGTGGTTGAGTACCTTATCCGCCACGCCGCCAAGGGGGCACTGCTGACCGTCCCGGCCTAGTGCCGGTGAAGGGCGTCCTCGGCGCTATGGATGCCCGACCCGACGGCATCCTCGGTGCGCGTGACCAGGCTCACGATCCAGCGGATCGTCGCGACCACGCCCACGACGGCGAAGGCGAAAATCACGAAAAACGCCCACAACGCGAAGTGGATCAGGTGGCTGAGGAATTCTTCCATGTCCGACCCTTGCGGTGGGAAAAAACGGAACCCTGCGCAAGGGGGCGAATGCTGCGGCATGTCGCTCAACGCCGTGAACAACAACGCCCCCGCCGGCGCACATGCCCAGGCGGCTGCGGCTGATTCGACCGTGAACGAGTTGAACCAGCCCTCTCCCAAGGCCCCGCCGGGGAGCATCGGGCACCAGCTGGGCGCGATTCAGAGTCAGCTCGTCTCCGGCAATCCGGGTGGCGTCGGCGCCGGCTTCGGCCTCGGCGTGGCATTCGACGTGAATAGCTGACGATGGTCCAGAACCTCGTCCTCAACAACTCGGACCACAACTTCAGCGCGCACGCAGACGCAATCCGAATCAGCGACGATCAAGCCAAAGTCGTGGCCACGCCGGGAACCGACGCCGCCGTTAACGCGAACCTGCGCGGACAACTCGAGTCCGGCGCGCTCGCCGCTTCCGGCAAGGGCGTCTTAGCCGAATACAGCGCTTAACGCCTCGGCTTCGCCGCCGCAACGGCGCGCGATGAGTCATAGGCTTCTTTGAGCGCGGAGAGCACGAGCGGAATGATCGTGCGCCGCAGGACGTTCGTCTTTTCATCGTCGCCCCGGAAGGCGTCGGCCGCAAGCCGCGCGGCCCCGGCAAACGTCCCCTTCGCGATCATCGTGCCGGTGAGGGTTTCTGCGACCTCGGTGAGCGCGACCGGCGGAGCGCCGTCGAGCGTATACGCTACGGTTGCCGTCCCGATGCGATGGACGGCCGAGAGCACGAGCGCGACGAAGACGCGTAGCTCGAACGTTGCGACGCCGTCGCGCCTGCGGATGCGCCGCTCTCCAAACGCAACCTTCGGAAGGTCGGCCGCCAACGTGACCGCGAGCGGGATCTCGTTCTCCGGCAATTCGCGCGTCGCGAGCGTGTCGAGCCGCGCGGTGCGCGTCGCCCCCATACCGGCGATGATCAGCTTCGCGCCGAGCGCGCCCAGCCGAAAGCACGCCGCTTCGGGACCGAAGGGCGAATCACCGAGTGCGCTGCGGATCAGAGGTTCGCGCGCAACGTTCTCGATATCGGCGAAGGCGCCGATCTTGAGTCCGTGCCGATCGCTGTGAATCTCGCGAAAATCGGGGACGTCACCGACATCGACGATGACGCCGTCACCCTCGCCCGGATATTCGACGCCCAGAAACCCGCTTTTCCCCGCACGCCAGCGAATGCGTCCGCGATGCACGAACGCGAGACCGAGCGCTTCGCGCAAATGACGCGGTCGAGCGACTTTCGACGCTTCCATTGTAGCGCTGCTTCAACACGGGGGACGCGCTGACCCAGCGAGGCGCGCCGAAAGGTACGGAGCCGCACCGCAGCGGACCTCAGCGGTGTGAGTAGGGAAGCGACGATTCCGGGTGCGAGCGATCTCGGCGGCGGCATCGCACAGATCCGTTTACCGATGGCCGGTAATCCGCTGCGCTACATCAACGGGTACGTGCTCGACGACGCCGGCGGACTGACGCTGGTTGACTGCGGTTGGAAAGCCGACGATGTCTTCGCCGCGTTGACCGCCGGCTTGCATACGTTGGGTCACGAGCTATCGGACGTGCGACGCGTTCTGATCACGCACCACCACTTCGACCATTACGGTCTGGCGGCCACGTTGCGGCGGGCCGGCGTGCCCGAACTCCTCATGCACAAACTCGACTGGGAACGCGCGCAGAGCTTCGCAGCCAGCCGTCTCGAGAACGATCGTGCCGCCGATGCCTGGCTTGCGCGCAACGGATTTGCACCGGACGAGATCGACGACGAAGGCTTCGCCGGCCGCTGGGAAGTGATCGAGCCGACGCGCCTGATCGCCGATGGGGAACGCGTGGGGCGGCTGGAGGCGATCTGGACGCCCGGGCATTCGCCGGGACACCTGTGCTTTGCCGACACGCGCAGCGACCGGATGCTTACCGGCGATCACGTGCTGGATCCGATCACGCCCCACGTCGGGCTGTGGCGCGGGCGCGAGGGCGATCCGCTCGGCGACTACCTGGCCTCGCTCGACAAGGTGCGCGGGCGCGGCGCTGCCGGAGCACTCCCGGCGCACGGCGAGCCGTTTCCCGATCTCGAGCGGCGGATCGACGAGCTGGTCGCGCACACCGCGCAGCGTGACGGTCAGGTGCTTGCGGCCCTCGATTCGGGAGCGGCCAGCGCGGGCGAGATCGCACGGCGGCTGCCCTGGACGCGGCGGAATCGCGCTTTCAGCGATCTTGGCGAGTGGCACCAGCAGTTCGCGGTTGCGGAGACGATCGCGCACCTGCAGCATTTGCACGCATGCGGGCGCGTAACGCGCGCTTCCGGACCCGATCCAATTCGTTATAGCGCCGCGGCCTAATATACGAACTTTTTACAGCCGGCGCGCGGTTCGCGTCCTTCGCGCCGGAGGAGGAGCTTAGCAGGCGACTAATGCGAACGCATTAATGGTTGTTTGCCGGGTGAACCGATGGACGTAATGACCATCCTCGTCCTCGAAGAGACCGAGGCCGACTTAGGTCATCATCAGCGCATTCTCGAGACGATCCCCGGCGTACGCCTGGGCCTCTTCGGCGATCCCGCCGCCGCCTCGAAAGTCTACGTCGACCAGAAGATCGACGTTTTGGTCATCGACGACGGCATTCCCGAGGGGGGCCTCGCGTTTCTCAAGCAGATTCACATCCTCTCCGGCCGGCGCGACGTCCCCGTGATCTTGCTGGTCGCCAACGGCGACAAAGATGTCCGGCGCGCGGCCTATGAGTATGGCGTCTACAACGTGATCGAGAAGCCGATCGATCCGCCGTCGTACCTGTGCATCGCCCGCAACGCGCTATCGCTCCAAGTGATGCGGCGCAACGACGCCAACAATACGACCCAGGTCATCGAACAGATGAAGACGCTCGCGGCGCAACTCGAGGAACGCGAGATTCAAATGATCTACGCCCTCCTGCACACGACGAACCTCGTCGATCCGGGTCTCTCGCGGCGGATGGTCAAGGTCGCCGGGATCGCGGCGAAGATCGCGCATCGCGCGAACGCGATCGGTAGAGAGGAAGCGCGGCGGTTTGGGATCGCGGCGCGCGTGTACGACATCGGCATGCTCGCGCTCCCGGCGGCATTGCGCGAGCGCCGGACCGAACTGTCCGGAGCCGACGCGAGCCGCCTGCTCGGCCCGCACGCCGAACGCTCGGGCGAGGTCTTCCCCAAGGAGCGCACCGGGATCGTCGAGCTGGCGGCGGTCATCGCGCACCAGCATCACGAGCGTTTTGACGGCCGGGGCTATCCCGACGGCCTCGAGCGGCATGACATTTCGATTTACGCGCAGCTCGTCCTCATTTCGGAAACGTTTAACGACCTCGTGACGATCGGCCCCTTGGGTTCCCCCGGTCGCTCGACCCCGCTGACGGAAACTGCGGCGCTAGCGTATCTCGACCGGCAGTCCGGCACCGCCTTCGATCCCGAAGTCGTCGAGGGACTGCGGCGCACGATCGAATCCCCGGTCGGGGACTCACCGGTATCGGTTCGAGCGTGATCATTTTCATCGCGCTCTTCGCGCTCGTCGCGTTGCTGCTGATGATCGGCATCGAAATCGGAATCCAACGCAGCCGCAAGAAGCCGGCGAAGCGCGTGGTCCACCGGCATGCACGACGCCAGCCGCTGCTCGAAGATCGCATGCGCGATGCGCTCGAGCAACCGCACACGCAATATGGCGAGATCTTCACGAGCTACATGATTTGGAGGCGCGACCAAGAGACGCGCATGGAACTCTTCTCCGGCGATCCGTGGATGAACCTCAACGAGTTCACCCGTGCGATCGTCGTGCGTCACGTCTGGCGCGCGCTCGAAAAACTTGCAAAAGGCTCCGTCGTCGTCGTCGATATGCCGCCGCAAGAATGGTCGTCGCAGATCGACAAGGGCTTCGACGATCGCGGCATCGACCCGTGGGCCGAAAACGTTCAGGCCGCCGGCTCGCAGTTCATCAAGGACAAAAATTAAAGCGTAAGGGTGTTTGGTGCGAAGAGTTCGTCGAGACCAACGAGCCGCTTCGCGAGCCCCTGTTCGTAATCGTAGCGCGCGATCGTTTCCAACTCGCGCCGGGCGGCGACGACGCCGTACGGCATCGGATCCTTCGCGAGCGCCGCAACCGCCGCATCGTCGAGGAGGCCGGCCGCAGCGTGGGCCTCCAAGTTCGCGTCGCGATCCTTTTTAATTGCGGCTTTGGCGCGCACGAACGCGTCGTAGATGTTGAGCGCGATCCAGGGATGGCGTTCGAGCAGCGAGCGGCGGACGACGACGGTATGGTTGATCGGAAACATTCCCGTCTTCGTGTAGTACCGCTTCGCTTCGGCCGCCGGGTCGGGGAAGAGCGTGCGGATGTCGCTGCGCTGCTCGAGATCGATACGGCTGCGATCGATGAGATTGTTTCCCGGCAGGTAGAGCAGCGTGGCGTCGAGTTCGCCGTTGACCATCATGTCGCCCATATTCTGCGTGGGCGGGATGTAGTGCAATTCGACTCCGGGCGGTGCCGTGAAGCCGGTCGCCCCGCCATGGCTTTTCTCCGGCGATCGTTCCATGTACCAGACGTTGTCGCGCGGCTGGACGCCGAACTCGTCGGCGAGAATACCGCGGCTCCAGACGGCCCACGTCTGCTGGTATTCGGGGACGCCGATCCGCTTGCCGCGCAAGTCGCTCGGCTTCTCGATCCCCGCATCGGCGCGCACGAGAACCGAGGTGTGGAAGAAGTGGCGCATCGAGAACACCGGGAGCGCGACCCATTCGGTCGGACCGTTGGACGTGGCGATGACGAGTGACGACACCGACATCTCCGAGACGTCGAATTCGGCAAACTTCAGTTGCCGCCAGAAGAGCTCCGAGGCATGGCACGCCGTCGGCAGCAGGCGGATGCCTTCCGGCTGCACGCGGCCGTCCAATAACCGCGCCGTGCGGTCGTTCGGCATGAACGCCGCGCTTAGTTCGAGGGTCGCTGTTGCTTGGGCAGCACTTGGGGCGGTTGCAGCACTCACGTTGACGGGGTTAGGCGGCTCAGGCCCACGGTCCCGCGCGGCCTTCGCGGCGCAGGTCGCGCACCGACTCGATGCGCAGCGAGCTGATGGCGAGCGCCACGAGTGCGAGCGCGACCGATGCCCACAGGACGACCCGCACTTCGCCGCTGCCCACGGTGCCGCCGGCGCTGAAGATCAAAGCGGTCAACGCCACGCCGGTCGTCATGCCGCTCATGCGGGACGTGGTCGTCAAGCCGGTGATCGCACCGCTGCGATGCCGTGGTGCTGCGCCCACCATCGCGCGCAGGTTCGGGGAAACGAATAGACCGAAGCCGGCGCCGCCGAGCGCCGTGCGCCAGACGACGTCGAACGTCGACGGGTGCGCCGGCAAGAGCGCCATTAGCGCCATTGCGACGGCGAAGATCCCAAGACCGATCGCACCGAGGATCCCGGCGTGATAGCGATCGGAGAGTCGCCCGGCGACGATCGCGATGAGCGCCGATCCGACCGGAAAAGGCGTCATCAAGAAGCCCGTTTCCGCGGCGGCGTACCCCAGCGCATGAAAGTAAAACGGCAGCGCGATGAGCGCGGCGTTTTGCGCTACGAAGCCGGCGAAGGACGTCATCAGCGAGAGGCTGATCACGCGAATCTTCAAGAGGTCGAGCGCGATGAACGGCACCTCGAGGGTGCTCTGGCGACGCACGACGATCCAACCGAGCACCAGCGAGCCGATGGTCTCGATGGCGAAGAACAACGTATTGGCGGGGGCTCGTAACTGGTCGAGGCCGGTGATGAAGAGTGCCAGCGTTGCGCCGACGAGCACGGCGCTCGCCCAGTCGAAGCGATGCGACGCGCGCGGCATCGCGGGCAGCAGGCCGCTCATGGCGAGCGCGATCAACCCGAGCGGAACGTTGATCCAGAAGAGCCATGGCCACGAGCCGATGCCGAGGATCAGACCGCCGATCGACGGTCCGAAAGCGCTGGCCGTCGAGACGATCAGACTCTGCATCCCGATGGCGGCGCCGAGCATCGTAGCCGGGTAGGCGAAGCGTGAGATCGGCTGCGAGGTTGCGACGATTGCCGCCGCGCCCAATCCTTGCACCGTGCGCGCCGCAATCAGGATCGGCAGATTGTGCGCGGTCGCGCAAAATATGGATCCGACGACGAAGACGGCAACCCCGACGCGATAGATGCGCGCGAAGCCGATGATGTCGCCGTAGGTCGTGAGCGGGACGATGAATATCGTCGTCGCAAGCTGGAATGCATTGACGACCCAGACGACGGCTGCGGAACCGACCTGCAGATCCTGCGCGATCGTCGGAAGAGCGACGTTCGAGATCGTGCCGTCGAGAACGCTGAGTACGGTCGTGATCGCGACGGTGGACACGACGAGGCGCCGCCGTCCGAGCGACAGCCCGTCACCATACTGGGTGTCCAGATCTAGCCGCTCGCCCAGGCGTACGCCTCGCGGCCGGTGACGTAGGTACCCGGGCCGATATCGGGGTTGCGGTTGACGAGCGTGCGCCCGAACAGCGGATGCCGCGTGCTGCGCATTTCGTGCTCGAGCGTGAAGTGCGATCGTCCGTCGTCGAGCCCGACGATCTGGGTGAAGCGATATTCGTGCGCGTTATTTTCGGCCGTGATCAGTCCGCGTTCGAGCAGCTTGCGGTGCGGGGTCGAAAAATCGGCGAGGTAGACTTGGATGTGGTGTCCGTCGTAGGGCTCGAGCGGCCGATCGGATTCGCGGAAGACGAGTTCTTGCCACCCGGCGCGCACGTGCGCTGCGCGATCGGAAACGGTTGCCGGGGCGCCGACGATCTCGCGATAGAACGCGGCAATCGGCTCGGCCGATCCGGGCGCGACGTCGTGTTCGACGTACGCGAGAGCCAACGTCACCGGACCGAAGCGCGGATCGGGCGCGTGGGCGCGGATACGGTTCCCCCACGGCGAGACGGCCTCGAGGCCGCCGTCGATGTCGGTCATGGGGATGTGCGCCTTGGCGAGCCGCGCCCGTAGCGCGGCGAGGTCGGGAACGACGAGCCCGACGGTGCCGTGCAGGCGTTGCCCGTGGCCACCCGTCGGCAGGTGGAACTGGTGGCGGCCGATGTTGACCCACATGTTCGTCGTGCCGGTCATCAGATAGGGATCGCGCGTCAGCCCGAGTCCCGTCACGTAGAAATCCGTCGCCGATTGCTGGTCGACGATGTTCACGTTCACGTGCCCGATCTCGACGAGGTTGCCCACATCGTCGACCGCGCGGTCGTACCGTAGTTCGTCCATGTGATCCTCCGTTTGCACCCCGGACTCGACCGACCCGCTTGCGCCCCTAGGAAGCTCTCGCTAAAGTGCGATAAAGTCGGGACGTGTCCCAATACGTCTATACCATGCATCGGGTCGGCAAAATCGTGCCGCCGAAGCGGCAGATTCTCAAAGATATCTCCCTGAGCTTTTTCCCCGGCGCGAAGATCGGTATCCTGGGCCTCAACGGGTCCGGCAAATCGACGATCTTGCGCATCATGGCCGGGGTCGATACGGAGATCGACGGCGACGCGATCCCGATGCCGAACCTGACGATCGGCTACCTGGAACAAGAACCGAAACTCGACCCCGAGAAAACGGTCCGCGACGTGGTCGAGGAAGCGCACGGCGAGCTGCTGTCGGTGCGCAAGCGCCTCGATGAAGTCTATGCGGCGTACGGCGAGGCCGACGCCGACTTCGATGCCCTCGCAGCGGAGCAGGCGAAACTCGAAGCGATCGTCTTCGCGCAAGACGGCGAAGACCTCGACCGGCAGTTGGAGATTGCGGCCGACGCGCTGCGCTTGCCGCCATGGGATGCCAAGATCGGGCCCCTTTCGGGCGGTGAGAAGCGGCGCGTCGCGCTGTGCCGCTTGCTGCTCTCCAAACCGGACATGCTGCTGCTCGACGAACCGACGAACCATCTCGACGCCGAGAGCGTGGAATGGCTCGAGCAGTTCTTGGCGCGCTTCCCGGGCACCGTGGTTGCCGTGACGCACGATCGCTACTTCCTCGACAACGCCGCCGAATGGATCCTCGAACTCGATCGCGGGCGCGGGATTCCGTGGAAGGGCAACTACAGTTCCTGGCTCGATCAGAAACAGGAGCGGCTGGCCCAAGAAGACGCGACCGAAACGGCCCGCCAAAAGGCGCTCAAGAAAGAGCTCGAGTGGGTGCGCGCCGGAACGAAGGGCCGCGGCACAAAGAGCAAGAGCCGCATCGCGCGCTTCGAGGAACTCTCGAGCTACGAGTACCAGCGCCGCAACGAAACGCAAGAGATCTTCATCCCGGTAGCGGAGCGCCTCGGCGATCAGGTGATCGAATTCAACGGCGTGCGCAAAGCGTACGGTGACCGGCTGCTGATGGATGACGTGAGCTTCCGCATTCCGGCCGGTGCAATCGTCGGGATCATCGGTCCGAACGGCGCCGGGAAGTCGACGCTCTTCCGCATGATCTCGGGCACCGAGACGCCCGACGCCGGCACGATCAAGATCGGTCCGACGGTCAAGCTCGCCGTGGTCGATCAGAGCCGCGAATCGCTCGGCGACGAGAAGACGGTGTTCGATGACATCAGCGGCGGTCTCGACCTCCTCAAGGTCGGCCGGTTCGAGATGCCGGCCCGCGCCTATTTGGGGCGCTTCAATTTTAAGGGTGCCGACCAGCAGAAGCTCGTCGGTACGCTCTCGGGCGGCGAGCGCGGCCGGCTACATCTGGCGAAGACGCTGCTCGTCGGTGCGAACGTGCTGCTGCTCGACGAACCCTCGAACGACCTCGACGTCGAAACGCTGCGCTCGCTCGAGGATGCGTTGGACGAGTTTGCTGGAACGATCATGGTGATCAGCCACGACCGCTGGTTCCTCGATCGCATCGCAACGCACATCATCGCGTTCGAAGGTGATTCGAGCGTGTACTTCTTCGAGGGCAACTATCACGAATACGAAGAGAACAAGAAGCAGCGCCTCGGCGAAGAAGCTGCCCGCCCCCACCGTCTGCGGTACCGTCCGCTGACGCTGCCGTAATGCTGGGCTCGTTCTTCGGCCGGGCCATCGTCGCTGCCGTGCGCAGCGTCGGCGCCGTCGCGGTCAATGCCGCCATGACGGAACTGCGCAAGCCCGAAACGCAGGCCAAGATCGGTGCGGGAATCGCGACCGTACACCACCACTTAAACGATCCCGAAAAGCGTGCGGAACTCGAACGCGCCGCCGGCACCGCGGGCAAGAGCGCCGTGCGCGCGCTCGGCCGCGCGGCCGGTACCCTGCGCAACAAAATTAGCGGCGACTAGCGTTAGCGGCCGCTGCGGCGGCTCTGCAAGAGCGCGTTCAGCGCCGTCTGGATCCGTTCGAACCCGGCACGTTTGTAGGGATAGAGGTCCGGCGGATCGGTTCCGTGCACGAGCATCGCGGCGTCGGCCTCGAACAGCAGCAGGCGTCCGTCGCGCGCGATCGCGCAGTCGATTCCGAAATACTCCAGCGGAATGGCTGCGGCGATCTCGCCGAGCGCTGCGGCGAGCCGGCCCGTAAAGACGGCGTCGAGGTCCGCGATGAAGCGCGCTTCTTCATCGCGCATCCATTGGTGTTCGGCCATCGCGGCGTTGTAGTAGTGGATCATCCAGCGCGGTGAGATCGCGAGGTGACACGCAAGTGCGGCGCCTGCCACGAACATGATGCGATACTTACGAAAGAAACCGTCATCGTTCCGATAATCGACGAACGGCATCGCGAAGTATGCGGGATAGACGTGCTCCTCGAGATACGCGCGCAGTTCTTCCGGATCGCCGATGCGCGCGAGGCCGAAACCCGCTTGCGAGCCGACGGGGCGGACGACGAGCGGCTCGTTAATCGAACGCGCGCGCAACGCGGCTGCGTCGACGCGCTCGACCGCCGGCGCCACGATCGAAGACGAGGCGGCGAATCGTTCCGCCACCTCAGAGCGCCCGAGCGTGGCGACGATCTCCGGCGAATTGATCGCCGGCCGGCCGGCGCGCTCGGCGAACGCGGTCGCCAGCGTTAGGGCGGGCCCTGCGCTCTCGGATTCGGCGATCGTGTTGAAGAGCACGTCGTACGGTGGAACCGGTTCGTCGGAAAGCGCCGGGTCCGCATCGTCGATATAATAGCGGTGCAGCGTCGTGCGCTCGTCGTCGAGAACGAGCTCGAGTGGGGTGTTTGCTTCCCAACGTGCGACGCGCGAGAGCGCGAGCACGGTGAGCTCTGCCGGTTCGCGTTTCGCCGGTAGCGTGACGATGCGCGAGGTACGCAGCGCCATGCGCAGGTGTGCGATCCCCGCTTGCGGCTGACCGAGCATCTGTTCGACTTCGTAGAGGCGCAGGTGCGCATCGCGCGCGGCCGGATCGCGGCGCAGCACGGCATAGGCCAGCGAGCGGAGCGATTCGATCTCGCCCGTCGTCTGGGGGCGGGTCACGTCAGACCCTATTGTCAGGCGCTTTTGTCGAGAACCTTCCCGGCGTCTTTGTCGTACATCTCGGCCAGTGCGATCAAAGCCTGGCTCGGAAATTGAATGATCTCTTTGCCCGTCGCTTTATCGGTAAAGACCGTGACCACTTCGTCAGGATCGCTGGTGAACTGAAACGATACGGTGACGTTCGAGGCGGCGGTGTTGAACAGTTTCGCGACCACCGGCGAGAGGGTGGTGTCGTTCTGCTGGTTGGAGGCCGGCGCCGCCGTCCCGCCGGCCGCCGTCAACGCGCGGGTCGGGGCCGCAGCTCCGCTCGAGCCGGCCGATACCGGAGCGGGGGCGGGCGCGGGCGTGGGCGTGGGCGTGGGCGGCGGGGTGGGAATCGGTGCGCCGTTGGCTACCGGTACATCCATGTACGTAGTCCTCCTGCCGCCTCTATCGGTCGATCGATCAGAGAACTTTAGGAAAACTTCGAAAATTTTTCCAGCGCCAGATCACCCCTCGAGCAGAGCAGTCAAGCGCGGGTACACCAGCGCGGCGGCGGCGGGGTACGTCGAGGGATCGATGATGTCGTGCACCCGGCCGACGTCGTCCCACACGGTGAGGCCGTACGGCGCCCCGTGGCGCTGCCAGCGCGCGACGAGATCCCGGGCGGGACCGTTGTTGACCGCCGGGTCCTGCGCGTTGATGACCAGCGTGCAGTGCGGAGCGGCCGGCGCCTGGCGGGCGGCCGCGGCCGAGATCACCGCCCCGGCCAGCGTGCACTGCGCCAGGCAATGCGTCCAGAACCCGGGATAGGCGTACTCCGGGAGCATCTGCTCCTTGCGCTTCGGGTCCCACCAGAGAAAACGGTTGGGCAAGGTCGCAAGGATGCTCATGAGGAGCAGTCCGGGCAGGCGCGGCACGAACGGGACCATCAAAAACGGCGCGACGCCCACGGCGTTGTCGACGCCACCCGTTTGCGCTAGCGACAGCGCCATCGTCGCGCCCAGCGAGAGGCCGAGGGCGGCGACGCTCGTGCCCAGCCCCCGGCCCAACCGCGCGGCGGCGGTCGCCGCCTGCTCGATCTCCGGCGCAGTGATCTTCCCGATGGCCCGCGTCAGCCGGTCCCGGTGACCGTGATAGGGCAGCCGCGGAACGTAGACATTTTCGCCGCGCGCGTGCAGCAGTTGCGCGAACTCATCGAACTGCTGCGGGCAATTCGTCAACCCGTGAAAGAGCACGGTGCTGCGCTCGACGGACGCGCCGTGCTCGTAGAGTCGCGGATAGGCGCGCGGATCGATCGCGGGGTCCGCGGCGTCGCGTGCGATCAGTTCGCGAATCGCGTCGCGGGCAGCCTCGTAGCTTATACGAGGTCTTCGCGGCGGATGCGCGTGTAGTGCGGGCGGACCGCGGGCAACTTCACCAGCGCCGCGATCGCCGCGTCAAAGTTTCGCTCGCGCGTGCGATGCGTGAGGATGACGATGTCGGTCTCGTTGTCGTCGTCGCCCGCACCCTTTTGCAGCATCGCGTCGATCGAGATGCCGGAGTCGGCGAGCGTGCGCGCGATGTCGGCCAGCACGCCGACCTGATCCTTGACGCGTACCCGCAGGTAATACGACGTCTCGACGTCGGCCATCGGCAGCACGCCGACGTCGCTGATCGCATCGGGCTGGAAGGCGAGATACGGCACGCGTTCTTCGGGCTCGGCACGCATCAGACGGGTGACTTCGATCACGTCGGCCAGCACCGCGGAGGCCGTCGGTTCCGACCCGGCGCCGGCGCCGTAGTACATCGTGACCCCGGCGGCGTCGCCTTTGATCAGGATCGCGTTCATCGCGCCGTCGACGCTGGCGATGATGCGTCCCGCGGGAATCAGCGTCGGATGCACGCGCAGTTCGATGCCCTCGGGCGTGCGCCGCGTCATGCCGAGCAACTTGATCCGATAACCGAGCTCCTCGGCATAGGTGATGTCGATGGCTTCGAGTTTGGTGATGCCCTCGACGTACGCACGCTCGAATTGCACCGGGATGCCGAAAGCGATCGCCGAGAGCAACGTCACCTTGTGCCCCGCATCGATACCCTCGATGTCGAAGGTCGGATCCGATTCCGCATAGCCGAGGCGTTGCGCTTCGGCCAGCGCGACGTCGAACGCTAAGCCTTTGGAACGCATCTCCGAGAGAATGAAGTTGCACGTTCCGTTGATGATGCCGGCGATCCACTCGATGCGATTCGCCGCGAGCCCCTCGCGCAGCGCCTTGATCGTCGGGATGCACCCCGCAACGGCCGCTTCGAACGCAACGATCACGTTGTGTTCGCGGGCCGCCGCGAAGATCTCGTTCCCGTGCAGCGCCAGCAGCGCTTTGTTGGCGGTAACGACGTGTTTGCCGCGCACGATCGCTGCCAGAATGGCTTCCTTTGCGACCGTCGTTCCACCGATCACTTCGACCACGATATCGATCTCGCGATTCGTGACCACCGCGCGCACATCGTCGACGACCGGAATGCCGGGGCCGACGATCGACCGCGCGCGCTCGACGTTGCGAGCGGCGATCATTGCGATCTCGATCTGCCGCCCGGCCCGGCGGGTGATCTCCTCGCGGTTGCGTTCGAGAACGTGAAAGGTACCGCTCCCGACCGTTCCGATCCCGAGCAGGCCGACCTTGACGGGTTTCATCTTACGCGCTCGCTTCAGCGCGTCCGATGCAGGCGCCCTGCGTCGAGTGCGAAGCGGCGCTCCACGAGTGACGGCAGATCGTCCTCGTGATGCGCGACCAAGAGCAGCGTCGTTCCGCCGCCGGCGAGCTGCGCCACCTGCGCCTCGAGTAGCGTGCGGAAGCTCGCATCGAGCCCGTTCCAGACCTCATCGAGGATGAACAGCGCCGGCGGCCGGACGAGACTACGCGCGATCAGGACCTTCCGCCGTTCGCCGAAGGAGAGCTGCATGAACGGCCGACCGCGGAGCGGTTCGAGGCTCAGCTCGCCGATCAGGGCCGCCGCGCGCTCGCGCTGCGCCGCTTCCGGTTCGTGAAAGAGGCCGACGCTCGAGGCGAAGCCCGAAAGGATGACTTCTTCGACCGTATGGTTGACGTCGAAGGCGACCTGCCATTCCTCGGAAACGTGCGCGATCGTTTCCTTGATCTTCCAGACGTCAAAGGGTTCGCGCGCGCCGAAACGGAGGATCTCGCCGCCATACACCGGTGCGAGCGTCCCCGCCACGACCGACGCGAAGGTGCTCTTGCCCGAGCCGTTCGCGCCGGTGACCGCCGTGTGTTCGCCGGCTCGGATCGACCAATCGATGTTATGCAGCACGTGAGTCAAACCGCGAAAGACGTCGGCATGCCGGATCTCGACGATCGCCGGGGCCGCCGGCGCACGCGAACGTTCGGCGCGCGCTGTACGCGGTGCGCGCAGCGGTGGTTGCGGCCGGCCCGCGTGGCGTTCGACGATGCGGCCCCCGCGCAGCGTCGCATGGTGCGTGACCGCCGGGATGAAATCGTCGAAACGGTGCGATGCGAGGATCAGCTGGACCGACGGCGCCAGCGTCCCGAGCAACGCGAGAATGTCGCGCCGCGCGCTGCCGTCGAGCCCGTTCGTGAATTCATCGAGCACGAGAATGCGCGGGCGGCGCACGAGTGCGCGCGCGATCAGGAGCCGGCGCAATTGACCGAACGAGAGCGAGCGCACGCGCCGGCGCGCGAACGATCCGAGATCGAGCTGGTCGATGATCGCTTCGACGGCGGCGTTGCGCTCGGCCGAAAGCGCGCCGTGCGCGTAGAGCGTATCGTCGAAACCGCTCGCAATCACGCTGCGTCCGTCGATCGGCAATTCCAACCGCACGTAGCGCTCTTGCTGCTCGGGCGCGACAAATCCAATGTGCGCGGCGGCGGAAATCGGGCCGCGCGGAACGCCGTCGAAGCCGTACGCGCGTTCGCCGCCATCCGGATCGATCCACTGCTGGCCGCGGATGACGCGCAGCAGCGTGCTCTTCCCCGAACCGTTGGCGCCGACGAAGGCCCAGTGTTCGCCGGGATTGAGGCTCCAGGAGACGTCCTTGAGCGCGTGATGACCGTCGAGGGTGACGTTGACGTTACGCAGGTCGACCAGCGGGATCGGGGCCATCGGCACCGGCATGCCGATTCGTTCGCCCGGGCGGCGCGCATCCCATGGCCCGGAACGATGCACGGGAAGCAACCAATCGATGCGGGCCTCCGGCGGGATTTCGGCCGGGTGCGGCGCTACATTCGGACTATGAGTGACCCTTTCGTCCAACGCTTGGCGCGGCTCGATTGCTGCGCCGTCTCGGACGCCCTCGACAAACTGGGCCTGACGGGCACCGTCACCTGCCTCCCGCAGCGGTCCTCGACCCGCCGCATCGCCGGCCGCGCGATCACGGTGAAACTCGTCGCGAAGGATAAGGCGCCCGCCGTCGCCGGTCCCCCGCGCCATTTAGGAACGACCGCGATCGAGGGTGGCGGGCCGGGCAACGTGATCGTGGTCGAACAGCGAACCGGGATCGACGCCGGTTCGTGGGGCGGCATTCTCTCGCTCGCCGCCAAACTGCGCGGCATCGAGGGCATCATCGCCGATGGTCCGGTGCGCGACATCGATGAAGCGCGGGCCTACGATCTGCCCATCTACTCGCGTGCACTGACGGCGCGTACCGCACGCGGGCGCGTCGCGGAAGCCGCGACCAACGTCGACGTGCAGATC
>Ga0182015_10002695_pt1 | contig 20941 bp, 14 predicted proteins | sample 712P3MmetaG_FD_120478 | JGI IMG/M metagenome (GOLD analysis project Ga0182015, IMG submission 120478) | Permafrost microbial communities from Stordalen Mire, Sweden - 712P3M metaG | ecosystem: Environmental > Terrestrial > Soil > Wetlands > Permafrost | place: Sweden: Stordalen | collected...
AGGCACGGACCGCATTCTGGGCGCTCATATTCTAGGGAGCGAGGCCGGTGAGGTCATCAATCTCTTCGCGCTTGCCATCCGTTCCGGGATGCGTGCCACCGATTTAAAGCACATGCTGTTTGCATATCCGACGAGTGGCTCAAACATGACGCGCATGCTTAATTGAGACACTGTCGCAATAGTTCCAATGTTGGACTCCATCAGGCGGCACCTTTCTGAAAAAAGGTTTGCAATTGCTTCCTATCAGCGAGATGTTTCCGAGCCTCAGCAATTTCGCTTCTTCGAATGAGCCCTCGCCGTAGCCCTTCACGCACTGCTTGCCGAAGGATCGCAAGCGGTACCTCCCCATCCGCCAGCACGTCAAGAATTGTTCGCATAGGTCTTGTTACCCTCACTCCATGAGCAACTCCGATGTCGCTCTGAGGGAGATCGGCGAAATACAGGATAAGCACGCGAGGGATTTCACTATTTCGCCGGAAGTTTCTCGGCACAGTCATATGCAACTTCGCTGGCATTAAGTCCGAAAGATCGTGAAGGGTCAGAGCACGACCTGTTACTTTGCTTTGACTCCATGGGCGAGCGGGGTGGCGGGACTTGCTGTCACCGCAGGGACGATCCGATAGTCCGCGCGATAGACCAAATTATGCAGATCGCTGGACGCGATGGCTCGGAGTATGGATAGCTGGGCCGCGGCATCCTCGTCGCTGAACACGTTCAGCGGCCAGTCGCGAACTGTCGTCCCTCGAAGATGAGGGTGGTGGAAGCCCCCTCCGAAATAGGCTTGCAGCACGATTGGCTCGACCCCGGCTGCCCTCTGTTCAGGCCAGCTCAAGGACCAGGATGCGTTTAGCCCTCCATCCGCCGTGCGTCGTAGTCCCGTCTCGGTGAGTTGCCCGGTGTCAAGCAGCAAGCTAGTGTTCATTTCGGTGAGAACCTGGCGGGCGATGGGAGCCAGCAGTTGCGCTGCCTTCTCGAAATGAGCTTCCTTGTCCTTTCGACTGGCGGAGCCGCCGTGCGTACCGTCGCGAAGATCCGCGAAATGGCGGATTAGGCTGGTGATATAAGCGGGTATCGCGCTTTCTGACATGCCTACCTCCTACTAAGAATCAGTAAGTGCCATGCATCATTTAGTACCTGCAGTACCTGCGAGAAGGACGATACAAGCACCGTCCCAAGAATCCCTTCCGGAAGATGGGGGCGCGGTAGCATTCAGCGGCATCAGTCCGATGTTCTTGGCGCTGAGATGGAAACGCCTTTCCAGGTAGTGAGCAACAATCGAAGAACGAGATCTAGACGTGGCCATCTCGTCAGCAGCTGAAGGTTGGTTAGAATACCCTTCAACGATGATTTGCTGGCCGATAACTGAGTCCTTGGCAGTGCCGATTATCTGATCAATTTCCTGCTCGCCTGCGGCAGACAAGACTTCAGTGCCGTTCGAGTCTTTCCCGAAAGCATCTGCCGCATTGAGCCATGCTCGCCGATTTCTCTGGCTATTGAAGTAGGGGTTACTGCGATACTGATCGGGCGTCACTTCTTTCAGGCTATAGAAGCCCCTTTTCTTGAAGAATCCCCGAAAGAAAAACTCATGTTTGAGGGCTTCGGTATCATCCGCCATGTTCGCCGTTGCTAGGTTTATGTTGGAGAAAGTCTCCCTGATGTTCTGCGCCGCGTTCTCACCCGAGCGGTCGGGACCCAGCGCGTCGTTCAGGGTGAGACTTACCTGTTGCGAGGTTTGGGCAAGCTGCCGGAACGCGTCCTTGGTATTGTTCAGAGTATCTTCAGCTTTGCCGAAGAGGTCTCGCGACTGGAAATCCGACATTACCTGTTTGGCTTGAACTGTTACCTGATTCAGATTGGCGGCCGCCTGCTGCACGTTCCCCACGGCGTTCTTCACTGCGCTTGCCGTCTGCTGATCATCGAGCAACATGCCTACCGTGCCCTTGCCGCTTCGGACACCGGTGACGATTCCGTTGGCGTTATTAACCGTCGTGGCGATGGCATCGAGCGTACCCTCGGCTTTAGTTTTTATATCTCCAATCGCCGCGTTTGCCTGGTCCATGACTCCTGTCATTTTCGCGATGACGGCGGAGAGTTCGATCGGTTCTTTGGCCGGCAGAGTCGCTCCGCTAACGGCCTCTTGGTCTTGATCGCTGCCCTCGTGAATCAGCAGGAATTTGTCTCCCACCAGACCATCGGATTCCACCGTGACAAATGAATCGTTGCGAATGAGATTACGAAGTTTGTTATCGACGTGCAATTTCAGCCTGAATTTCGCCGATGGCCGATCCGGTATCTCGATACTGGTTACTTGGCCCGCCTCGAAGCCTGACACTCGGACTTTAGACCCTGGCGAGAGTCCGTTCACATTATTCAATGTCGTAAGGAAGTCCACATGATGAGCAAAAGCCTTGTGCCGGTTCCCGATCAGGAACAAGCCAACGCTGAACAACAGCACAGCAGAAAGGACAAATACGCCCACGACGGCATAGTTGATTTTCATTCAGGACTCCGTTACCAGTCGTCGTAAGATCTCGAGCGCAGCCTTTGGCAAGCTGCGTTCGAAGGCAATCCTGGTAGCCTATGACTAACGAGAGCGGAGAAAAAGCTCATCTCAAACCCTGAGCGCTAAGGAGCGGCGGGAGGGTCTGAGAGTTGAACCATTAGTTTGCCATTATTGGAACCGTCGAATAATTTGTTGATCGCCGCTGGTGCAGACTCGAGACCGTGGACGATATCCACCCGATACTTTAGCTGGCCTGAGCTGTGCCACTGCACGAAGTTACTCACCATTTCCTTTACTTTCGAAGAGTAATCAGTTGCGAGGAAACCTTGGATCTTGAGCCGCTTGCTAATCACCAGCGCAAAGTTGGAGGGTCCCGGAACGGGTGCCGTGGCGTTGTACTGCGAGATCAGGCCGCAAAGCACCACGCGACCAAAGGTGTTCATGAGGTAGAGCGCGCTTTCCAAGATTTCTCCACCGACGTTCTCGAAATAAATGTCCACTCCGTTCGCACACGCATCCTTCAGCTGTTTCTTGTAGTTGTCGCCTTTGTAGTTCACGGCAGCGTCGAAAGCGAGTTCCTCTAGTAGCCAATTGCACTTCTCGTCGGTTCCGGCGATGCCGACTACACGAAGTCCCTTGATCTTGCCGATCTGGCCGACGAGTGATCCGACCGAACCTGCGGCGCCGGAGATCAAGAGAGTTTCGCCGCCCTTGGGCTGTCCCACTTCCAAAAGTCCACCGTAGGCGGTTAACCCAGCCAGTCCAAACAGTCCAAGGTAAGCCGAAAATGGAAGTCCGCTCTCCGGCAACTTCGTCACAGCTTCACCATTGGAAAGCAGATATTCTTGCCAGCCGAACATCCCTTGGACTCGGTCACCGGCGGCAAATTTTGGATGATTTGATTTCTCCACTATTCCGATAGCCAACCCGCGCATGATTTCGCCAATCTGCACGGGCGGAACGTAGGACGGACGGTCAATCAGCCACCCCCGCATCGCTGGATCGAGCGAGAGATATACGCTGCGAATCAGAAGCTGGGCCTCCTCAGGCACCGGCATCGGTTGGGACACAAGCTCGAAGTTGTCAGCTTTAATCAGCCCCGTGGGCCGCGATTTGAGCCGCCATTGGCGGTTTACCGGGGTAGCAGCAGCCATAGCGGAGGACGAGTCACTGTCAGACCGTGTAGCGCGCAGCGGCCAGAAGTCGGCCGGCAATATTGCGCCGCAGTGCAACCCCATCGAGCGGATCGTAGTTGGCAAAGCCGCGTAGAGTCGCCATATTCTCCCGCAGGGCGTGGCCAGCCGAGCAAGCGCCGATGACATTTCGCGCCGAGATTTCTACTCGATCCATGGCCTCGCGCAAAAACACGGCGCACATGTTGGCGGCATTGGTCCCTTTGCCCGAGGCTGCAAGCTTGCGACTTCGAAGCAAGCTCGACTCCGTCGCGAAAACTTCCATGACGATGTCGGAAATGTTCATCACGATCTCCTGCTGTTTTTCCAACTCGGCCCCGTATTTTTGATAGGCAATCCCGATCGTGAACAGCGCAATTTTCTTCGCGCTCTGCACAAGCGGCGCGTCTTCATCTTTGTCGGCGCTCGCAGAGGCCGTTGCCCCATTGCCAGGCCCGCCGACTACGGCCTGAACAGCGGAGATAAGCCCCAATTGCCCACGGGCGGCGCGTTTCAGCAGCATTCCCGTTATGAGGAGCCGGTTGATTTCGTTGGTACCTTCGAAGATCCGGTTGATTCGCGAATCACGGTAAGCCCGTTCCACCGCATAATCTTGATGGTAGCCATAGCCGCCGTGGATTTGCACGCCTTCATCGACAACGTAATCCAGCATCTCGGAGGCATACACCTTAATCATCGAGCACTCCGCGGCGTACTCTTCAACGGCTTTGAGCTCGGTCTGTGAATCCGCGTGCTTATCGTGAGCGGACGGGGCTAATTGGCTTTCGATGAGTCCCACCACACGCCACACCATGGATTCCACCGCGAACGTGCGAATCGCCATCTCCGCCAGCTTATACTGGATGGCGCCGAACTCGGCGATCGCCGATCCGAATGCTTTGCGTTCTTTGGCGTATTTCAAGCAGATGGCAAGCACGTTTTTTGCTCCACCCACGGCACCGGGGCCCAGTTTCAACCGGCCGATGTTCAGGATATTAAAAGCGATGATGTGCCCGCGCCCAATTTCCCCAAGCACGTTTTCGACCGGAACCCGGACGTTGTCAAAATACACCGCCGTGGTCGAGCTGCCCTTGATGCCCATCTTGTGTTCTTCGGCGCCGCTGGTCACGCCGGGAAAGCTGCGCTCCACCAGGAACGCCGTGAACTTCTCGCCGCCTACTTTAGCGAATACGGTGAAGAGGTCTGCCGCGCCTCCGTTGGTGATCCACATTTTCTGTCCGTTGAGGACATAGTATTTGCCGTCTGCGCTGAGATCCGCCCGGGTACGCACGGCGAGAGCATCGGAGCCGGCCAGCGGTTCGGTTAGCGCGTAAGCGGCCAACAGCTCAACCTTCGCCAGCTTGGGAAGATATCTCCGCTTCTGTTCTTCGTTGCCAAAGAAAAGAACGGGCAGCGTACCGATCCCGGTATGGGAGGAGTGCCAGGACCCGTAAGAAGCGTCCCGGGCCAGATGCTCACCCGCGATCATTACAGACGGCAGGTCCATTTCCATGCCGCCGAATTTCTCGGGGATCGGTATCGCGGCGAGTCCCAGCTCGGCCGCTTTGCGAAGCACGCTTAGTGCGACCCCCGGAGTCTGTTGGCGGATCGCCTCGAGATGAGGTTCCACCTCATTCGTCCAGAATTGGTCGACCGTGCGGGCTATTGCAAGGTGTTCTTCGTTCAGATCTTCGGCCGTGAAAATTTCGTCGGGCGAGCGATCCTCAATGAGGAACGCGCCGCCTTTAACTTGAAGAGGAGTTGCCGCGGCAGTTGTCATCATCTTCCCCCGGGTCGAACGATTGCGATGCCACACGCGCAAATCTGTGACCGCAAGGCTGATATTCCGATGTTGCGAAGTCACAGCTCGCAATCCAGCCGAATCACGTGTAGGTCCTGATCGAGAAAATCACGTTCTCAAATTGTGTTAGTCTATATCAGATATGAGCAACTAACGTCAACATGGGTAGTGGGTCAGACTGATTTCCAGGGGTAACGCGTGTGCACTGATTTCGTGGCGTACCAGAATTCGCATCTGTCACGGAACGCATTGATATTGATAAAGGGCTTATCCTGAAAGACGCTTGGGGAGAAGGTCAGCTGAATGAGATTTGCAGTTAAGTCCTTAATTCTCACGGGGGCGACAGTCTCATTTGTAAGTCTCTGCGGGCTAATTTATGTATTTTCCGGCTATCGTTAGATAGTGCATTTTCTGAAACCTTTAGGAAGCACTCAGGCCCGGAAGGGTCGTTTTGGTTCCACAGGTGTTTGACTTTCTTGGTGGTCGGTATATTCATGACGTTCTGGTTGTATCGTACCTATCGTAGGCAATACGGAAAGCTGTCGAAATCAGACTGACCCACTAACGTCAATATGCAACACAAATATTGAACACCGCAGCGTCGAACTCGCCATTGGATCGCGACTTGGGAGAACAGTCGATCGAATCTCAATTGTTAGAATCGATCCGGGTATATTGAGCACTCAACCTGTAGCGTGTCCTGCAACCCTGATCAGGAGAATATACGACTATGGTTCGTGTTGAAGTCGCCGCACCGCGAAGAAGCCGGAATCACAAAAAATCGGTGAAGCGAAATGCGCCAGCGCAGAACCACCTAGCGCAGAACCACGAGGTCCCAGGGCTTCGGGAGCGCAAGAAGGCGCGACTTCGTCAGCAAATTATCGACACAGCCATCCGATTGTTCCGCAAACAGGGTTACGAGAAAACTCGCGTCGATGAAATTGTGAAAATTCTCGAAATCAGCCAGCCGACTTTCTTCCGCTATTTCCCGAGCAAGGACGCTGTTTTACGGGATGTGGGTACGCTCGGCTTCGAATGCGTGGCGGAGCGCCTCAAATCCGAACTTTCCACCAAGGCTGATACCACGGAACGCTTGCATCGCCTGTATCACGCCATGGCACTCGAAGTGGAAGCCGACCGGCCGCTATGGAAAGCGGTGGTGCTGTCGGGCGCGATGGATCCGGTGCGTTCTCCGGAGGTGCGCGGAGTCGAGGGAGTTGCGGTGAGCCGGCTGCGGGAAATCTTGGCGCAGGGTCAGGAACGCGGCGAAATCACAAGCGTGTTCCCGGTCCTGCACCTCGCCGAATTCATGGAGGCCCTCTACCACACCGTGGTCCGTCAGTGGACCGTCGACCTCACCGGACCGCATAAGCTAACCGAGCGCGTGGATAGCGCCGTGGAGTTTTTTCTGCGCGGCGTGAAGCCGTGATTGGCTCCGGCCCCTCTCAACTTTTCCTAATTTCTTTGAGGCGAGGGTGAATGAAAGCCGCCATCCTGCACGATTTCAAAAAACAGCTCTTCATCGAGGAAGTCGCACGCCCTCGTCCCGAAGCGGATGAAGTTTTGATCCAGGTGGAAGCCTGTGGAGCTTGCCACTCCGACTTGCACGTGGCGGATGGGGATTGGCCGCAGCTGGCGGGAATCGTGAAGCGTCCGCTGATTCTCGGCCACGAAATCGCCGGACACGTGGTGGAGAAAGGCGTAGCGGTACACGATTTGAAAATCGGCGACCGGGTCGGCGTGCCATGGATTTACTGGACCTGCGGTGAGTGCGAATTCTGCCGCGAAGGCAACGAAAACCTGTGCAGCCGGCAGAAGATAACAGGCGTTAGTGTGGACGGCGGCTATGCCGAATTTGTGAAGGCGCCGGCAACCCACGCGCTGAAAATTCCAGATGGTCTTTCCGCGGTCGAAGCCGCTCCACTTTTTTGCGCTGGAGTCACCGTCTATCGCGCGCTGAAAAGCGCCGGAATCGTTGCTGGCCAACGCCTGGCGATTTTTGGTATCGGTGGACTCGGACACCTTGCCGTGCAGATCGGACGGGCTTTTGGCGCGGAGGTGACCGCGATCGACATTTCCGAGGAGAAGCTTGAACTGGCGCGATCTTTTGGCGCCGCGAGCGCGCTTGCTGCCACGAGCGACGTGGTCAAGCAGTTGCGCCGCAAAGGTGGAGTCCACGTAGCACTTGTGACCTCGGCCGCAAAAGCGGCTTACGATATGGCTTTTTCTTGCCTGCGCCCGACCGGAACTCTTCTGGTTGTGGGCTTGCCCGCGGAGAACATCTGTTTTCCGCCGATTTTGATGGCTGGTGGAGAGGTCCGAATCCGGGCATCTGCGGTCGGAACGCGACAAGATTTAAGGGAAGTGCTGGCCATGGCTGCCGCGGGGAAGCTACGCTGCCAGGTGGTTGCGCGCCCGCTTGCCCAAGCTAACGAGGCGCTGGATCAGTTGCGTAAGGGCCAAGTCTCGGGCCGGATCGTACTAACCCCCGGCTAAAGCGGGCTGGCTGCCTGACAATCCAAGATCACCCGCACTTCCATTGAAAATGTTGGAATGATCGGATTCAGCCCTGCGAGCCATCCCGCCGCGAGTGTTGATGCCAGGCGTTTCGTTCTTGACGTTAGCGACTCTTATGTGATACTCACTCTCACAATCTGTGGTTTTGTTGGATACGATTCAAATTCTTGATCGGGAAGGGAAGGGGCACTCGATCAGCATTGACGGCGTTAGGGTTGGCGCGGCTCCTGGCGGACTATTGAAGGCGACTCGCATTGGGAATACTCGGGAACCATTGGGCGATGTCCTCACACATCGGTAAGGAGAATCCTATGAAGTCACTGGCATGTGCTTTTGTGTGCTTGCTGCTGGCAACCAGTTTGGCCCAGGCGCAGGGCGTCGGCTCGTCGGGAGAGATTACTGGAACTATAACCGACTCCGCAGGGGCTGTTTTGCCCAAGGTTACCGTCAGTGTGGTTGACACGCAGACTGGGGGGAAGCGCACGGTCGTGACCGATGGCGCGGGTCAGTACCGGGTAGCCGGACTCTCCCCGTCGACCTATGAAGTGAGTGCGGCGCTACCTGGTTTTGCCACCGACCTTCGCAAAAGCGTCCCCGTCGCCGTGGGGCAGACGGTGATTTCGGACTTCCGCATGAAACCGTCGCAGGTGGCGACAGTAATCGAGGTGACGAGCGAGCCGCCGGTGGTGGAAACCGAACGAGGAAGTCAGGCGGACAGAATCACCCAGGAGTACATCGCCGACCTGCCCATTGACCGCCGCGATTACCTTACCTTTACCTTGCTAGCGCCGGGCGTTTCCGATTCCTCCAGGCTGGCCGGGGACCAGGATTTTCGGGTCAAACAGACACCGCAAAGCGGTCTCTCGTTCTACGGAAGCAATGGCAGAGGAAATAACATTACCGTGGACGGGGGTGAGACCGGAGACGACGCTGGTGGCGTGCGTCTGACGGTGAGTCAGGACGCGGTGCAGGAGTTTCAGATTAACCGCAGCAACTATTCGGCTGACCTGGGATCAGCCACAGGCGCTTCCATCAACATTGTGACCAAGTCCGCTGCGAACAACGTGCATGGCACGGTCTACGGCTTTTTCCGCAATGATGCCATGGACGCCCAGAATCCGTTTTCGTTCAGCCAGGCATTGCCGGTGGGTGCGACGTTCAATCCCGCCAACCCAGATTCCGTAGGCACGCCGATCAAGGACACTTTGAGCCGCCAACAATTCGGCGGCGCAGTGGGCTTCCCCATTAAGAAAGATAAGACATTCTTGTTCGTAGCTTTTGAGGGGTTGCGGCAGAATGCGCAGAACGCAGTTCCTATCCTGACGAATACCGATGTTTTTCGCCCCTCGACGTCTCAGAACACAGTGATTGCGGGGCTGACTGGGGGAAATCTGGTGCCTTGCCTGAGCGGCCCTGTGGGCGCGGCCGTTGCCGCACAACTGGGCTTGCCGGCCCCGAATCCAACGACCAGCCTGCCTGCGGCGGCATGTGCGCAAATCCTGACCGGGGCTCTCACGGTGAACCCGGCGGCCAACCCTGTGGACGCCTATCTTGTGAATCAGTTCGAGACCGATGGAGGGGTCTTTCCTTATGACTCGCACCAATACCTGGCGTCGGGCCGACTGGACCACCGCATCAACACGAGCAACCAGCTTTCTCTCACGTACAGGTATGGACATGACTTGGAGGAATCTCCCGACGTGCAATCGCTGACCGCCTTTTCGGCGGGCAGTTCGATTCACAACTATGACAACAATCTCCAGGGCGCCTGGTATCACCAGTTCAGTCCGAGCACAGAGAATGAAGCCCGCCTGCAATGGGATTACAACAGCTTTAGGGTGATCCCCAACGCACCAGGAGAGGTGGGACTGCAGATTCCTGGTTTTATCAATAATTTGGGAACGAACATTTTCCTTCCCAACCGCACGATCTTGCGCCGATACGAGTTCGCAGATAATTTCACCGTGATCCGCGGTCATCACACGTTAAGGTTCGGCGGTTCGGAAATACTTCGCGGGAATCACACGGAGTCGCACACGTTTTTCCCCGGACGTTTTGTCTTTGGATCGCTCCCCGGCGACCTGCTGACCCCACTGCTTCCCAGTTTGACTTCTTTGCAGTCGGTATCGTTCGGCCTTCCCGAGGTCTATCAGCAGGGCTTTGGCAATCCGACCTACCCTTATTACACCCGACCGCTGACTTCGGTGTACGGGCTGGACTCGTGGACGGTTACGCCAAGTTTCACGCTTAACTACGGCCTGCGCTACGAACTGGATTCTCAATTCGCTCCTTTGACCACCTATAAGAAGGATTTTGCGCCGCGGGTTTCCTTCGCGTGGGATCCTTTGAAAGACCATAAGACGGTGATTCGCGGTGGGTACGGAATCTTCTACGGGCCGGTTGATGCTCAGATTCCCGACGTGGACCTGAGCCTGGGGGTGGTGAACAAGAACAAATCTGCGGTCGAAAACAGCACGCCAGCCGGGCAGGTGGCAAACTTGACAGCGGTCTGCGGGTTCTCGCAGTTCGGTCATCCGATTATCCCCGGTAGCGGCTCCAGCCCGTGCAACCGGGAAATTTCTATTTATGTAGATCCGATCGGTGGAGTTCCAGCTTTAGGTTTGGCAGGGGCGCCGACTATTTTCGCCGGGTTGTTTGCGCAAGGAATGATTCAGTGCACCACACCCGCTCCTGGAAATGCAGCATGTATCACTCCGGCTGCGGTCGCTCCGTTTGGCATTGATGTTACGAATAGCGGTCCCGTCGGCCCGCTGCAAGTGGTTTTCGTGAATCAACCGGGCTATCGGCCGCCGATCGCGCAACAGGCTTCGTTTGGAATTGAACGTGAGATCGCGCCGGGATTCTCCATCTCCGTCAGCGGTATCTATTCGCATACTCAGAGACTGCCGGTTGCTATCGATACCAATCTGGGGCCAGCGCCGTTTAGCACGGTAACCCTGGCCAATGGCCAAAGCGTTTCCTATCGGAACTGGAATACGACGGCCGGGGGGGCCGATCCGTTGGGAGGCACTGAGTTCCCAGGAGGGGTGTATCCCTGTGATACGAACCCCGCATGCTTTGTGAATCCGCTGGTGGTCCAGAACAATGCCTACAGCTCTGAGGCGTACGCTCTTTACGAGGGCGGCATTCTGGAAATCAAGAAACGCTTCAGCGATCACTTCACGTTGTTCGGGAATTACACCTACAGCAAGGGCTTTGATACATCGACGGATTTCAACAGCGACTACGGGCCGCAGGATCCAACCAATATCAACATAGACCGCAGTCTCTCTGAATTTGATGAGCGGCACAAAGTGGTGATCGCGGGCGTGTTCGAGAGCCCGTGGAAACAAAATATCTTGTCAGGGTTCCAACTGTCTCCAATTTTCAGTTACCACAGCGGACATCCTTTCAATCTGCTTGCCGGAGGAGAGGTCAACGGAGACAATCACACAACGAATGAAAGGCCCATCGGGGCGCCGCGCGACACCGGTCTTGGCCCTAATTATTACGACTTCGACGCCCGCTTGACCTGGCAGCACAAAGTGGGCGAGAGGGCGAATGTGCAGATCACGGCGGAGGGATTCAACCTCGCCAACCGGACGAACTTCGCCAGCGTGAACAACGAAGTAAGCCCGTTGTTTGGTCTTACGCCAGGCTTCACAACGTTTAACGTGCACGGAATTCGCCCCGGTACTGCCTTGGCAAACGGGGGGACCGACACGCCGAGCACTCCGCTGTCTTTCACCTCGGCGTTCCCCAAGCGCCAGATCCAACTCGGCATTCGCTTCAGCTTCTAGAGTCGCGCGGCTGGGTCTTGTTCTGGCATTGGCGAGTAACCGCCTGTCGGCGGTTGCGAGCAGTCTTTGTCTCATTCCGAGGAACTCGATGGCGCTTGTTGAGAATCAGGGAGCAAGAATCTATTGGGACGAACAAGGCCATGGCGCCCCCGTCTTGCTGATCATGGGTCTTGGTTACACATCTCATATGTGGTATCGCATTCGACCTGTTTTGGCGGCATACTATCGAACCATCGCGCTGGATAACCGTGGCGTAGGAAGGAGTGATGTGCCAGCGGGGCCGTATTCGATCGCGTTGATGGCGTCCGACACGGCAGGGGTTCTGGATGCGGCCGGAATCGAGAGCGCGCATGTGTTCGGCGTGTCCATGGGTGGCATGATTGCGCAGGAGTTCGCGCTGCAGTATCCGAAGCGAACGCGGTCGCTGATACTAGGCTGCACCGCAGCGGGCGGGCCGACGGCGGTACGCGCCGAACCGGAAGCCACTCAGATGCTGAGGGCGCGTGACAAAATGAGCCCGGAACAGTCTGCGGAAGCGGCAGTGCCGTTTATCTACGATTCGGCGACTCCGCGGGAACGGATCGATGAAGACCTTGCGATTCGCCGGCCCTGGTTTCCGCGGGCGGAAGCCTATGCGGCACAACTGCAGGGAATTCTTGCCTGGGAGGCATACAGCCGTCTTTCCGGGATCACCGCCCCCACACTCGTGATCCACGGCGAGCGAGACCGGCTGGTGCCGCCGGGCAACGGCAAATTAATCGCGGAGCGTATTCCAGGAGCGAAGCTCGTGATGATTCCTCATGCCAGCCATCTCTTCGTGACTGACCAGACCGAAGCTGCGCGGCGCGCTGTTCTGGAATTCCTGAAGGCGCAGGCTGGAAGTGTGGGAAGCGATGCTGAGTTGGAGAAGGAGAAGGCATGTTGAAAGAGGCCTCTGGCTTTGCGCAGGATTCCGCCGTGAATGTGAGGCAGCTTTTCGATCTTAGCGGACGTGTGGCGATCGTTACAGGAGGCTCCATCGGACTAGGCCGCCAAATGGCGGAGGGTTTGGCGGAAATGGGCGCGCACGTCGTGCTTTGCGCCCGCAAGCAAGAGCGCTGCCAGCAGGCCGCCGAGGAGTTGCTGCAACTCGGCGTCAAAGCCATCGCCTTGGGTTGCGATGTCAAAAGTCCGGACAGCATTCAGGAGATGGTAGACGCGACTGTTTCGCAGTTCGGACGGATCGATGTGCTGATCAATAACGCGGGCATCTCCTGGGGCGCTCCCGTCGAGGAGATGCGGCTCGAGGATTGGAATAAAGTAATCGAAACCAACCTGACAGGGACTTTTCTGTGCGCCCAGGCGGTGGGAAAAGTCATGATTCGGCAAGGCCGGGGGAAGATCATCAATATTGCGTCGGTGGCTGGGCTGGGCGGCGCTCCGGTGGAACTTTCCGCCATTGGTTACCACGCCAGCAAGGGCGGCGTCATCAGCTTTACCAAAGACTTGGCCTGCAAATGGGCGGCTCACAACATTCAGGTGAATGCAATTGCTCCCGGCTGGTTTCCTACACACATGTCGAACCGGGTCCTGGAGCATCATAAGGATCTGTTCCTCTCCCATATTCCGTTGCGGCGTTTTGGCAACGAACATGATTTGAAAGGCGCGGCGGTGTTTCTCGCTTCAGATGCTTCTAGCTTTGTCACCGGTCATGTGCTGGTGGTGGATGGAGGTCAGTCAGCCTGGTGACGCATAAGCCATGAATATTCCGCTTACACCGGTACGATTCCTGCGCTACGCCGAACAGCAATTCCCGCACAAGATCGCCGTGGTCTGCGGAGAGCAGCGTTTCACCTATGCGCAGTTCGCGGAACGTGCCAGCCGTCTCGCCGGCGCTCTACGGGAAGCGGGGATAAAAGCGGGCGACCGGGTCGCGTTCCTCAGCCTGAATTGTCATCGACTTCTCGAAGCGTATTACGGCGTACTGGAAGCCGGCGCGGTGTTGCTCCCGTTGAACTTCCGGCTCGCTCCTCGGGAACTGGCCTACATTCTGAATGACGCCGGGGTGAAAGTGCTCTTCCTGGAAAAAGAGTTCGCTGAGGGCGTGGATTCTTTTCGGCAAAGCGTATCAACTGTGCAGACTTTCTTCATGCTTGACGCTGCACCGCAGGGAGCCTGGCTCTCGCCAAGAAATTATGAAGACATTCTGGCGGCGGCGAAGCCTTACCGGGCGGATGTGATGGACTTCGACGAAAACTCCTTGGCTGAACTGTTCTATACCAGCGGCACCAGCGCCGATCCCAAGGGAGTGATGCTGACCCACCGAAATGTTTATCTCCACGCCCTCTCGGTTATTGTGACGTTCATGACCAAGCCGGATAGCGTAAATCTGCATACAATTCCACTGTTCCATGCCAACGGTTGGGGTACTGCCCATTCAGTCACCTTCGTGGGAGGGAAACATATTATGCTTCAGCGCTTTACCTGCGCGGAAGTCTTCCAGTTGATCCAGCGCGAGCGCGTCGACTCGCTGAGCCTTGTGCCGATCATGGCAACGGCATTGGTGAATTCGCCAGACCGCCAAAAATACGACTTGAGCAGTCTGGAGTGGATTTCGATCGGAGGAGCGGCTTCTTCTCCAACCTTGGTGCGCGAGACCGAGGAAAAGCTTGGCTGCGCGTGTTTTGCCGGATACGGCCTCACGGAAACTGCGCCAGTTCTCTCCACCGCCAAACTGAAGCCGGGAGAACAATTCGATGGTGGAGAGCTTTACGTGGCACGGGCGATGACCGGGTACGCGATTCCGGGCGTGGAGCTTCGGGTCGTGGACTTCGAGGACAACGATGTTGCCCGCGACGGAAAAACCATGGGGGAGATTGTCGCTCGTTCCGACGGTGTTATGCAGGGCTACTGGCAACAGCCGGCGGCCACAGCGGAAGCGATGCGCGGTGGCTGGTTTCATACCGGCGACATGGCCACCATCAGCGAGGATGGACGCATCCTCATCGCTGATCGCAAGAAAGACATTATTGTCAGCGGCGGTGAGAACATTTCATCGCTCGAAGTGGAGAAGGCGCTCCTGGCGCATCCCGCGGTTTACGAGGCTGCCGTCATTCCAGTCCCAGACGAAAAATGGGGCGAAGTGCCCAAGGGGCTGGTTGTAGCGAAACCCGGATCAAACCCAACGGAAGCGGAACTGCTCGAATTCTGCCGCTCTCGTATTGCGCACTTCAAGTGCCCGCGGTCGATCGAGTTCCTGGAGAGCTTGCCCAAGACTGCTACCGGGAAACTTCTGAAAAAAGGATTGCGCAAAAAGTATTGGAGCGAACAGGAACACAACGCGCACGAATTTACGGCGCGCAAGTGAACCTTTGAAGATGCTGGCGAGAGAGTTCAGTGCCATGGACGATCTAGTTCAACTTACCAGAGATAAAGATGTCGCAATTATCACCATCAATAACCCGCCAGTGAACGCTTTGAGCCCTGGGGTCGCGAAGGCGATTGGACAAACTATTGCGCAGGTGGGCCATGACGATGGCGTCAAGGCTGTCGTGCTGATCGGTGGCGGCCGTACGTTCATCGCCGGCGCGGACATAAAAGAATTCGGCAAGATCACGTCCGGCAAGACCCAGCGAGGCGCGGGCCTGCTTCCGCTCCTGCTTCAGATAGAAGATGTGCGAAGACCAGTGGTGGTGGCCATTCATGGCTCTGCCTTTGGCGGCGGGCTGGAACTGGCGATGGCCGGCCACTATCGTGTGGCGGCTCCGAATGCACAGCTGGGTCAGCCCGAAGTGAAGCTAGGCATTATTCCCGGCGCAGGTGGCACCCAGCGGCTGCCTCGGCTGGTGGGCGTCGCCAAGGCCGTCGAGATGTGCGCAGAAGGCAATCCGATTACCGCTCAGGAGGCGCTGAAGCTCGGCCTCGTCGATCATCTGATCGAAGGCGATCTGTTGCCGGGCGCCATAGCTTTCTGCCGCGACATCGCTGCGAAACCACTGCGCAAAACTCGCGAGCGGAACGAAAAAGATAAACTCGGCGTTCCCAAGCAGAACGCATCGGTCTTCGCTGCCGCGCGCGAAAAGGCTCACACCAAACAGCGTGGCATGATGGCACCGCTTGCGGCCATCGATGCGGTTGAAGCCGCCACCAGGCTCTCTTTTGAAGAAGGATGCCAGGTGGAACAAAAATTGTTCGGCGAGTGCCTTTTCTCGGATCAATCCAAGGCCCTCATTCATGCGTTCTTCGGCGAGCGTGAAGTAGCCAAGGTCGCGGACATTCCGAAAGAGACCGTGATCATCCCGGTGAACTCGGTGGCGGTAGTCGGTGCCGGAACGATGGGTGCTGGAATTGCCATCGCATTTGCCAACGCCGGATTTCCCGTGTTGCTGAAGGAGGCCGACGAGCCGGCTCTTCATCGCGGACTGGCCACCATCCAGAAGAACTATCAGAGTTCGGTTAAACGCGGCCGGCTTACGCAGCAATTCGTGGATGAACGCCTGCAACTCATTAAGCCGACGCTCAGCTACGACGATTTCGGCAAGGTCGATATGGTCGTCGAGGCCGTGTTCGAGGGCATGGCGCTCAAGAAAGAAGTCTTCGGCCAGTTGGATCGCGTATGCCGGCCAGGCGCAATCCTTGCGAGTAACACATCAACGCTCGACATAGACGAGATAGCCTCAGCCACTTTGCGACCCGATGCCGTCATTGGCACGCATTTTTTCAGCCCGGCGAATATTATGCGCCTGCTCGAGATCGTGCGCGGCAAGGCGAGCAGCAAAGAAGTGATCGCGACCTGCATGCAACTCTCTAAGAAACTGGGAAAAGTCGGGGTGCTCGTCGGCAACTGCCGGGGCTTTGTGGGAAACCGCATGTTCGGCCCCTATCGCCGTGAAGCGCAGTTCCTGGTGGAGGAAGGCGCCAGTATCGAATCCGTGGACAAGGCGCTGTTCGACTTCGGCATGGCGATGGGGCCCATGGCTACTGGCGATCTGGCAGGCCTTGACGTGGGCTGGCGTATCCGTAAAGAGTACCGGCACCTTGAAAAGCCTGGAGTGCGTCAGCCGTTCGCGGAGGACCGCCTCTGCGAACTTGGGCGCTACGGCCAGAAAACCGCTGCGGGCTGGTACAAGTACGACGAGAACCGGCGTCCGATTCTCGATCCTGAAGTAAACGAGATGGTGCGCAGTTGGGCCCGCGAAGCCGGCATCCCGCAACGCAAGCTTTCATCCGAAGAGATCGTAGACCGCTGTATCTATGCCCTGGTGAATGAGGGCGCCCGCATTCTTGAGGAAGGCATCGTATGGCGCGCCGTCGACATCGACATCATTTATCTAAACGGCTACGGATTCCCGGCCTATCGCGGCGGTCCGATGTGGTATGCGGATACCGTGGGACTGGATAAGGTCTACCGCCGCATCTCAGAATTTCATCAACGGCACGGCGAACTCTGGGAACCTGCCCCTGTGTTGAAGCGTTTGGCCGAGGAAGGCAAAACCTTCGCCGAGCTGGACCGGGAACAGGCTGTGATGGCGTAAGAATTAAGAGCACGACTGCGAGCTTAGTAACCCGATCGCCACGGATACGATACGGGTTGCGGATTTTCGCTCGTGGCGTTTGATAGTCTGCGCGGGAGAAGATATGCGAGAAGCGGTAGTGGTTGCCAGCTCACGGACCGGGCTGGCGAAATCGTTCCGCGGTTCGTTCAACATAACCCGCCCGGAAGATCTGGCAGCACATTGCATCAAGGACGTCCTGCGCAAGGTGCCGCAGCTTGACGCGGCCGAAATAGACGACTTTGTGTTGGGATGTGCACAACCACACGGTCCGCAGAGTCACAACATCGCCCGCACTTCCGCCATGCTGGCCGGCCTTCCCACTTCGGTCGCGGGCACGACCATAAACCGGTTTTGCTCGTCGGGATTGCAGGCGATTGCTGTGGCCTCGCACCAGATCATCAGCGAGGGCGTGGAGGCGGCGATTGGCGGCGGCGTCGAGAGTATCAGCATGACGCCGGCTGCCGGCAATCCTCACCCGGAACTGCAGAAACGATTGCCCGGGTTGTACATGGGCATGGGTGACACCGCGGAAATCGTCGCCAAGCGCTACAAGGTGAGCCGGGAGGTGCAGGACGAGTACGCACTGCTGAGCCAGCAGCGCACTGCTCGCGCTCAGCGAGAAGGTTTTTTCGAGGGCGAGATCGCGCCCATGAAGGTCACGATGGCGCTCCTCGATAAGAAAACTGGCGAGAAGGTTGGGACGCGGGAGGTCTGCTGCGACCGCGACGAGTGCAATCGGCCCGACACAACGCTGGAAGGCCTGCTCGCGCTGAAGCCTCACTTTGATCCGCACAGCGGCGAAGGCACCGTGACGGCCGGCAACTCCTCGCAACTTTCCGACGGCGCTTCGGCCACTCTGTTGATGTCCCGCCAGCGCGCTGATCAGCTGGGTGTGCCCTACAAGCTGGTGTTTCGCGGATTTCAAGTTGCGGGTTGTGATCCGGACGAGATGGGCATCGGTCCCGTCTTCGCGGTGCCCAAGCTGCTCAAGCGCACCGGCCTGGAGATGGATGATATCGGCCTCTGGGAACTGAACGAGGCTTTTGCAGTGCAGGTGATCTACTGCCGCGACCGCCTGGGAATAGATCCGGGAAAGTTGAATGTTAATGGCGGGTCCATCTCCATCGGTCATCCGTTTGGCATGACCGGTTCGCGCATGGTGGGAACGCTCGCCAATGAAATGGCGCGCCGGAAAGCGCGCTACGGCATCGTGACCATGTGCATCGGCGGCGGGCAAGGTGCTGCCGGTCTGTTCGAAGCGGTTCATTAATTTGCCGAATCCTACTTCTGATGGAGGAATCAGAGATGAAAAACAACGAAAAGGCGAACAAGCGGCTCGATCACTGTGGGTTTACTTCCAGACTGCTGTTTGGATCGGCGGCTATCTGCGTCTTCACGCTGATCTCGGTAGCGACCGCATCTGCCGACAACTCATCCCACCGCCCGATTGCTTTCACCGAAAGTGGACTCGTGATTGGCTCAACGACGGATGGGGGAAACGAATTTCTCGGCATCCCGTACGCGGCTCCGCCGGTGGGAGCGCTGCGCTGGAGGCCGCCGAAGCGCTACGGATTCTTTCCCGGATTTGTCCTCCAAGCGACTCAATTCGGTAGTGCGTGCACGCAACCTGGAGGGATTGGCCGCGAGAATTGCCTGTTCCTGAATGTCTACACGCCGCAGACGGAATCGGGTGATAGAAGAGGCCACGGCCTACCTGTGATGTTTTGGATTCACGGCGGCGGACTCATTGACGGGAGCAGCACCCCTTACAACCCCGAGCGACTCGTGAAAAAAGGGGTGATTGTTGTCACAATTAATTACCGCCTGGGTTATTTGGGATTCTTTGCCCAGTCCGCGATAGATGCCGAAGGGCATCTCAACGGCAACTATGGGTTGCTGGATCAGCAATTCGCACTCGGGTGGGTTCGCAGGAACATCGCGAGTTTTGGCGGCGATCCGGATCGAGTAACAATATTCGGCGAGTCGGCAGGCGGACAAAGCGTCTATGCCCAGCTCGCATCCCCCCTTGCATCCGGCATGTTCCGTGGAGCGATATCGGAAAGCGGATCCTATGCGGAATTCCAAAACTACTTTTCGAACATTGTTACGCTGGTGGTGGGGGAAACGCAGGGTACCACAGCCGTGCCATCCGGCGCCGCCATTGCGGATAGTGTCGGATGCACGAACCAGACAGCTTCCTGTCTGCGTGCCGTGCCCGCCTCGACCATGGTCGCAGCAGAGCCTTTTCCTTTGTATCCGTTCGTGGATGGAACGCTTCACACAGACGATGAGCGCAGCATTTACCAGCGGCGAATTCAATCAAGTGCCGGTGATCTCGGGTACCAATCACGATGAATATAGATTGTTCGTAGCTCTGGACTACGACCTCGTAGGAAATCCAATACTGACTTCGGGGGAGTACGATACTGCTGTTACTACTTTGTGGGGACCGGCCCTGGCGCCGGCTGTCCTTCCTTTGTACCCATTTGCCAGTTACCCCTTCGGCGGTGAGGCATTGGGGGCCTCAGGTACGGACGGAGTCTTCAGCTGTGCGGCGCGTAGTGCGGATCAGTCACTGGCGAAATTTGTGCCGACCTATACCTATGAGTTCAATGATGAGAACGCGCCTCCGTCCCAATCTGAGTTTGGCGGATTGTTAACGTTCCCATTGGGAGCCTACCATTCTGCAGAGATCCCTTACCTATTCAAGACCGGCAATGTTTTCGGACTGCCGGAGTTACTTTCGCCCAAGCAAAGGCGGCTCTCCCATGCGATGGTCAGCTACTGGACGCAGTTCGCGAAGACGGGAGACCCAAACTCTTCTGGTGATCCGCTCTGGTCTCCGTACAGCGCGTCGACCGACCAGTTCCAATCTTTGATACCACCGGTGCCAGCGGTCGAGTTCAACTTTGACACTGGTCACCAGTGCTCAACGTTTTGGGACACTTTTTAACAGCGAGCAATAGGCGGGCGCGCGGTGCCTTACCGGAGCTTTCGCGCGTCCGTCTGCAGGATTATTGCTCTAACCGCGCGGACAGCCGGAACTGGTGATCCCGTCAATCATCTGAAGCAAGCGAAATTACAAAAAGATGCCCGCTACCACGTCAACCGAAGCCACAACCGCCGCTGCTCAGACCACCGCTGACTCTACCGCGCATTCATTGCGGTACGCGTGGTACGTCGTCGGAGTCCTAACACTTCTGTACGCATTCTCGTTCATCGACCGCCAGATCTTCAGTCTGCTGGTCGGCCCGCTTCGTCGCGACTTACACATCGGCGACGCTAAGATGAGTTTGCTGATCGGATTCAGCTTCGCACTGTTTTATACATTCTTCGGAATCCCTCTCGGCAGGCTGGCCGACATTTACAGCCGCAGGCTGATCATCGCGGCCGGCCTGGTACTGTGGAGCGGGTTCACAGCCAGTTGCGGACTGGCGCAAACGTTCGAAACAATGCTTTTGCTGCGCATGGGCGTCGGCGTGGGAGAAGCAGCGCTTTCCCCGGCTGCCTATTCGCTGATCACCGATTATTTTCCTCGCGAGCGGCTGGCTACGGCCCTTAGCGTCTACTCGATGGGCATCTACGTTGGCTCTGGCATGGCTTACTTGCTGGGC